>JACCEB011774168.1_pt1 | contig 10673 bp, 6 predicted proteins | sample 7454761 | NCBI WGS metagenome assembly JACCEB01 (sample SAMN15323454, study PRJNA562643) | freshwater metagenome | isolation source: river surface water | place: USA:Blue River Watershed | collected 2017-08-18 | reverse complement strand
GCGTCGTGCTCAAAAGCCTCGGAGCAACCGTCGCCCTCCCATGGCTCGAATCCATGGCCAACGCCGCCTCAGACCGCACGTCTGATAAAGCAGCCCCAAAACGGTTCGCTTTCCTGTTCTTCGGAGATGGCATCCACCCCGCAGAATGGTGGTCCAAAGGTGACGGTGCCCAACTCGAACTCGGCCCCGCATTCGCCTCCCTCCAACCCGCGAAGGAAAAGGTGAACTTTATCAACGGATTGAATAACCCCTACGGAGGCGGACATGCCCAAGGCGCAGCGGCAATCCTCAGTGGAGTCGGCCCAAAAAACGGACGGGAAATTCGCGCAGCCGCGAGCCTCGATCAGGTGCTGGCGAAACGGATCGGAGACGCGACCGCACTCTCCAGCCTCGTGCTCGCTTGCGAGCGTCCCATCAGTGGGTTCCATGAATCCGGCAACTCGATGATGTACGCGTCACACGTGTCATGGAGCTCTCCCGTATCCCCGGTTCCAGCAGAGCTTTATCCCGCACTGGCATTTGATAGCCTCTTCGAGAGCCGAGGAAACCGCGCACATGTCAGTGTGCTCGACCACGTTCGGGAACAGCTCAATGACGTCTCACGTAAAGTCTCCCGCTCCGACAAAGCCAAGATCGAGGAATATGCCACCAGCGTCCGCGAGGTGGAAACCCGACTCGCGCGCCTACAGTCCAGCGACAAAGATGCGGCAAGCGATGCCCTCAAGGCGAAACGTCCGCCAAACGGCCTGCCTTCACAGCTCGATATCCACGCGCGCTTGATGTGCGACATCATCGCTCTCGCATTCCAAGCCGACCGCACTCGGATCGCAACGATGCTTCTGACGAACAACCTGTCAGGACAAGTCTATCCGTTCCTCGGGTTACGCGACGACCATCACAGCTTCTCCCACAGCTGGCAAAACAAGGAGTTTGCGTCCATCACACGGTTCTGGGTCGAGCAGTATGCCTACTTGCTCGGCAAACTTGCCGCCACACAGGAGGGCGACGGCTCAGTGCTCGACAACTCCTGCATCGTCCTCGCCAATGAACAATGGGTGGCACACAGCGCTGAAAAAGTGCCGCTCCTGATGGCAGGCGGCCTCGGGGGCGCATTCAAAACGGGGCGCTCGCTCGACTTTGAAAAGAGCCAAAACCGCAAGTTCTCGAGCCTGCTCATGACCATCGCCGATCGGATGGGGCTGCCACTCGACGCCTTCGGCGACTCCAACCAACAACTCGACGTCTGACGCCCAGCCCGAATCCGTTTCCCTAACCCCCGGAGAACAAGGGGCGGACACGCCCGCATGATGGGGCAAACAGCCTGAGATCATTCCGTTGCCGACACTAAGGCGTCGATGATTACTCAGATCACATGGAGTAAATCCTGAAACATCCGCGTCTGGAAAAACGTCAGTCCCCCGCACCATGGACTGAACCCGCGTAACGACGGACATCAAACCTCGTTTTGGTTCCCTTCAGGCGCGGCGTCGGACAATCTACGGGATGGAATCTTTCTTCCGCCTCCTCGAAAAGCGCGTAGACGACTGCGGCTCTCTCCTTTGCGTCGGCCTCGATCCACATGTCTCGGATCTCGCCGCACCCACCGCAAAGGCGGCGCTGGATTTCAGCCTGCGTCTCATCAACGAAACCGCCCCTTACACCGCCGCCTTCAAGCCCAATGTGGCCTTCTTTGAACAGTTCGGCGCCGAAGGATGGACCGTCCTCGAACAGGTCATCGAAGCTATCGCCGCCGCATCAAAATCCCTCCGCTCGGAGATCCCCGTCGTTCTCGATGCCAAACGTGGAGACATCTCCACAACCGCTGACGCTTACGCCCGCTCCGCCTTCGAACACCTGAAGGCGCACTCCATCACCCTCAGTCCCTACCTCGGCCGAGACTCCGTCGAACCCTTCATCAGCGCGGCAAAAAACGGCGTCTTCTTGCTCTGCAAAACTTCCAATCCCGGTTCCGCCCACCTCCAAGACCTCACCATCGAAGGATCTGGCCCCCTCTACCTTCACGTTGCAAACCTCGCAAACACCTGGAACACAAGAGACAACATCGGTCTAGTGATCGGTGCCACACAACCAGAGGCCTTGCGAAAGGTCCGAGAAGCCGTTCCGAATCTCTGGTTCCTGAGCCCAGGAATCGGCGCCCAAGGTGGCGACCTCGAAGGAGCTCTTCAAGCCGGTTTGCGCAAAGACCGCAAAGGCATGCTCCTCCCCATCTCCCGCGGAATCTCCCGGGCAAACTCCCCCGCAAAAGCCGCGAGCGACATGCGCGACGCCATCCTTCAAATCACACAGAAAATTCGCTAAAACACGCGCCGCCATCCACCCATCGCCTGCCAGAACCCGCTACTTCACAAACCTCACCGCGTCAGAGATTGATCGTCGCGAAGCCTAAGGCATGACTTCCGCTTTGGTATACCGTTAAGAAATGTAACGGCCTCCATCCTCACACTCCCCCTTATCGCTAAGCACGCACTCCCAACCGCAAGCACGCGGTGCTTAGACAATCCAGTAGCATCGCCATGAGCCCCGCCCTTCGACTCTCCCTCGCCTGCCTCACACTCTCCCTCACCGGCGTCGCGAGCCGAGCCGCCACTTCCGCCGACTTCGACCAACATCTCCTGCCATACCTCAAGAGCTACTGCACCAACTGCCACAACGCAGACAAACAGAAAGGCGACTTCCGCATCGACACTCTCTCAAAACACGTTGGGAAAGAGAATAATCCCCAGTGGCTCGAGGTGATGGAGCGAATCAACTCCGGTGAGATGCCCCCGAAGAAGGAAGCCAAACGCCCATCCGCCGAAGAAAGCGCACGGATCGTCGAGTGGATCACCGCACGCCTCAAGGAAGGCGAGGCCGCCCGAATGGCTTCGCGGGCAAACGTCACCTACAATCGCCTCACCCGCGACGAATACGTCAATACCGTGCGCGATCTTCTCGCCGTCGAATACGACGCGAAAGACCCCGGAGCATTCCTCGAAGACCCTGAGTGGAACGGGTTCGAACGGATCGGCTCCATCCTCACACTCTCGCCCTCCAATATTGAAAAATACCTCGCTGCAACCGAAACCATCCTCTCCGAAGCGTACCCGCAACCACCACCTCCCCTCCGGAAAGGCCAGTCGCCCCCTCAACCGTTCGGAGGAACTGTTCCCGCCGTTTACGAGGACTCCATCTCGGCCACTCACCGCGAGCGCCTCTCCGAACTCGGACTGCTCGACCAAGTACGGTACGAAATGTGGCCCGGAGACGTCTTTCGCGGCTCCTACGGACGAACAACCTCCACCGGCACTCGACCAGGAGCAGGTATCTACGAGATCAGCTATAAACTCAGCGGACTCCGCCCTCCCGACGGTCGCGCCCCCCGCCTCAAGGTCTACCTCGAAAAGCTCGATCGTACCTTGTTCGAACAAGACATCGTCGCGGATGAAGACAAGCCAGTCACTGTCACCTTCCGAGCCCATCTCCCAAAAGATCCCGGCCCCATCATGGTCTACAACGACGTGCCCGGCCCCTCCAATACCCCGCGATCTGGCCGCCATGGCCCAGTTCCGTTCGTCAGCACCAAAGTCGGACGCATCCCCTGGCAGATGAAGCTGACCGATGAGGAAGGCCGCGCTCGCTACCCCTTCCTGATCCTGGACTCCGTCACTTGGAAAGGCCCGATTCTCAGCGAACAAGAGTCCAAACTCCGCGCCGATTACATGCCCGCAACCGAGGGCGACATGGAACAAGTTCGCCAATGCCTCACCACCCTTGCGACTCGAGCATTCCGCCGGCCTGTCGCCGCCAGTGAGATGGACGGCTACATCAAACTCGTTCAACGCGAACTGGATGCAAAAGAGTCATTCCGCGATGCAGTGAAGGCGGGCATGGCATCCATTCTCAACTCAAAAAGCTTTCTCTTCCTCGCAGAAGGGGACGAACAACGCCCCCGCCAAACCCTCAACGATTGGGAAATCGCATCACGTCTCTCGTACCTTCTGTGGAATACCATGCCCGATCCGGAGCTCTTCGCACTCGCTCAAGACGGCAAACTTCGGGAACGCTCAACGCTCGCGGCCCAGTTCCGGCGGATGATCGCTGATCCACGCGCCACACGCTTTTCCGACTCCTTCACCACACAATGGCTGCGCCTCCGCAAAGTAGGCATGTTTCAGCCCGACAAAAAACTCTATCCAGATTACGACAAAGGCCTCGAAAGCAGCATGATCGAGGAAACAAAAGCCTTCTTTAGAGGAGTGCTGAACAACAATCTCACCCTTCGGGAGTTCATCCACTCCGAATGGACCATGCTGAACGAGCTCCTCGCAAAGTATTACGGCCTCGGGGCCCCCTTCGCCAACGCCCTACGCTCCAGCCCCGTCGCACAACAGGCGTCGCCGTCCGACTTCATCAAGATCGCGCTGCCAGCCGATGCGCACCGCGGGGGAATCCTCACCCAAGCATCCATCCTCTCGCTCACAAGCGATGGAGTCCGCCACCGACCCGTTCATCGAGGCGTCTGGCTCAGTGAGGCCATCTTTGGCAAATCTCCGCCACCGCCACCCGCCAACGTGAACCCCATCCCCACAAATCCCACCGGGCCAAAAGCCACCCTCCGCGAAAAACTTGAAGCCCACATCCACGACGCAAGCTGCGCCGCCTGCCACGCAAAAATTGATCCGCTCGGCCTCGCCTTCGAAAACTACGACGCCATCGGACGCTGGAGAACGGAGGAAATCACGGACGGTATCGGCGATAACCCAAAAGTCTCCGCCGCAGGAAAACTCCCCGACGGTCGCGAATACAAAACCGCTGATGAGTTCAAACAACTCCTCATGAATGATCTCGACGCATTCAATCTGACCATCATCGAGAAACTCGCAACGTACGGACTCCGTCGCTCCATGACGCTCACCGACCGAGACGCTCTCAAGCAGATCGCTTCCAAAAGCAAAGAAGCCGACTACCGCCTGAGAGACCTGCTCGAGAACTTTGTCACCTCAGACCTCTTCCAGACACGTTAACCGTCTCTCACCCCGCGCGAATCCCCTCATTCTCCACCTCCCATAACCAGAACCCAATCCCTATGAATCTCAACCTCAACAAATGGCAGATCTCCCGCCGCACCTTCCTCCGCGGCGCCGGCGCAACCATCGCACTTCCCCTGCTCGATTGCATGGCCGCTGTCCCAACGCCAACGAAACCCAAGCGAAGCGTCTTCCTCTACATCCCCAATGGAGTCAATACGCTCACTTGGCAAATCGAGAAAGCCGGGGCGGATTACCAGCTGACAGCTCCGCTACAGTCCCTCGAAAAGCATCGCGCAGAGATCACCCCCATCAGCGGACTTCACCACCCGATGGTGATCGGCAAACACCATAACTGCGAAAAAGTGTGGCTCACCGGCGCCAACGTTCCCGGCGATGGCGGCGCATTCCGAAACACCGTTTCTGCCGATCAACTCATCGCTGAAGTTCAAGGCGCATCCACCCGCTTCCCCTCACTCGAAATGGCCATCGAGGGCACCTCCCTCGCCTGGTCCCGCGACGGCATCCAACTCCCCGCAGAGCGCAACACCCAGCAACTCTTCAACATGCTGTTCGGAGTCGAACGCGACAGCAAAGAAACCATCCGACGCCGACTCAGCCGCAGAGGCAGTATCCTCGACACCGTCGCCGACGATGCAAACCGCGTGAACAAGAAACTCGGGAGCGAAGACCGCAGTAAACTCGACGAGTACCTCACCGCAGTCCGCCAAGTCGAAGAACGTACCCGCCGCGCAGATGAATGGCTCAATGTCCCGAAACCAACCCTCGCCGCACCAGAGATCGAAAGCCTCCAACGCAAACTAAGCATGGCTGAGGCAGGACAATACTACCGCCTCTTCTATGACCTCATGGTCATGGCATTGCGCACAGACTCCACTCGCGTCATCACCTGCGGGATCGGGAGCGAGGGGAACACCAGTGGCATCCCTGAAATCGGAATCCTTCAAACACGGCAGCGACTCAGCCACCACAACGGCGACCCGGAACAACTCCGTCGACTCACCGCCACAGACACCTTCCTCATCGAGCAACTCAGCTACTTCTTGGACCAACTCAAAGCGCACTCCGAAGAAGGACACCCCCTTCTCGACACGACCCAAGTGCTCTGGGGCAGTGGGATGGCTTACGGACACAGCCACGGCAACGCCAACTTGCCCACCATCCTCTGCGGCGGGAAAGCCCTCGGCTACAAACACGGCACACACGTGGATTTCAACCTCCCGTCCATCGGCAAATATGACGTTTCGAATGCGCAAGAACACTACCGCATCTGCTCGCGTCCGGTGGACAATGATGCACGTGTGAGCAACTTGTTGCTCACCATGTTACAGCGCGTCGACGTCAAGGCGGACCGATTCCAAGATAGCTTGGGCCCCATCAAAGCCATCGTGGCCTGACCAAAATCTCAACCCTGCGTCGACCGTCGGGAGAGAACATTTCGCCCCGCGGTCTTCGTCCATTCCCATCCCTTTTCGACTCCAACCCTTCATGCGTCTCCTGATCGCACTGCTCGTCGCATCGACACTCGTCCACGCGCAAGAACGGCCAGCCTTTCGCACCGACGCAGACGGCCCTGTAACCGCTGACGACAAGCGAAAAGTCCAGAAAGGCAAGGAGACCGAGAAAAGACCGGACTGGCTCCAACTGTCGCCTGGCGAGTTCCCACCCCCGGGCTCCGAACACCGCATCTCGGGTGAACTGATCTCCATCGACCACCTCGAGCGTGCGTTCCGCATCCGTATCGATCGAGCAGATCATCAGGAACGAGGCGTGTTCGATCGCCCGCTCTACGCAGAAATGCTTCCCTTCGGAAGCATCTGGTACCAAGGGGCTCCCGCGGCATTGGAAGACATCCCCCTCGGCACCCACCTCCACGGCTCCTTCTACCTCAAAGACCCCAAGACAAAGTCACCGACACATCCAGGAGCCTTTAATAAAGGCCAACCCATCGAGGCGGATTTTCAACGCTGTTTCCGACTGGAAGACGATTTCACGCATCATTCCCGACAAAACCAGTTCTGGAAAATCGAAGGCGTTGATGCCGAAACCATGAAGCTGACCGTTTCGCAATCCGCTCACTCAGACGCCACAACAACTCCACCGTCCGCGCAGACTTCCGTTTCCAAAACCTTCGACATCCAAGCACGTACCCGGATCTACCAAGGAAAAGGCTTCGCCGATGTGTCAGCCCTGCAGCCCGGACAAATCGTTCTCTTCAACATCACTTGGGCAACGCTCTATGGTCCGGGACGAATCACCGACATCTGGCTCGACGAGGAAAGCCGCTCCGAAGCAACCAAACGCCAACTCGCCGCGCACCGCATTCACGTCCGTGAACGAGGACTCCCCGGCTGGATCACCTCCGTCGACGACGCAGAACAGATCGTCAACCTGACCTTCTTTGACGGAATAGATCCCGCGCTCTTTGAGGAAGTGGCAATCAAGGATCCCAACCTTCCTCCCCCTCGCGACGGCAGTCCGCCGCCCGTCGACCCCATCGGGCGACTCGCCGTGGCTCGGGAATCATTGATGACCTATGATCCCGTCAACGACAGCAAACGCGCAGCCGTCCTCGAAGTGAAAAAGGTGCGTCGGGCTCACGGGAGCGCAGGCGTCGAGTTGAAACTGAAACTCGACATGATGCTCGAAGGCTACCGCCCGAAACGCGTGATCCGGTTCTACCCGCCCACTTGGAAAGTGATCGCTCTCCCAAAGGAGCACGAGTTCCAAGGCCGCGAATAAACACGTTCGCTTCACCGCCATGAATCGCACCCTCGCACGCCTGCTCCTCCTCAGCGGGGGAATCCTCATTACGACAGCGGCATTCACGCAGCATCCCACAAAAACACCCATCGCCGAGCGTGCGTTCCGAACCGACGCCGACGGACCCGTTCTCGCGAGCGAAAAACGGAAAAATCCGAAGGACAAGAAACCCGGCGATCAGCCCGATTGGTTCGCCTTGGTCGATGGAGAATTTCCAACCGAAGGATCCGCACACGCGGTTTCCGGCGAACTGATTCAAGTGGACCACCTCGAGCGACGATTCCAAATCCGCGTCGACCGAAACGACAGTCAACAGGCGGGCTTTCAAGACCTCCCTCTGGAAGCGGGCCTCCTTCCCTACGGCTCTGTCTGGTACCACGGCGCACCAGCAGCTCTCCAAGACATCCCCCTTGGAACACACCTCCACGGCGCATTTTACCTCAACGAACCCAACGACAAAACTCCACTGCCGCCCACCGCGAACAACCGAAGAACCGCCGAGTGGGAGTTCCGTCGCTGCCTTCGCCTCGAGGACGATTTCACCTTTCACGCACGCCAACAACAGCTCTGGGAAATCGAATCCGTTGACCTCAATGCAATGAAGCTGACCGCTTCCCTTAGGACTCCGTCGAAGAGTTCGCAGATGCACAAACACCAGCCCTCGCCCGTCAGCTTTGACCTGCTCGCGAGCACACGCGTCTTTCAATCAAGGGGCATCGAAACCCTCTCAACACTTCGCCCCGGTCAACAGGTGCTCTTCAACCTGACTTGGGCCACGCTCTACGGCCCCGGACGCATCACCAATGTCTGGGTCGATAAGGAGAGCCGCGACCTTGCGACGAGCCATCAACTCGCAGCACACCGCGTCCACGTTCGCGAACGCGGCCTCGCAGGCTTCGTCACCGCCGTGAACGATGCCAAACAACACGTCACCATCACGTTCTTCGATGGGGTCGACGCCTCGCTCTTCGAGGAACTCAAAGGCATCGATGACAAACCCCAGGGATGGCCGTTCTCCGTCCCAGAGGACGACCCCAATGCGCCAAAGGGCGGCATCGCGGTGGCCCGAAACAGCCTCATGACCTACGATCCCGTCAACGATCGAAAAGGCGGCAACATCATTGCGTTCAACAAGGTGCCACTCATGCCCGGTTGTAGCGGAATCCAGATCACCGTGAAATGCGGGATGATGCTCGAAGGATATCGCCCGCGCCGAGTCGTCCGCTTTTACCCCGCCCGATGGAAAGTCGAATCCCTCCCCCTCGAAGAACGCTTTGAAGGCCGAGAATAGATCGAAACACCACCACGCCCCCCAATCCCTATGAAAACAAGCATCGTGACAGCCCTCATCCTCTCTCTTCTCGCAACCAGCGCCCTGCGCGCAAACCCTCACGTCGAAGCGGTCCTGCGTACCGTCGAAGCAGCGAAAGGAAAGGTCGAGAAAACCGAGGACGGCAAAAGCCTCAAACTCGTGGACCTCGCAGTCCCAGGAGCAGGACCCCACGACCATCGCAAAGAAGATCCCTACGATGCCGCATTCTTCGAGCATCTCGGAAATGTCGCAACCCTCGAGTCCCTCAACATCATCGCGACAAAATTCAATGACGCATGGATGCCCAACATCGCGAAGCTCACACACCTCAAATCCCTCCGTTTCACCAATAATGGCAAACTCACCGATGCCGGCATGGAACAGCTCGCCGGACTCAAAAAACTCGAATCCTTCAACTTCGTTGGCACCTCGATCACCGGAAAAGCCTACGCAAAGTTTGAGGGCTTCAATCAACTCACCCGCGTCAGCCATCGTGGAAGCTCCATCAATGACGAGGGCCTCAAGGAGCTCTGCGAACATCTGCCGAACCTCGAAAGCATCAGTCTCGCACACGCAAAGTTCACCGACGCTGGGGCTCACCACCTCGCTAAGCTGAAGAAACTCAAAGGACTCGAACTCGGCGCCCACGCCACACCCGCCGCGCTTACCCACATCACCTCGCTGCCCCTCGAATACTTGCAACTCGGTGAGGGTTTCGACAAATCCGAGTCGCTTCCCTTCGTCAAATCCATCACCACGCTCAAACGCCTCACGCTCACGAACTGCAAGACCACAACCGACGATGATCTCAAACTACTCGCCAGCATGAAAAACCTCGAACTGCTTGAGCTCGGCGGCCTCCAGCTCCCCGAAGAGCGGATCGCTCTCCTCGCATCATTTTCTTTCCTCAAAGAACTCCGCGTGATCAACCGCCCAAAAGGCTACCCGGAAGAGCTCCAAACAAAAATCAAAGCCCTTCTCCCGAAGGTCGAACTGAAGTTCCAGTAACAGTCGTCCTCCTCCCGGCAACTGCTAAGTCAGACCGCAGCTTTTACGAACAGCCTCAACCATCCGCGCCTGAGCCGCCTCAACTCCCTCCATCACTCCGCGAACCTTGGCCCGTGCCGCTTTCGGCTCACGCACGATCTCCGAGAGAATCCGCCACAACCCAGGCCCGTCCACCTCATCCACCTCCTGCAACCAATCGGAACATCCAATGTCCCGATACATTTGACCCTTACAGGTATCCGTCGGCTGCCTCAGATGAATGATGGGAGTGCCCTGATGCAGCGCAATCAGAGGAGAGTGACACTCCACGCTGACCACACAGGACGCCTTGGCATAGATGGACGCCGCTTCATCAGGTAACCAATACGTGTCGCGCCAAACCACGTTGCTGCGGACGTCCTCCGGCAACGGCTGGACCAATACATCCCTCCCCATTTCCACCTGGTAGGTCATCTCCGCGCACACCATCACCCGATTACCTGTCTCGCGGACATATCGCGTGATCATCTCGCGCAACTTCGCATGGTCTCTCTCGGTGGTGC
>JACCEB010574746.1_pt1 | contig 10674 bp, 11 predicted proteins | sample 7454761 | NCBI WGS metagenome assembly JACCEB01 (sample SAMN15323454, study PRJNA562643) | freshwater metagenome | isolation source: river surface water | place: USA:Blue River Watershed | collected 2017-08-18 | reverse complement strand
GTAGGTGTAGGTGTAGGAGTAGGAGTAGGTGTAGGAGTAGGTGTAGGAGTAGGTGTTGGAGTAGGTGTTGGAGTAGGTGTAGGTGTGGGTGTAGGAGTAGGAGTAGGTGTGGGTGTAGGCGTAGGAGTAGGAGTAGGTGATACTAAATGTAGACCTATTCCACTTATATAACGCTGTAATGGACTCACAATTACTCCCTTTATTTAGATATTAAGCAAACTTGTTTTGTGAAGCAAGAACAGTAAATGTGGCTGCCCCTGTTTTGATAATTGTATAAACATAAGCATCTGTAGCATTTATGTTACCAGAAGAAGGTGCTGTTCCACCTAACCATTTAGGAGTTACTGCTACTGAATCAATAGTAAATCCTGTTGGATAGTAGGCTGCAGCACCATTTGGTGATACATAAACTACTGTTATTTGTTGTCCTGAAGACATTAATGAATCAAGAGTAGTTGTGCTATTTCCTCTAACATTTAATGTCCAGTTTCCTGTAGCATTTACTGTAGTAACTTTTACAGATGAGGTTACAACATCAACATTTACAGTGCCAGTTGATGCTGCTCCTACAAGATCTATGGCTTCTTTTGGAGAAGTTAGAAGAGGATTATCTGAAATAGAAATAGTTGGAACAGGACCAGAAGCGTTGGTAATTGTAATACCTGTGCCTGCTGTAAGACCTGTAACATCTCCAGTTCCAAATGATTGCCAGGTACTGCCATCATAAAAAACTGTTGTGTTGGTATCAGCAAGGTAAGCAAACATACCCTCTTGGACAATGCCTGCTGTTAGGGCAGCATCTCTCGCTGCAGCAGAAGCAAAATACATGATACTCTGGTTCTGCAGGTTGTATTGTACCTGTGCTGCGGTTAGTACATCACCTGTGTTAAAGGTAAGATAACCAGCGTTTGGACTGCCTGTAGGCATATTTTTTCTCCTTTAGTATGTTAATACATTTACATCCAGAAGCCCCTGAGTTCCTGAATCTAAAATGAATGCTTGAATTATTGGTTCTGCTGTTAGTACTTTTATTGCCCATGAATTAGGTGTAATATCATGTTGAACTCCTTGAATAAATAACTCACGAGCAACGGTTGATCCTCCAGCCATTGTCTTAATTATATAAACAAGAGAATAAATATCTGATGTTAAATTAATAAACACACGATCTTCGTCATTGTCTCCAGTAATAGTTAATGTCATGGAGTCAATTCTTAGTTCTGCGTCTTTACGAGAAGCAAGCAGAGTTCTTGCCTGGTCATTAGCCTCTTGATCTGTCTGTACAAGTATATCACTTCTTTGTCCAGATTTGATGAAATAAGTATCAATACTAAACTGATCCTGAACATTTTGAGGTACAGGAGCAGGTCCAATTCCATCGTTATATCTTGTTACAGTAACATCATTTAGAATTAACTGATCGTCATAGGCAAAATCAAGATTTACATATGGAAGGGATCCAGGAGTATTATTGTCTGAATAAAATCTTGGAGTTACATCTGCTAATTCAGATACATATGTACGATCTAAGAATCTTGCTTTTCCAGATCTTGTCATAAAAAAGGCACCAAATTCTGACTGCTCAACTGTTTGAATAGCCTGCAATAATGATCTATTTCCACCAGGATCTGCCATCATTGTGGAATTACCAGTATTTATTTGTCTCATAGAACTTGGCCATCCAGCAAAATCTAATATAGAATCTACTCTGGCTCCAGATAATTGACCTGCAGAAGTACCTGGAATTGGCGAGGTACCTGTAGCAACATTATACAAAAGTCTAAATCCATCTACACATTGCAAGGTAACTGTAGAAGTACTATCTACACCTTGATAAAAACCTGTATCGTATGATGTTATATATCCTGAAAATATATTTACTTCCACAATGTCGCCATCTAATGGTGTATTAGCGTATATTCTTATTTTACGCAAAGGAATTAACTTAGTGTAATATGGAGATGCTGGATTAAATGGGTTAAAGTCAGAATTGGGATCATTTAACACTACCGTCGCAGTTCCAGCCTCAAAGTTAGCAAGAATACGGTTACGACCTCTACGAGTAGATACTTTTAGGACCTGATCCGTAACATCTACTATGTCTGCAGGAGCATCACCTAAAGTGTTTATATCTAAAAGTCCATAAGATGAATCATTCAAAATAAGAGGATATGAAAATGATGGACCTGATGAGAAGTCAATTTCTACTCTTAGTGTTGGTAATGTCATTTTATACCGCCTGTAGACTTATTTGATTACCATTATACTGAGTTGCCAATAGACCATTTCTTACAGCAGTTACTAAATCTTGCTCTGATGTTACAGATCCTTGAACAGTTACATTTACTACTGGAGCAGCCATTAGATTTCCACCAGTTATGCCCTTAGCATTTGTTAGAGTACTTGACTGAGCAGACATATTCCTGAATCTAAATCTTTCATCATAATCATATGCAGATGAAGTTGTTGCTGATGCCACTGCTGCTGCTGCAGCATCTGCTCTTTCTTTTGCCTGGAATGAAGCGTAGGTTGCCATGCTTCTATCAAAGGCTAATTGTTTTTCTGCTGCTGCTAATTGTGCTGCTATAGATGCTGCTCCAATGGCTCCGCTTTCTGCCTTTGCTAAAGCGCTTGGATTAACCTTTGCTGCTGCTGCAGCCATAGCATCTGTATCTCCAATTAACTTAGCCATTGCATAGTCTTTTGCTGCTGAAGCACTTGCTGCTGCTGATGCTGCTGCCAATGCTGCTTCTGATTCTGCAAGTGCTGCTGCTGCGTCTGCTGCTGCTTTGGCTGCGGCTGCGGCGGCTGCGTCAGCATCTGCAATGATTTTAGGATCATTTCCAGGAGCATTTGGATCAGTATTATTTGGTAATAGATTACTAAAGCCACCATTACCTAAAGCATTCTTATATTTAATTAATGCTGCTAATGCTGCCAACCATGCCTGTTCTAATTTCTTAATAGAATCAGGATCAAGAATTGTTCCAGTATATTTGACTGGAGCACCAATTGCTAATATATAATCAGCAACTTGTTCATTAGTTAGGCCCCATTTGTCTTTTAATCTTTGTACTTCTTCATCATTTAAATCTCTATCTTGTACTGCAATAATAAAGTCAGCATATTTCATTACTTCTAATTTGGTCATATTCCACTTAGAAGCAAGGTTATTTATTTCTGCATCAGATATTTTGCCATCACTTACAGCCTTAACAAAGTCTAAATATTTTGCTGCTTGATCTTTAGATATGCCCCACATGATTGATAGGTTATTAACCTCATCATCACTAATTTTTTGATCAGCAACTGCTAATATTTGATCTACATATAATGCTGCAGCCTCACTTGTGGTGCCCCACATCTTGGCTAAAATACCTACTTCAACGATATCAACCTTTTGATCATCGCTATAGGCTTTAAGAATATCTTGTAGACGACTTCTTAATTTAATTTCTTCTTCAAGGGCAGCCTTATTAAGAGCCTTTAATATTTCACCTTGTTTAATTATTTCTGCTTGAGCATTTTTTCTGCTTCGCTCAAGATTATAAAGAATTGCCTTGGCATCTACTTCAGCCCTTGTTTCTTCATCAAGTAATTTGACACCAAACTTCTTTGCTATTTGAGCCTTTATTGCTGCTACTCTGGCTTCTTGTGCTGCTCTCTTATCTGCAGCAGCCTTGTCTTTAGCAATTTGAGCAAGGATTTCTGCATCTTTCTTTTGCTGTACAGTTCTTTCTGTCCATGCATTAAAATAATCAATTGTAGCCTGTTGGGCATTTTGCACAGGTACTATAACTTTTTTTCTTACTACTTCATCAGTACCGCCAATTTTATCTTTAATAAAATTAAATGCACCTCCAATTAACTTAGCGCCAGCCTGGACTGCAAAAAATAATGCTACTATTTTTCCAAGAGGGCTTAATTTAAAGAATGCATTAAATACTTTAAATAGAAGGCCAAATGCTTTTGCTGCAAGTGATGAGCCTTTAGCAAATCCAGCAAGCGCTGTTCCAATTTTAGCAATCTTTGTTCCTAATGGAGCAAGAAATGATCCAGCAGCGCCCATTTTTGTAAAGAATGCAAGTATTTTTCCTGTAGCAGTAGATTTTTCAATTATTGATACTGCACCAGCCATTTTAATAGAATCTGTGATTAATCCTCTTAAAATACCACCAGCAATAACTAAATTAAGGACTCCAAGGAATTTAGTAACTTCTCCAATTACACCAACAAGGCTTAAGTTGAATGTTCTTAGCATCTTGTCAACTTCTATTAACGAATTTAAAAATCCAGTAGCCTTATCTACTATTTCTTGAAGGCTTTTTTGTATTTCTTCTCTGTTTACTCTTACCCATTCTTCAAGTGCAGGAATAACATTTGATCTTAGATAATTTACAAATTCTACTATTACTGGTAGTAATGCTGCTCCTAATGATTCATATAATTCTTGAACATCTCTATTTAATTTCTTAAATGGGTCTGCTTTATTTGCCGCAGCAGACGCACCCTTTGTGGCCTCCATTGTCGCTTTAAGAGCGGCAGCAGCATCTTTATTTTTAACAGTGTTGTCATCTAAGGCAATTCCAAGATTTTGAAGTCCCTTAAATTGACCTCTGTATGCCTTTGAGATTATATCTGTTGCACTTGCTAAGTCTAAGCCTTTTGCTGCTGCTAATTCTACAGCAATACCCTGTAAGAATTGTGCCTTTTCAATATCCTTGGTTAAAAGAAGGAACTGCTGTAAACTTGGACGAAGTTCATCATCAAGAACTCCTGTGCTTTCAGATAATGCGGCTATTTGTGCTTCTACTGCTTTTACTGTTTCAGTAGATGCGCCAGTAACATTTTGTAATGTGTTAGCAAGGAGTGCCTGTGATTTAGCATCATCAACTGCTGCCTTAACAGCATCTTTTCCAATCTTGATAGATAAAGCAACAAATGCGGCGGCGGCAGCGTTAGCAGCCAGAACTGCTCTTTTGCCCATAGCATCAAATTTTTTATTGAGTTTTGCTATGTCTTTTTGAGCAGCCTTAGTACCTTTATCAGAATACTGAGAGGCAATTCTTGCAATTATTGCGCTATAGGCCACTTTACTAACTCCTTGAATTTAATCTTGCTTGTAATTTTGATTTAGCCTTTTCAAATGCATTATAGATATTCTTAGCAGCCTGACCTCTATTTTTATCTACTACATTCCAGACTAAACGAGATGGCATGAACTGACTATCTTTTCTACTTAGATTGCTAATGAATCCTCTTTTGCCACCAGTTTTATTTTTTCTACCTGCAACTTCATAAATAACACCAGCAGCAGATTTATTCTTTAATGCTGCAACAGATGTTGTATAGTCACCGCTAACCTTGCCTTCAGCCCTTGTAGAAGAGATTCCAGCCCTAATAACACTTTGATTCCATGCAGGCCATCCAGCACCACCACGAGTGCGAGGATTGCGAGCAGGTTGCGTATTCCATCCACTAAGTGGTGGATCCTGTGAAACAGATTGCTGTGCTTCACTTTTGAGAGTACGCAATTCAGAGTTAAGAACTTTGTTAAACTCTCTTAGAGCATCTTTATCAAAATTTTTGAGATCTCTAACTGTCTCTTTGACACCAGTCAACACTAATTCGTTCTTAATCATTTCCTGCTCGCATTCTTGGATCGCTCCTTGAGATAAATAACGATTGCTTCAAGTATGCCTTCAGGCGCTTCAAGCAAATCAATTGGAGATAAGCCAGTCTCCACAGAGATCATTGCTACCGTATAGGTTAGGCTGTCTCTGTGGATTCTGAATTTGGGTCAGATACCAACTCAACGCTTTCAAGCGTATCAAGGAAACTTTCACCAAAAGGCTTTACTACCTTACCACTGTCTCTCATGGCGCCCCATGCAAGAAAGTAGATGTGTTCCAATTTTTGGTCTTCGCTTAGTAATTTAGCAAATCCCTTATTGAATTTATTTTCAAAAGCAACAATTGTTTTTGGTCTTAAAGGAAATAATCCTTCTTGTCCATCTGTTGTTTTGACTTTGATTTTTATTCCATCCATTATATTAGCCCCTTCAAGGTTTATGAATATGATTTATTTATGACACCATTAATTGGCCATGTAACCTGTATAGTTGAGATATCTCCAACGCTACCACTTAGTGGTTGCCATTCTGAAAATACCACCTCAAAATAATATTGAGGATTGCCTGCACTGGTTGCGGCGTTCTTGGGTCTAATTAACATTCTGCCAATTGTTCCAATTAAACTTGCTGCGCCAGGTTGATTCATTACATACTCTAAATCAAGTATTCCTGATCCAAAGTCTTGATTGAATTCAACTGATACCACATTATCTGCAAGTCCTGGAACTCTTGTTTTAGCAGTGTCGTTAACTTGGGTAGTCTCAAAAATGTCATGAGTAGTAGAAAGAGTAACGCTTGTTACCCATTCACTAACATCATAAGCAGGTGTACCGCTTAAACAGTTACCACCTGCAGCACATGGCCCAAGTAATACCTGAACATCTGTTAAGACTAATGCTGACATGTTATCAGGAAGTCGCTTTTACGATTTGTCCGCTAACAGGCCATGTAACAGAAACAGTAGCCAATTCGCCAACTGCTCCATTAAGTGGTGTCCACTCAGAAATTAGAACCTTGCCTGCTTTTGTAGCGCCAGTTCCTGAATCATCTGCCTTATAAATTGGATTTGTTGTAGAAACTGCAGCAGAGGTTGGCTTAACTGTTAGAAGTGCCAAATTTCCAATTCCAATTGCTGAGATTACTGATTCAAGAGCACCTGAAGCAAAATCATTATTTAGTTCAAGTGTTATTGAATGATCCTTAAGGCCTGAAGTTCTTGTTCTTGCTCCAACTGCTGACATAGCAGTAGTTTCAACAACATCTTCTGGTGTGTTGAGTGTAACGCTGGTTACATACTCTGAAATATCAGTTAGTGGAGCGGTTGATCCGATTTCCACAACTGCGTCTGTAAGTACTAAACGAGCCATTGTTATTTATCTCCTTCGTAATTTGTTGATTTAAATTCAGACACTTTCGGTGCTTGTGACACTTCTGGAGCCTGTCTTACTTGTGTTGCTTTTTTGATGCTACCTGCTGCAATAAGCAAATCAATATTTGCTCCTACATCAAGTAATTCTTTTTCGGTGAAAGTATCACCAAATTCTTTACCACCAAGTTTAGTTGGTGAGGTTACGATATATTCCATTGTTTTCTCCTTAGCCCCATATTGTTACATTGTAACGATAAGATAAAAATGTTTGATCTCCAGTAATATAAGTACCACTTTCAGCACTTATAACTCTTAGAGTATTTACAAGTCCACCTAATGTTCTATCTGATTCTAAGGCAGTTTTAATGGATTTGGATCCTGTACCTGCCAAAAGTTCATCAAGTTTATCTTGTCCTGCTCTTTCAGATATTCTCTGAACAATCACAAATACATCAACAGATGCCTGGTCAAGACCTCGTGCATTGTTAACATCAAATGTGAAATCTAATTGTCCAACTACTGCACAAGGTGGAACTACCACATCTGGTATTGTATCATAAATTCTAATACCTGTAATTGTGTTTAAGTTTTTACCTAATGCATCTCGTACCTGATTAATTTTAATCATTAGTAAGCAAGCCCCTTGTTTCTTCTAAATGTCTTTAATAGCATCTCAACATCTGGGTCAAGTCTTGAATTAAGTCTTACTGTACCCAATTCTACAGATCCTGCAATACCAAATGGAGATTGCTTTCTTACAAATAATCTTGCTGCCTGTATCTTACATGCTAATTCTACTTCATAAGGAACTTCTGGGAATCCAAATACTCCTTCTATTTTTACTGTCTGTGGAAAGAAGTAAGGAAATACATATGAACCTATTGCCAATATCTTTGTGTATGGCCACCCTTTTTGTGGATTGTTTACTGGTTCATACATAATGTCTAATGGTGGTGTTGTTGTATTCCAGATTTGTGAATATGTCTGAGTAAAATCTGGATCACATGCTAATTCTGTTATTTGTACAATGTCATCTGTCTCTATATACCATGGGCTATAGGCAGTGTAATATCTTGTAGCAGGTGCTGCTACTGTACCCTCTTGATAAAAAAATCTCTGACAATATTCATCAATCTGACGACTTGCAGCAAGAATCGCTGCCTGAATAGCAACATCATCAATGCTATCTTCAATTTGAAGGGCATCTTTAACATCAGCCAAAGTCGTATACTGTGTATTAGATTGACTCATCTTATCCTCTTCTCCGTTTTCGGAAGCATCGCCTTTTCTTGTTTAGGTAATGCTGTAGCAGTTTCTTTTTTCTTTTTAAGAATCTTTAGTAGTTTCATTATACTCCTTAAGAAGGAGCAGGTCCTGTCGGGGTGCAAGACCTGCCCTTCCCTTAGATTACTCTAAGTATTGCAATAGATTAGTTTTCAAATATCCAATCTATGCAAATCTAACTTAGAATGTTGGTGCAATCAAGCCAGTTCCAGCAATCTTAGATGCTGCTGCTGGGTAACGACCTGCAGATGCTGCAGCGTATCCATAAACAACTGACTTAACTGTAAGTGAGCCAGCACCAGTTGCATCAAATGATAATGCGAATGGTGAGCCAGCCTGCTCCCAGAGATGGAATTCAGGTGCTGTTACGCAATAGATTTCATCTTCTGTTCCTGCACCAGCAGTTGTAACAACATTAGCATCAGCAATGATTGGAAGACCCATCAATGTATAGCCTGAGTTACCATAACCGACAGCGCCTGCGCCTGTAGCAACAGAGTTCATTGGACCATTAAGTGCTGGTACAACGAGTGGACGCTTTGAAGAGTCAACTGCTGCAAGCAAGAATGCAAGACGGCGTGGGTGCATGATCCAGTGTGTAGGATTCATGAATACGCCAGTCTGGATTTGCTGGTAAGCATCAGCCAACTTTGGATATAGGTCTTCAACAGATGGTGCTGCATCATTATAAGTGATTGCATTTACACCAGATGTGTTGCGTAGACCAAGAATTTGTCCTGCAGCGCCAGAACCATTTAGGATCTGGTTGTCAAGAGTAGTGTGCCATGCACGAATGAGATCCTGTACGACGAATGCATCTACGCCAGTTCCTCTTTCAATGACCTGCTTTGATAGATCTTGCTGACCTGCGATTGTACGCACATCAATAGTCAAGAGTGTATCATCAGCGTTTGTCTCAGAAACTGCAGAGTTTTCAGAAGCCTGAATTTCAGCAGAAGTTCCTGTAGTCATACGAGAGATATTTAGAGTCATACCTGCTGCTGGAAGCACATGCTTGTTTGTAGCGAAGTCTGCTGTTGGGCGACCTGCACGAGCATATGGTGCTGCAAGATCAACAAGGTACTGAGGAATGACAAGACCTGCAAAGTTTGCAGTTCCTACATCACGACGCTCAATTGACTCTTCACGAGTGTGACGAGCAAGACGCTCTTGTGCACCAAAGTCGTTACGATATTGTGCATTGAACGCATCAGCAACGAATGAGTTACCTGATTCTGCTGTATAGGTGCGTGGTTCGCTTACAATCTTTGTTGTAGCGGTGCTCTTTGGCATAACAACATCTGCTACTGCTGCACGAACTTCTGCAACCTTAGCATCAGCATCAGCCTGTGCCTTGAACTTTTCAATCTTTGAATCCAATGAGCGTGATTCCTCAACAAGGGCATCTACCTTTGCTGACTCATCATTTGTAAGGTCAGTGCGGTTCTCTGCAGCAACTGCTTCAAGAACGGCATCCATTTCAGCCTTAACAGACTCACGGCGTTCAATCAACTTGTCTAAATAAGACATTGTATTGTTCTCCTTTTATGAGTTTATATTTATTGAGGTGGTGGCAATGGATCTCACGACGCTTACAGGGTGTGAGTTTTGCTCCGACTTCATCCTATATTTAAATAGGAAATTTATAGTGTGTTTCTCTTTGCCTGTGCAAGGCGTAGAGAATATTTTCTTCCTGTTGGAAGTAATTGTGTAGAAGGAATTTCTCCAAGTACTTGAGATCCTTCTCCAGGAATATCTGCAATTATTTGAGTAATTGAGTCTTCTTCTTTTGCTAAAGGAAGTGGATCAATAAATCTTAATTCAGACATTTTATGACCAACGAGAGTTTCTGTTGCTCTCCATCCTTCACGAGTCTCTTCAAATACTCTTATAAGTACTGCTGGATCTCCTTCTTCAGCATTGATGCTAAACTTAGTACCTGGAATTCCAAGAACTCCTTCACGCATAATGTGTTCAATTTGACCTCTTGCTGTACCACCAGAAGAATCCCATGAAACAAAATCGCCAACCTTTTCACGACTTTCTTCTTCAATTTCATCATCTTCTACATCAGCATATGGATCCATGCTATCTTCTTCTTCCATATTACCATTTCCAAGCATCATAGACATTACTTCTACTGCCTTCATGATATATTCATGGCCTTCTGATAGATCTCCAAAGATTTGCTTTAATACTAACAGAGAATCGCCTGTTACTTCTCTTCCTTCTTTGATTTCTGCTAATGCTCTCTTTAGGGCTTCCCTCGCTTCTACAGAGGTTGCTGGATAGGCTGGATAGGTCACAATAGACACATCTCCATCTGCCAAAGATACTTCTGTAAGCATTCTTTCTGTACGATCATCGTTCCATTTTTGACGAATTACTC
>JACCEB012098115.1_pt1 | contig 10679 bp, 7 predicted proteins | sample 7454761 | NCBI WGS metagenome assembly JACCEB01 (sample SAMN15323454, study PRJNA562643) | freshwater metagenome | isolation source: river surface water | place: USA:Blue River Watershed | collected 2017-08-18 | reverse complement strand
TATCTGAACTAATGCATGGGTATACGTATTCAGGCCACCCATTAGCCTGCGCTGCTGCTATAGCAATGATTGATGTTATCGAGCAGGAGAATTTGATCGATCAGGTAAATACTTTGTCTCCCTACTTTGAAGAAGCAGTCCATTCTTTGGCTGATCTTGAGCAGGTCGTCAGCGTTCGTAACTATGGCTTAGCTGCAGGGATTGAGTTAAGGGCTAAAGATGGCGCTGTTGGGCAGAGAGGATTTCAGGCTCAGGCATTAGCCTTTAAGCATGGAGTCTTAACACGAGCACCAGGGGATACTTTAGTTCTAGCACCTCCATTTATTACAACGCGATCACAGATCGATCAAATGATTGATGGGTTTAAAAAAGCCATTCAAGAAACAGTTTAGGTGGTAACCAACCCACCATGACGCAACAGAGCATCAATCTGTGGCGGTCTCCCCCGGAATGCTTTAAAAGACTCCGCTGCAGGACGGCTACCACCAACCTCTAAAATCTCTTTGCGATATCGTTTGCCAGTTTCAGCATCCAAGACCGTACCCTTTTGCTTGGCCGCCTCCTCAAATGCTGAGTAGACATCTGCCGATAGGACCTCAGCCCATTTATAGCTATAGTAGCCAGCAGCATAGCCACCGGCAAAGATATGACTAAAGGTATTGGGCCAACGCGAGATAGTTGCTTGGGGTATCACATGGAATTGGTTATTAATCTCTCGGGATAGATCAAGGACAGCTTGCCCCTGCGCAGTCTGAGCATCGAATTGAGAATGCAATCTCCAGTCCGTCAGTGAGAACACCAACTGACGCATAGTGGTCAACCCATTCTGAAAGTTCTTGGCAGATAACATCTTGTTATAGAGATCACGCGGTAATGGCAAACCGGTATCAACGTGCGCAGTCATTTGTTGGAGTACCTCCCACTCCCAACAGAAGTTCTCCATCAACTGACTTGGTAACTCAACAGCATCCCATTCAACCCCATTAATCCCAGAGACCCCCAAAGCCCCAACTTGCGTTAAGAGGTGATGTAGGCCATGCCCACTTTCATGGAACAAGGTAATGACATCGTCATGTGTAATTGTGGGTTGGCGCAGCTGACCGTTGACCTCAACCGGTGCTGCGAAGTTACAAACAAGATAGGCGACAGGTGCCTGTATCTCGCCATTGGCAAGAAGACGACGTCCCCGCGCATCATCCATCCAGGCGCCACCCCGCTTACCAGAGCGCGCATAGGGATCAAGATAAAAGTAGGCAATGATTTGATTATTAGCGTTACGGATCTCAAAAGATTGCACACTGGGGTGCCAGATTGGTAAGGATGCAGGCTGAATGTTGACCGAGAACAGGGTCTGAATAACCTTAAACAGGCCATCCAAGACCTTCGGCAAAGGAAAGTATTGCTTGAGCTCATTCTCAGAGAAGGCATAACGTTCATGCTTGAGTCTCTCTGAGATAAAAGCCATATCCCAAGGCTCAATTCCGTCGACTAGACCTAAAGAGCGAGCAAATTCTTGAAGCTCATTCCAATCCTTCTGGGCAAAAGGTCTTGCACGTTTGGCAAAATCAGTTAGGAAGCTATCCACTTCACTCACATCACGCGCCATTTTTGGGGCCAAGCTAAGCGCTGCGTAATTATCAAAGCCTAACATGCGCGCCTCTTCATCACGCAAGCGCAGTTGCTCAATCATATTGTGGGTGTTATCCCATTCGATATTACCCTTGCTGTATTGCGGAGCTAGCTCAGAAGCACGCGTGACATAGGCTTCATAGAGTAAGCGACGTAATGAGCGGTTCTGAGAATATTGTTGAACGGGATAGTACGAAGGGAAATGCAAGGTAAATGCCCAACCTTCTAAACCTTTCTGTTTGGCTGTATCTGCCGCCGCCGCAATGGCATCCTCAGGTAAACCAATCAAATCGGCTTGACTACTCACTAGATGGATAAATGAATCCGTTGCATCTAAGACATGATCAGAGAAGGCCTTGGCTAAAGCAGCTTGCTCATCTTGAATCTGAGTAAAACGTGGTTTCTGATCATCGGCCAGTTCAGCGCCGCCCAAACGAAAATCCCGCAGGGAGTTATCGATCACCTTTTGTTGTTCAGGGCTAAGTTTTGCAAACTCAGCGCTAGCCTTGATCTCTTTGTAGCGCTTATAGAGCTCCAGATTTTGTCCTAGGCTAGCAAAGAAGGCGGTTACCTTCGGCAACATCGCACCATAAGCAGCGCGTAGCTCTGGAGTGTCAGCCACTGCATTGAGATGCGAGACCACGCCCCAAGAGCGACCCAATTGTTCAGTAGCATCCTCTAGAGGCTCTGCTAGATCATTCCATGAAGCAGGCGTTTTGGGATCAATGGCCTTGGTCACTGCAGCCTCGCAGCCACTGAGTAAGAACTCAATCGCAGGAGCAATTTGCTCCGGCTTAACTTGATCGTATTGAGCAATGCCACGACCAAAAGAGAGAAGGGGATTATGCATATCAGGAGACGAAAGAGGTGTAGGGGTGTTCATACCATTAGCTTACTCGAAGATGGCCACTTATGTGGCAAGTTCTTTATGATGAATTACCCATTTTGTAAAGCAAGGCTAAAGACCCTAATATGATGTACTATATCACCCAGTGATATAGTAAGCTATGATTAAAAAACGTATCTTTAAAACAAAACTTTTTTCAAAATTGACTAATAAATATGAAATTACAGATTGCGATTTGTCAAAAGCAGTACAGGAAATACAGGCTGGATTATATGAAGCAGACTTAGGTGGTAATGTCTATAAAAAAAGAGTAGCTATTGGAAATCGCGGCAAGAGTCATGGAGTGCGAACAATTATTGCAACAAAGTTAAATAAACATTGGTTTTTTATATTTGGTTTAAAAGAATGAACGGTTAAATATCAATAATGTTGAACTCGCTAATTTAATGAACATCGCTGAATTTCTTTTGGATTTAACCAGCGAACAAATTGATAAATTAATTTATGAAAAGATGTTAATGGAGGTAAAAAATGACAACGATAAAAAATAGAAGCCGTATCGTGGAAGAAATGCAAGAAATCTTTTCTGATCTCAAAAGAGCGGGTGTGATTAATAAAAAGCAAATTGCGCAATTCGAAGCGCTAAAAAATTTGGAAGTTAAGACAATTCAGCCAAAAGCCATAAAACAACTAAGAACAAAAGAGAATTTAAGTCAGGCTGTTTTCGCTATTGTCTTAAATACCAGTGCCTCGACAATCCAAAAATGGGAATCAGGTGAAAAAAAACCAAGCGGCCCATCTCTTAAACTTCTATCCATCCTTAAAAATAAAGGTATTGAAGCTTTAATCTAATTGAATTTTATTTAATACTTCGAAAGACTAAGACAGCTTACTAGCTGGCTTCATACTCCGCTCTACCGCCTCGAGCGTGTTCATGAGAAGCATGGTGATGGTCATGGGGCCCACACCGCCAGGCACTGGGGTGATCCAGCCTGCAACATATTTGGCTGTATCAAAATCAACATCACCACACAGCTTGCCATCGGATTGGCGATTAATACCGACATCAATCACCACTGAACCAGACTTCACCATATTGCCAGTAATCATCTTGGGCTTACCGGTAGCAACTACCAGAACATCAGCTTCTTTGGTATGAGCTGATAAATCTTTGGTCTTACTATTGCAAATCGTCACCGTAGCACCTGCTTGCAAAAGAAGCATAGCCATTGGCTTACCCACGATATTGGAGGCCCCGATAACCACCGCACGGGCGCCGCGCAAAGGATAATCAATACTCTCCAACATCTTCATACAGCCATAAGGGGTGCAGGGTTTAAAGAGTGGCGCACCGACCATTAAGGCACCTGCATTAGCAATATGAAAACCATCGACATCTTTATCGGAGGCAATCGACTCTAAAACACGCTCGGCAGAGATGTGTTTGGGTAAGGGGAGCTGTACCAAAATTCCATGAATGCTAGGATCGGCATTGAGGGTTGCAATGCGAGCAAGCAGTTGTGCTTCCTCAAGTTCGGCTGGATAGCGCTCAAGGACCGAATGAAAGTCAACATCCTCACATGCCTTAACCTTATTACGAACATAAACCTGACTAGCGGGATCATCGCCCACCACAATCACGGCTAGACCCGGACGCACACCTTTGGCGGTCAGAATCGCTGAGCGTGTAGCAATCTCAGCTCGTAATTTCTTGGAGAGCAGATTGCCATCAAGCAGTTGTGCAGGCATAGGGGTAATTAAGAGAGGGCTAAACGCAGGAGATCGGCAACGGTATTGACGTTGAGTTTCTCCATAATATTGGCGCGATGGGCCTCAACGGTCTTAATGGAGATACTTAAATCATCAGCAATTTGTTTATTCAAACGCCCAGCCACAATCCGCTCGAGCACCTGACGCTCACGACCCGTTAACTTGCCCAATAAACTCTGGGTGCTCTTACGTTGATCGGCCTGTGCAAAATCAATCCGTGCTTTGGTTAACATGCGCTCAACCAGAGCACATAGCTCATTCTCTTTGAAGGGCTTCTCCACAAAATCGACGGCACCCCGTTTCATGGTCGAGACCGCCATCGAGACGTCACCATGACCAGTAATAAAAGAGATGGGCATTGGCAAGCCTTCACTGATTAAACGTTCTTGTAACTCAAGACCCGACATGCCGGGCATACGCACATCGAGGATCAAACACGAAATGGTGGACTTATCCGTATTTTGAAGAGACTGCAAAAAACGTTCGGCGCTTGCATGGCAACGAACGGTGTAGCCATTACTTTCTAATAACCAAGTGAGGGAGTCGCGGACTGCCTCATCGTCGTCAACAACATAGACAACTTCAGCTTGTACTGTTTTCGGTGGATTGCTTAGATTCATCGGTATTTCCTATTGACGACTTCGATATATGACCAGATTCCAAAGGTAACAGAATTGTAAAGGTGCAGCCGACCAAACGGGTATGTTCGGTATCCGTATGATTTTTGGCCCACAAACGCCCGTGGTGAGACTCAATAATGGACCGGCAAATATTGAGGCCCATCCCCATCCCATCCTCTTTGGTACTGAAGAAGGGCTCAAACATCCTAGAGATCACGGATTCTGCAATTCCAGCGCCCGCATCGGTGACTTGGATACGAAGCATGCTTGGGAAGGTGCTGGTCTCAAGATCGGCAGTGATTCGGACGGGTGGGGCTGACCAGCGCGAGGAAAGGGGGTAGACCTCTCGCAGGCTATCTAGGGAGTTTTTCAGGAGATTGACCAAGACCTGTTGGATTAAGACTGGATCGAGTTCAACCGCCGGAAGATTGCCGGCTACCTCGGAAACGATCTTGAGTCGATGGCGATTGGCCTCAAATTCCACTAGACCAACCGAATCGGCCACGATATCGGCGATATTCGAAGGCTTACTTTGTGGCTCACTCCGTTTCACAAAACCCCGGATCCGCTGAATAATCGTGCCGGCACGATGAGCCTGATCGCTGGCTTTTTGCAGGGCAGGAAGCAATTCCGAAGAGAGTGGATTATTGGTGCCGCTAAGACGCTTGGCAATTCCCATGCAGTAATTAGAGATCGCCGATAAAGGCTGATTGAGCTCGTGTGCTAGTGAGGACGCCATCTCGCCCATGGTGGTGAGACGGCTGGTAAATTGCATCCGCTCCTCTTGTTGGCGCGCTAGATCCTCAGTCGTTTTTCTGAGGGTAATATCGGTCGCAATGAGAAGTTGTGCCAAGTGACCATCAACCCAAGAGATATAACGTCGCCGTACTTCGTACCAATGGGTCGTATCGCCCCGAAGCTGGATTTCTTCGGAATCAATTTCAGTCGTTTGATTAAGTGCCATTGCGGGAAGACCGGCTAACGCATCCACATTGTCTCCCTCAAAATGAAAGATTGAGGAGGGATCCATCTCATGACCGGCTAAATCAATATGACCCTTGGCGGTATCACCAAAGCGCTCGCGGTAATATCGATTCGCAAACAAGAGCTCACCCGTTTCAATCGAGACCACCGATACTGCCGCATCCAGTCCTTCTAGTACGGTCACGAACCGTTCTTGCGTTGCGCTTAATTCTTCCCGAATACGCTTAGGCTCTGAGATATCAATCACAGAAGTTACCCACCCCGATTGTTGCCCCTTGTCATCAATCAGAGGGGCAATGAAGGTCCGTGTGGAGATCCGCGAGCCATCTTTACGCATGATCGTGCCCTCGATACCGCTCTTGAGATTGCCGTCTAGGGCACCGCTCATCTTTTGCATCAGTTGCTCATGAAGCTCTGCAGGCCAGAACGGGAAGGGGGGCGTAAGACCCAATAACTCTTCTTGAGCCCAACCGGTCATCTCTGAGAACGAACGATTGACATAGGTGATGCGTTTGTCTAAATCGTGCGCCCGAATACCAACAGGCATCGAGTCTTCCAAGACGCGACGAAAGCTACTCTCGGTCCGCAAGTTTGCTTCGGTCAGTTGTCGCACCTGCATTTGTTTGAGAACAGACCATAGACTCCAGACCACGAAGGCAGACAAGCCAATGACCACACCAAGCAGCATCCGAAAGGTCAGGTCGGTCGGCGGTGGGTAAGTGTCAACACGCAAGGTGATATTAGGACCTAGAGCACCGAAATCGAGACTGGTCTCATTGCTGAGAGACCGGGTTGGGGTGTCGCGATCTGACGAAATTGCCAAGACCCGATTATCACGACCAATCAGTGAGTAGCGATGCTGACTCTTTAGCTCTGGCGGAATAATGTATTGCAAGATCCCTTGGGTTGAGTACAACACCGCTAGGGCACCCTTTGCTTCTCCATCCTTGAAGATCGTAATGACCTCCCAAAAGATAGACTGACGTTCTGCCATCACCGGATCATCTTTTGCAACATTAAGACTAATTACTTGACTGTAAGCAGGCCGGTTGGTCTCGCGACTCAGGAATATAGCTCTCTTGAGCTCACGATCAATCTCATTGGCTTGTGGCACGGTGTCAAACCATTCGTTATTACGACTGGGTGGTGGCACCATCCACTGGCGCCATTCACTGTCATTAAGCCAAATAAGTTGCAAGATTTCAGGGTTGCCCAATACAAAGGATTGAACTTGGCTCAATATCTTGTCCCGCGCAGCACGATTATTTTCAGTTTGAGCCAAATCTCGACTGAAGGATTGCAAAGTCTCGCTATTATTAATAAAGCGTAATTGGATACGTTGCTTTACTAAACTGAGTTCACGAAAGAGGGAGCCTTCTTGCTGTTGACGCTCCTGAACTTGAAGGACGCCCAAAATGATCGCCATCACCACCAAAAAAATCACGATCGCTAATAATGGGGTGTAGACCAAGCGTGAACCAATAAAACGACGTAGCGAAGGCATTCGTTTGAATGCCTCTACGAGTCTTAATTGCAGGGTGCTGGTCTTGGACAAGCTAGAGATCCTTTTAAATAGTCTTATTTTTTCTTGAACACCCTAATATAAAGGGCTTTGCACTGCAATATAATTCCATATTGCGAAAAAGATTATCGTTATGTGGAAAATTAATTGTCATATTCAACACCTATTCTTAAAATATTAACCATAAGGCAAACAAAATTTGCCGTAACTGAAACCGGAGACAAACCATGGCAGCTGTACCAGAGCAAATGGCGGGTCAAGTGAACCAAAATGATCTTGATCCAATCGAAACAAAAGAATGGCTTGAGGCCTTAGATGGCGTGATTGCGCATGAGGGAACCGATCGAGCCGCATTTCTGATCGACCAACAAATTGCGCATGCACGGGTGAATGGAGTGGATCAACCATTTCATGCAGAGACCCCATACATCAATACGATACCCGTAGAGATCCAAGCACGTATTCCTGGTGATCAAAACATTGAGCATCGTATTCGTTCATACACGCGTTGGAACGCGATGGCGATGGTGTTACGTGCTAATAAAGATACGAACGTAGGCGGACACATTTCTTCGTTCCAATCGGCAGCTACCTTGTATGACGTTGGCTACAACCATTTCTGGCACGCACCTTCTGAACAGCATGGCGGTGACCTAATATTTGTGCAAGGCCACTCAGCCCCCGGTGTGTATGCCCGTGCTTATATGCTGGGACGTCTTAGCGATGAGCAACTCAATAATTTCCGTCAAGAAGTTAATGGCAAGGGGATCTCTAGCTATCCACATCCTTGGCTCATGCCTGACTTCTGGCAGTTCCCAACCGTATCGATGGGTCTTGGTCCCATCATGGCTATTTATCAAGCGCGTTTCATGCATTACTTGCAAGATCGAGGTCTTGCAACGACGGCAGGGCGCAAAGTGTGGGCCTTCTTAGGCGATGGTGAGACCGATGAACCCGAGTCCTTGGGTGCAATCGGTATGGCCGGGCGCGAGAAACTCGATAACCTCATCTTTGTAGTGAACTGCAACTTGCAACGTTTGGATGGTCCAGTACGCGGCAATGGCAAGATTATTCAGGAGCTCGAGAGCGAGTTCCGTGGTTCTGGCTGGAATGTCATTAAGGTGGTGTGGGGCGGTCATTGGGATGCACTCTTTGCCCGCGACAAAAAAGGCATCTTGATGCAGCGCTTAGCTGAGATCGTGGATGGGCAGTATCAAACGATGAAGGCGAAGAATGGTGCCTATGTGCGGGAGACCGTATTTAATACACCTGAGCTCAAAGCCCTCGTGGCCGATTGGAGTGATGAGGACATTTGGAACCTAAACCGTGGTGGACATGATCCCCATAAGGTCTACGCTGCATTCCACTCTGCCGCTAATCACAAAGGTCAACCGACCGTTATCTTGGCAAAGACCATCAAAGGGTATGGCATGGGAGGCTCAGGTGAGGGCATGAACATTGCTCACCAAGCTAAAAAAATGAGCCACGATGATGTGGTGCGCTTCCGGGATCGTTTTGAGATTCCGGTGAGCGATGATCAGTTGGAAGAGATGCCTTTAGTAAAGTTCCCTGAAGGTAGTCCTGAACTCGAGTACATGCGGACCCGCCGCATGGAGCTCGGTGGTTATTTGCCACAGCGAAGAACGAAAGCGGAGAGCTTGCCGGTTCCCGCACTCGATGCGTTCGGACCGTTGCTCGAAGCCACTACCGATGGGCGCGAGATCTCCACCACCATGGCATTTGTGCGTCTACTTAATACCGTTGTGCGCGATAAGACCATCGGTAAGCGCGTGGTCCCCATTGTTCCTGACGAGTCTCGTACCTTTGGTATGGAAGGGATGTTCAGACAGTTAGGGATCTGGAGCCAACTCGGTCAGCTCTATACGCCTGAAGATCATGATCAGCTTATGTTCTACAAAGAAGATAAAGCAGGTCAGATCTTGCAAGAGGGCATCAACGAAGCAGGCGGTATGTGCGACTGGATTGCCGCAGCGACATCGTACTCGACACATGGTGTACCCATGTTGCCCTTCTATATTTTCTATTCCATGTTTGGATTCCAACGTATTGGTGATCTTGCTTGGGCTGCAGGCGATATGCGTAGCCGCGGGTTCTTGTTGGGAGGCACTGCAGGTCGCACCACACTCAATGGTGAAGGCTTACAACACGAAGATGGACATAGTCAGATTTGGGCATCGGCGGTACCTAACTGTATTAGCTATGACCCCACCTTTGCCTTTGAGTTAGCGGTCGTGATCCAAGATGGAATGCGACGCATGCTCACCGAACAAGAGGATGTGTATTACTACGTCACGTTAATGAACGAGAACTATTCACACCCCGCGATGCCTAAGGGTGCAGAGCAAGACATCATCAAAGGAATGTATCGCTTGCAATCCGTGGGTGAGGCAAATAACCCACTACGAGTTCAACTGCTTGGTAGCGGTACGATCTTCCGCGAAGTGATGGCTGCTGCAGAGATGCTGCAAGCCGAGTGGGGGATTGCATCCGACCTGTGGGGTTGCCCCAGCATGAACGAGTTAGGACGCGATTGGAACGAGACCAACCGGAGTAATTTGCTAAACCCAGGTAACACCCCAAAACTCTCGCATGTAGAGCGCCTCTTAAAAGACACCAAAGGTCCTGTGATTGCTGCAACGGACTATATGCGGATGTTTGCTGAACAAATCCGGCCACCGATTCAGAATCTAGGACGTCGTTATGAGGTCTTGGGCACTGATGGCTTTGGGCGTTCAGATACCCGCGAGCAATTACGTCACTTCTTTGAAGTAGATCGTCGCTGGATCACTGTAGCTGCCCTGAAGGCACTCGCAGACGATGGCAAGATCGATCGCAAGAAAGTAGCTGAGGCAATCACGAAGTATCAGATTGATCCCAAAAAACCAAATCCAATGAAGGTGTAAGGGAATCATGAGCCAGCTAATTGAAATCAAGGTCCCAGATATTGGTGACTACAAAGACGTGCCCGTGATTGAGGTACACATCAAACCAGGTGACACCATTGAGAAAGAGCAGTCGCTCGTCACACTAGAGTCTGATAAAGCAACCATGGATGTGCCATCCTCCCACTCGGGAGTGGTGAAAGAAGTGAAAGTGAAGGTTGGTGACTCAATCTCAGAAGGAAGTGTTGTTCTGCTTCTAGAGGGTTCTGAAGCGCCTATTAATACAGCTACGAATACACCTGCACCAACGCAGGCCCCAGCACCTGTAAAAACTCAAGCACCTGCGCCTACACCTGCACCTGCGCCTACACCTGCACCTGCGCCAATACCAGTAGCACCAACAC
>JACCEB010228679.1_pt1 | contig 10685 bp, 9 predicted proteins | sample 7454761 | NCBI WGS metagenome assembly JACCEB01 (sample SAMN15323454, study PRJNA562643) | freshwater metagenome | isolation source: river surface water | place: USA:Blue River Watershed | collected 2017-08-18 | reverse complement strand
TCGTGCCGGGGCCGGCGCGCGTGATCAGGGTCTTCATCTGCTTGGGTGTCAGGTTCTGCGCCTCGTCGATGATCACGAACTTGTTCAGGAAGGTGCGGCCCCGCATGAAGTTCATGCTCTTGATCTTGATGCGGCTGCGAATCAGCTCGCTGGTGGCGGCCCGCCCCCACTCCCCGGCGCCGGTGTCTGTTTTGGCAAGCACCTCTAGGTTGTCGTCCAGCGCCCCCATCCAGGGGCCCATCTTTTCTTCCTCTGTGCCTGGGAGGAAGCCGATGTCCTCGCCAACGCTGACCGTGGCGCGGGTCATGATGATCTCGGTGTAGCGGCGGTCGTCGAGCACCTGGGTGAGCCCGGCGGCCAGCGCCATGAGTGTCTTGCCCGTGCCCGCCGTCCCGGTGAGGGTGACGAAGTCGACGTCCGGGTCCATGAGCAGGTTCATCGCGAAGTTCTGTTCGCGGTTGCGGGTAGTCACGCCCCAGATGGCGTTCTTGAGGTGTCCGTAGTCCTTGAGGGTCTTGAGGACCGCCGTCTTGCCGCGAATCTCGGTCACCCGTGCGTAGAGGCTCGGCTCGCCCGGCGCTTCAAAGTAGACAAACTGGTTGATCAGCAAGGCAGGCACGACAGGGCCGGCGATTCGGTAGTAGGTGTGGCTGCCCGACTGCCAACTCTCCACCGTCTTGCCATGCTTGGCCCAGAAGTCGGGCGGCAGCGCCAGCGAGCCGGCGTAGAGCAGGTCCAGGTCGTCGATGGTCTTGTCGTTGCGGTAGTCCTCGGTGGCCAGGCCCAGTGCCCGGGCCTTGACCCGCATGTTGATGTCCTTGGACACCAGCACCACCTCGCGCCCTGGTTGCTGCTCGCGCAGGGCCTGGACCACACCCAGGATCTGATTGTCGGCCTTACCCTGTGGAAGACTGGCCGGCAGCGGGTTGGCGAGTGCCTGGGTCTGGAAAAACAGGTTGCCGCCGGCCTCCGCGTGTCCGATCGAGGCCAGCTTGAGCCCGCTCGCCATATCGGCGCCCGGGGGCGCGGCCAAGGCATCCAGCGAGCGGCTGGCCTGGCGTGCATTGCGCGCGACCTCGGTCATGCCCTTCTTGTGGCCGTCGAGCTCCTCCAGCACGATCATGGGCAGGAAGATGTCGTGTTCCTCAAAGCGGAACAGACTCATCGGATCGTGCATCAGGACATTGGTGTCGAGCACGAAGAGCTTGGTCGGGCCGTTGTTTGACCGGCCCGCGGCCTTCCGGGGCCTGCCCGGAGCGGGGGCGTCAGCGGTGGCCGTCCCTCTGCGCCGGCCGCCGCCCATTGCTTCGCGCTTCTGGACTTGGGCCGTGTGGACCGGTTCCGCAACAGCCAGTTCTTCGGTATCGGCCAACAAGGTGGCCTCGGTGTCATGGCCGGCGAACGAGACCGTCCGTTCTACCTCTTCGATCTGGGGGAGCGGGGCGATTGGGCTGTCCACGGACGCCGCGGAGGCTTTGCGGCTGGCCCGGTGAGGCGTCCGCGCTGGGGCGTCATAGGCCTCCAAAGGAAGCAGGGCGGCGCGTTTGGTGGGAGCGGGTGGCAGCGGCATAGGGTGGAAAAAATCCCTGCGAAGGGCTAAGACAACAAAAAAGCCGCCGGGCGGGCCGGGCGGCTGTGGCATTCGGAGGCAGCGAGGGCGACGGCAGGCGTCAATTCCAACGACATGAACCCATTATGCATAGACCTTGTGACAGATGTCCGGTGGCCCAGACATCGGCCGCCTGCGGCAACCGCCTCGATCAGGCTGCCTTCTTGAGCAGCTTGACCGCCTTGAGGACCTCATCCACGTGGCCGGGGACCTTGAGGCCACGCCACTCCTGCTTGAGCAAGCCGTCGGCCCCCACCAAGAAGGTCGAACGTTCTATGCCCTTGACCTTCTTGCCGTACATGATCTTGTTTTTGACCACGCCGAACATGTGGCACATCTTTTCTTCGGTGTCGGCTATCAGTTCGAAGGGCAGCTCGAGCTTGGCCTTGAAATCGTCGTGGGACTTCATGTTGTCGCGCGAGACGCCGAAGACAATGGCTCCCGCCTTGACGAAGTCCTTGTACTTGTCGCGAAACTGCATGGCCTCTGTCGTGCAGCCCGGCGTGTTGTCCTTGGGGTAGAAGTACAGCACCGTCACTTGGCCCAGGTGGGAGGTGTTCGAGACTTTGAGGCCACCGGTGGCGTTCGCTTCGAATTCGGGGATGGGTTTGTTGACAACGATCGCCATGGTGAATTCTCGTGTGACAGGGGAGGCTTTTCGGGGAGCCGGCACTTGGGGCCTTGGGAGCCCCCGGAGTTTCGGCAACCGCCGATTTTAACCGAAATGACCTTCGTGTCTTCCGGAGATCTGGGCGCTTCAAGAGAGCGGCGGTTCTACCAGCAGGGCAGCAGCGACCCGGCGGCCTTCCTGGGCCAGGATGTTGTAGGTCCGGCAAGCCGCCGCGGTGTCCATGGTCTCGAGCCCGATGCGGCGGGCGGCCAGCGGTGCCAGCCAGGCCGGCCGGGGGAAACGGATCCGGCTACCGCTGCCGAAAATCAGCACTTCGACATCCAGCGCTGCCAGTTGCTCGAAATGCAGAGGGCCCAGGTCGTCAAAGTGAGACCCGGCCCAAGCAATGGGCTCGCCGTGCGCCCTCACGATCACGCTGTGCGGGATGCGCGTGCCGTCGACAGCCACCCAGCCAGGCCCGTGGCTGGTGACGGTGGGGACGTTGGAGCGGTCAGGCTGGAGCTTCATGGGTGTCCAACTGTGGTCAAATTATAGGTTTTCACCCGTGCGCGAAGCCCCGGAGAAAGCCTTGAAGACCATCCAGAAATCGGCCAAGCTGGCCAACGTCCTTTACGACATCCGCGGCCCCATCATGGACGCGGCCCGTCGCATGGAGGAGGAGGGTCACAAGATCATCAAGCTCAATATTGGCAACCTCGCCGTATTCGGCTTCGATGCACCCGAGGAAATTCAGCAGGACATGATCCGTAACCTGCCCAATTCGGCGGGTTATTCGGATAGCAAGGGTATTTTCGCTGCACGCAAGGCGGTGATGCACCGCACCCAGGAGCAGGGGATCAAGGGCGTCACCCTGGACGACATCTACCTGGGCAACGGCGCCAGCGAACTCATCGCCATGGCCACCAACGGCCTGCTCAATGACGGCGATGAATTGCTGCTGCCGGCGCCCGACTACCCGCTGTGGACTGCGGTCACCACACTCTCGGGCGGCAAGCCAGTGCATTACCTGTGCGACGAGGCCAATGGCTGGATGCCAGACCTTGACGACATCCGCAAGAAGATCACGCCTCGGACCAAGGGTATCGTGGTCATCAACCCAAATAACCCGACTGGCGCCCTGTACTCCGAGCCGCTGCTGCGCGAGATCGTGGCGATTGCCCGCCAGCACGGTTTAGTGATTCTGGCCGACGAGGTCTACGACAAGGTGCTCTACGACGATGTGCAGCATACCGCGATCGCCAGCTTGTCCGAGGACGTGCTCACGCTGACCTTCAATTCGCTGTCCAAGAGTTACCGCTCCTGCGGTTATCGCGCCGGCTGGCTGGTGGTCTCGGGCGACAAGAAGGCCGCGGCCGACTACATCGAAGGCCTGAACATGCTCTCGAATATGCGCCTGTGTGCCAACGTTCCTGGCCAGTGGGCCATTCAAACAGCCCTGGGCGGCTACCAGAGCATCGACGACCTGGTCAAGCCGGGTGGTCGCCTACGCCGGCAGCGTGACCTCGCCTATGAGCTGATCACCGCCATTCCTGGTGTGAGCTGTGTCAAACCGCAGGCCGCGTTGTACATGTTTCCGCGCCTCGATCCGGCGGTCTATCCGATCAAGGATGACCGGCAGTTCTTCCTTGAGCTTTTGCAGGAGACCCGTGTGATGCTGGTGCAGGGCACGGGCTTCAATTGGGCGTCGCCTGACCATTTCCGTATCGTCTTCCTGCCCCATGAAGACGATCTGCGCGAGGCGGTAAACCGCATCGCGCGCTTCCTTGAGCACTATCGCAACCGTCACAGCAAGTCATGAAACCCATTCAAGTCGGCCTCCTCGGCATCGGCACCGTCGGTAGCGGTGTCTTCAACGTGCTCCAGAGAAACCAGGCTGAAATCATGCGCCGCGCCGGCCGCGGCATCGAGGTGACCATGGTGGCGGACCTCGACACGGCCCGCGCCCAGCAGGTGGTGGGCAGCCAGGCGCAGGTGGTCAACGACGCCCGTGCTGTGATTGCCAACCCCAAAATCGACATCGTCATTGAGCTGATCGGCGGCTACGGAATTGCCCGCCAGTTGGTGATGGAGGCCATTGAGGCTGGCAAGCATGTCGTGACCGCCAACAAGGCGTTACTGGCGGTGCACGGCACCGAGATCTTTGCCGCCGCCCACAAGAAGGGCGTCATGGTGGCTTTCGAGGCGGCCGTCGCCGGTGGCATCCCCATCATCAAGGCCCTGCGCGAGGGCCTGACCGCCAACCGCCTGCAGTGGCTGGCCGGCATCATCAACGGCACCACAAACTTCATCCTCTCCGAAATGCGGGACAAGGGGCTGGACTTTTCGGTGGTGCTCAAGGAGGCCCAGCGCCTGGGTTACGCCGAAGCCGACCCGACCTTTGACATCGAAGGCGTGGACGCGGCCCACAAAGCCACCATCATGTCCGCGATCGCCTTCGGCATCCCGGTGCAATTTGACAAGGCCTACGTGGAAGGCATCACCCAGTTGGCGGCGCAGGACATCCGGTACGCCGAGCAACTGGGCTACCGCATCAAGCTCCTGGGGATCACCAAGCGCACCGCCAAGGGCATCGAGCTGCGGGTACACCCCAGCCTGGTGCCTGCCAAGCGCCTGCTGGCCAATGTGGAGGGCGCGATGAACGCGGTGATGGTCCACGGGGACGCCGTCGGTACCACGCTTTACTACGGCAAAGGCGCCGGCAGCGAGCCCACCGCCAGCGCGGTGATCGCCGACCTGGTGGACATCACCCGCCTGCACACCAGTGACCCTGCACACCGGGTGCCGCATTTGGCTTTCCAGCCCGACCAGATGTCTGACCAGCCTGTGCTGCCCATCTCCGACGTGGTGACCAGCTACTACCTGCGTTTGCGCGTCGCTGACCAGACCGGCGTCCTCGCCGAGGTCACGGGCCTGCTGGCCGGTGCTGGCATCAGCATCGACGCAGTGCTTCAGCGCGAGGCCGGCGAAGGGGAGAAGCAGACCGACCTCATCATCCTGACCCACGACGCCCGCGAGGGCACGATGAACGAGGTGCTATCGCGCTTGCAAGCCCTACCCACGGTGTTGGCGCCGATCACCCGAATCCGCAAGGAAGAGCTCGCCTGATGCAGTACCTGTCGACCCGCGGCCACCCAGACCGCAAGCGGTTTTGCGAGATCCTGCTCGAGGGCTTGGCGCCCGATGGCGGCTTGTATTTGCCCGAACGCTACCCGCAGGTTGACGCCGCCACCCTGGCGCGCTGGCGCGGGCTGCCGTATGCCGACCTGGCCTTTGAAATTCTCTCCCTCTATATCGACGACATTCCAGCGGAGGACCTTCGGTCCCTGTGCCGCAAGACCTACACCGCGGAAGTTTTTGGCTCCGCTGCGATCGTGCCCCTGCGCAAGCTCGAGGATGGCGTCTATCTGGAAGCCCTGTCCAACGGCCCCACGCTGGCCTTCAAGGACATGGCCATGCAGCTGCTTGGCAACCTGTTCGAGTACGAGCTGGCCCGCCGAGGAGAAGAGCTGAACATCTTGGGCGCCACCTCCGGCGACACCGGCAGTGCCGCCGAATACGCGATGAAGGGCAAGAAGGGCATCCGCGTTTTCATGACCTCGCCACACGGCCGAATGAGCCCTTTTCAGCAGGCGCAGATGTTCAGCCTGCAAGAGGCCAATATCCACAACATCGCGATCGAAGGCGTGTTCGTCGATTGCCAGGACATCGTCAAGGCGGTTTCCAACGACTTGGCCTTCAAGCGCCAGTGGCGCATCGGCACCGTGAATTCAATCAACTGGGCCCGTCTGGTGGCGCAGGTGGTGTATTACTTCGCTGGGTATTTTCAAGCGACGCAGTCGAACACTCAAAAGGTGAGCTTCGCCGTTCCCTCAGGCAACTTCGGCAACATCTGCGCCGGCCATGTCGCACGCATGATGGGGCTGCCAGTCGAGCGTCTGGTGGCGGCGACCAACGAGAACGACGTTCTCGACGAATTCTTTCGCACCGGCACCTACCGGGTGCGCGGCAGCGCCGACACCTTCGAGACCTCCAGCCCTTCGATGGACATCTCCAAGGCGAGCAACTTCGAGCGCTTCGTGTTCGACCTGCTTGGCCGTGACGGCGAGCGCACCCGCCAGTTGTTCGGGCCCGAGTTGGCCACCAAGGGGCAATTCTCTCTGGCCTCAGAGGTGGCCGATGCCCGGAGCCGCTATGGCTTTGCCAGTGGCAAGAGCACGCATGCCAACCGCTTGGTCACCATCCGAGATACCTTCGAGCGCTTCGACACCCTCATCGATACCCACACGGCCGATGGCGTGAAGGTGGCGCGCGAGCAAGTGCAGCCTGGCGTGCCGATGATCGTGCTTGAGACCGCTTTGCCCATCAAGTTCGCTTCGACCATCGTCGAGGCCCTGGGCCGGGAGCCGGAACGGCCTGCCGGCTTTGAGGGCATCGAGCAGTTGCCCAAGCGGGTGCACGTGATGCCGGCGGACGTCGACGGCATCAAGCGCTACATCACCCAGCACTGCGCCTGAACGGTACCGCGCGCAGGTACTGCTTCGGGTAGGCCGGCGTGTCGCCCAGTGCCTCGGCCGCCTGCAGCGGCCAGTAGGGGTTACGTAGAAGCTCTCGTCCCACAAGCACCAGATCGGCCTGGCCTTCGGCCAAGATGGCTTCGGCCTGTGCGGGTTCGGTGATCATGCCCACCGCGGCGACCGGGATCCCCGCTTCACGGCGAACGCGCTCCGCGAAGGGCACCTGGTAGCCAGGGCCGACCGGAATCTTGGCTTGCGCGCTGCTGCCGCCGCTGGAGATGTCCACCAGATCGACACCAGAGCGCTTGAGGACCCGACACAGCTCCACCGTCTGCTCGATGTCCCACCCACCTTCGACCCAGTCGGTGGCGGACAGGCGCACCAGCAGGGGAAGGCGCTCCGGCCAGGCCGAACGCACGGCCCCCACAACTTCCCGAACCAAGCGGGTGCGGTGCTCGAAGCTGCCGCCCCAGCGGTCCGTCCGCTGATTGGACAGAGGCGACATGAACTGATGCAGCAGATAGCCGTGGGCGCCATGGATCTCCACCGCTTCGAAGCCAGCAGCCAGTGCCCGCCGGGCGGCGGCGGCGAAGCTGTCGATCACCGCGGCAATGCCTGCTTCGTCCAGTTCGGCAGGGGTCGGGAAGGCAGGGCTGAACGCCAGGGCCGAGGGCGCGACAGGGGTCCAGCCTCCCTCGGATGGACCCAGACCGCGCTGCGGCTCCCAGCCCAGGGCCAGGCTGCCCTTGCGACCGGCGTGGGCCAACTGGATCGCAGGCACGCAGCCTTGCGCGCGGGCTTGCCTGGCAACTTGCGCCAGGCCCTGGACCTGGCTTTCCTGCCACAGGCCGAGGTCCCCGGGGCTGATGCGACCCTCTGCCGCCACCGCGGTCGCCTCGACGATCAACAGGCCAGCTCCGCCGGTGGCCCGGGTACCGTAATGCACAAGGTGCCAGTCGGTCACATGGCCGTCCCGTGCGGAGTACTGGCACATGGGCGAGACGCCGATGCGGTTGGGAAGCTGGACTTCACGCAGGGCCAGGCCCTGGAACAGCAAACTCACGGGTGCACTCCTTCTCGCATTTTCCTGGACGTGGGGGCCCGTTTTCTGGACGCGTCACAATGCGCGGGATGATAGCTTCCACTCCTGACCCCCAATCTTCGCGTCAGGCCTCGCGTCCCGCCCTGCGGCCTCTGGACGATGCCCTGGCCGAACTTCTGGCGCAGGCCCGACCCCTGAGCCGTACCGAGACGGTCCCGCTCGTCGAGGCCGACGGGCGCGTCCTGGCCCACGACCTGGTGTCGCCGCTGCAAGTGCCGCCCCACGACAACAGCGCGATGGACGGCTACGCCCTTCGGGCCGCCGATGTTGCCGTGTCTGGTGCGGTGCTGGCGGTCAGCCAGCGCATTCCCGCCGGCACGGCGCCCCTGCCGCTGGCGCTTGGCACCGCTGCCCGCATCTTCACCGGCGCGCCCTTGCCCGAGGGAGCTGATTCGGTGGTGATGCAGGAGGAAACCGAGCCGGCAGCCGAAGGCACGATTCGGTTCACCAAGCTGCCCAAGCAGGGACAGAACGTGCGTTTCAGCGGCGAGGACGTACAGCAGGGCGCCGTGGTGCTGCGCACGGGTGAGCGCATCGGACCTGCGGCACTGGGCCTGGCGGCCAGCATGGGCCTTGATCGTTTGCTGGTAGCCGCCCGGCCCCGGGTGGCGCTGCTGTCGACGGGCGACGAACTGGTCATGCCTGGGACGGTGCCGCCCGCACAGATGCCCGCAGGCGCGATCTACAACAGCAACCGCTTCTTTCTGCGACGGCTCCTGGAGCGCGCGCGCTGCGAGGTCAGCGACCTCGGCAACGTACCCGACACCCTTGCCGCTACCGTGCAGGCCTTGGGCCAGGCGGCCGCGGGCCATGACTTGGTACTGGCCAGTGGCGGCGTGTCGGTAGGCGAGGAAGACCATCTGCGCCCGGCGGTGCAGGCCCTGGGCCGCTTGGACCTGTGGCAGGTGGCGATCAAGCCGGGCAAGCCCTTTGCCTATGGGCAGATCGGCGCCACGCACGCGATGGGCCTGCCAGGCAACCCGGTCTCCAGCTTCGTGACCTTTCTCGTCCTGGCTCGCCCCTTCCTGCTCCGACTCCAAGGTGCAAGCGAACTGGCGCCGCCGTCCATCAGCTTGCCCGCCGGATTCGACTGGCCTCGGCCCGACAAGCGCCGCGAGTTCTTGCGGGTGCGGCGCAACGCCCAAGGTACGCTTGACCTGTTCCCAAACCAGGGCTCCGGCGTGCTGACTTCCATGGCCTGGGCAGATGGCCTAGTGGATAACCCACCGGGCCAAGCCATCGCACGCGGGGACATGGTGCGCTTTATTTCGTTGGCGGATTGGCTGTGATCGAAGTTCACGTTCTTTACTTTGCCTCGGTACGCGAGGCCCTGGGTGCGGGGGAATCAGTCGCCACAGCGGCGCCCACGCTGGGCGCTCTGCGCGATGAATTGCTTGCTCGAGGTGGCGTCTACACCCAGGCCCTGGGCCGGCATCGGCCGCTGCGCATGGCTTTGGACCAGGTGATGTGCGAGGAGGGCGTTGCCCTGCACCCGGGCGCTGAGGTGGCCTTCTTTCCGCCGGTGACGGGGGGCTGAGCGTGGGTATGGACAGCAACGGCCTGCGCCGTATCCACATCCGGATCCAACGTGAGGTGTTCGACCTCTCCGCCGAGGTTGCGGACCTGCGCGCTGGCGATGCTGGCGTAGGTGCCATTTGCACCTTTGTCGGGACCGTCCGCGACCGGCATGCGGATCAGAGCGTGACCGCGCTGGTGCTCGAGCACTACCCGGGCATGACTGAGAAGGCCATCCGGGCGATGGTAGAGGCCGCGGGGGTGCGCTTTGGGATCCGTTCCGCCACCGTCATTCACCGGGTCGGGCCATTGGCGCCGCTGGACCCGATTGTTCTTGTCGCCGTCAGCGCCGCCCATCGGGGCGAGGCCTTTGCCGCCTGTGAGTTTCTGATGGACCATCTCAAGACCCAGGCGCCGTTCTGGAAGAAGGAGACCCTGCCCGATGGCACCGCCCGTTGGGTTGATGCGCGGGAGACAGATGCCACTGCGCTCAGCCGTTGGAGTCAGGCCGCGGGTTGAACCGGTCTCTGGCATGCCGGCTCTGCATGTTCTTGAGATTGCCCGGCCTTTGGAGGACACCCTGCTCGGGTGCCCCGGCTTTGGTACCCGGCCAGGCGGGCCGGGTTGACCCACCTCAAGTCCAGCCAGGGTGATCAGGCCTTGAAAAGTGCCATCCGGGCCTAAGCTGGGAGTCAAATCGGAGCGTTCTCCGGGAGCGGATCCATGCGACTCGACAAACTCACGACCAAATTCCAGGAAGCCCTGTCCGAGGCCCAGTCGCTCGCGCTGGCCAATGACCACGCCTACATAGAGCCCGAGCATCTGCTGGTGGCCATGCTGCGCCAGGAGGATGGCCCCCAGGCCCTGCTACAGCGGGCAGGCGTCAACGTGCCCGGCCTGCTGGCCAGCGCAGAGGCTGCCATGCACAAGCGGCCTCAGGTCCAGGGCCAAGAGCAGGTCCAGGTGGGCCGGGAACTGGTGGGCTTGCTACAGGCCGCCGAGAAGGAAGGTCTCAAGCGCGGCGACCAGTTCATCGCCAACGAGTTATTTCTGCTGGTCCTTGCCGACGCCAAGTCCGACTTGGCCCGGATCGCGCGAGAGAACGGCCTCTCGCGCAAGGCCTTCGCCACCGCCGTCGAGGCGGTTCGGGGCGGGCAGAAGGTGGACAGTGCCGAAGCCGAGGGCCAGCGCGAATCGCTCAAGAAGTACTGCATGGACCTCACCGAGCGCGCCCGCCAGGGCAAGCTCGACCCGGTGATCGGCCGCGACGATGAGATCCGCCGGGCCATCCAGGTGCTGCAGCGGCGCACCAAG
>JACCEB011706432.1_pt1 | contig 10688 bp, 11 predicted proteins | sample 7454761 | NCBI WGS metagenome assembly JACCEB01 (sample SAMN15323454, study PRJNA562643) | freshwater metagenome | isolation source: river surface water | place: USA:Blue River Watershed | collected 2017-08-18 | reverse complement strand
GATCCCGATTCACTCCCGTCCGAGATGGAGGTTTCACACATCAACCTGAACGATGGTACCGTAGAAGGCCTAAGGCACCGTTCGGAGCCTGTGTTCAGCGTCCAGTACCACCCGGAAGCCGCCCCCGGCCCGAACGACGCATCCTACCTGTTCCAAGAGTTCTCGAACCTCATCACGAACGGTCGATAGGTTCGGTTCTCAAACACCGCCCTTCGGAGAAAGCGCAGTTTTCTCCGAATGCGGATGCCGAGAAGAGTCGCACAGGGCCGTCGCCCCCTCCGATGAGCCTGTGGTGGGTCTGAAACTCAGCCTTTGCCAAACCAAACCTCAATCCACGAGGCGAAATCAACCAGCGGTCATCCAGCCCTGCGGGGGCGGTCACCAATCGAGCGCCCCGCCCCCCCGCTCGACCCCTCGTCAAACACCGAACTAAACGTAGTCAAGAAGCGAGAGCTTCATGATCTGGGCACCAGACTGAACCGCCGCTTGGTAGGCGGTCTGAGTCTGCGAAAGCTTCACCATCGATTGAGCAAGGTCCGCGTCCACTTCCCGCGAGACTAGTTGCTCTACATCCCCGAATCGGGAGTCATTCTGCTGTTTCAGCGCCTCGAGCCGCGTTTGAACCGCACCGTTCTGCGAAATCGCATTCACAATATCGTCCTCGGAGCTGATGAGAGCGGTTCTCGCCGAAGCAATTCCCGAGGAACTGTTACTCTCCATCGCATCCCGTAATGCAATCAGGTTATTGATGAACGTAGCCAGTTGACCATTCTCCGTTTCCGAGGTTCCCGCCGAAATTTCCAGTGTGTCGGAAACCCGCACCTTCGTCGTGTCGCCACCCGTGTTGTCGAACGTCACCGTGCTCGGCTTCGCTGCCGTCCCCGCCGCAGTAAAGCTCGATGCATCGGTCTTCTGGCCACTGAAAATGTAGTCGCCGTTGAACTTCGTGTTCACTTGCTCAATCGCCGACTTAATCATCTCGTTCAACTCCGTCGCGTAAGCTTTTCGCTCCGCCTCAGAGGCTATTCCACTCGCCGACGCAGCCAGTTCACCCGAACGATCGGAGAGGGTCTTCAGACGATTGAGTGAAGCAAAACTGGCTTGAGCAAGACCCGTGAGTTTATCCACGTTTTGCGAGTACTGCTGGAGTGCCATCTTCTCAGATCGCAACCGCATCACGCGCACCGCCGCCTGAGGGTCATCACTCGCACTCGAAATCTTTTGCCCCGTAGCAATCTCGTCATTCAAAACATTCTGCCTGAGCTTCAGTCGATTCAGCCGCTGAATGACACCCGTAGAAATCGTAACATTCGGAATTCTCATGCGCGCAAACAGTTAAAACTCACTCAGCGAACCATTCGGTTAATTAAAGTGTCGAGCAACTCGTCCACCACGGAAATCACACGCGCATTCGCCTGATACGCACGCTGGAACTTCATCAAGTCCGCCGTCTCCTCATCCAGCGACACGCTACTTACTGCGTCACGTTGCGTCGTTAATGCGGTTTTAATGACAGTAGACTCCTCCAATCGCGTGTTCACCCCTTGAAGCACCTGTCCAATCTGTCCAACCGTGTTTCGCGTGTAATCGCCCAGAGTCAAGTTTCCCAGTCCACCAACCGTCGAGGTCCGCAAACCCGCGATCCCCGTCAAATAGTCGTTACCTCCAGCGAGGGACTGGGACGACGTCTTCAGTGTGCTCGAATCAATACCAGAGTTCAGCGCAATCAACTGACCCGCTGCCAGACCATTCGTCGAGAAAAACTCCTGCGCAGGGATGCCCGCAGAGTCATACACTCCATTCACCTCAGTCGCCAAGCTCGCAGCAATCAACTGCACCCGTGTTCTCGCCTCTTGAATCGCCCCCTTCATGGCAACCAACCTCCCGTCAACTGAGCCGCCGCCCGTCGCAAGAGTTTGTGACAAGTCTTGCGTACTCGTCACAACTTGATTCACGGCGTCGTACCTCAAATCACCAAGCTTCTGACCGTAATCAACGAAGTTAAGGCCACCAATCCGCACCTCAATCTGACCATACCCGTTAGGAATTAGCGCAGTCTCAATCTTTAAAATCCCAGAGAGCGCTTCCAACTTTCCCTGACGACGATCGATTAAATCAGAGGCTGATCCCGACTCGCGAATGTTCGCATCCGCAATCTCCGAGTTCAATCGAGCGATGTCGCTCAGAAGGACGTTCGCCTTGTTGAGGTCTGCTTCAACTTGCGTCGCCAAATCTGACTGGACCGTCGCCAACCGTGAATCCGCGTTGTTAATGCGGTCAGCGAGAATCTGCGCCTTCTGGAGCGCAACATTTCGCGCCGGGATGTCTCTTGGCGAAACCGCCAGCGCATCAAATGCGTTAAAAAACTCGTCCAACGCCGCACCAATGCCGCTCGTCGACTTGGTCACATCCTGAACGGATGCAGGATCCGTCGATCGATCAATCCGGTCCCCCATCGCCAACTCAGCGTTCGTGAGCGCATCCGACTGGGCCTGCAACGATGCTTCGTCCGCAATCTGCCGAACAACCTGCTTGTCGAGGAAGGCATCCCTCATCTGCTCGACCGTCAAAACCTCAACTCCCGTTCCCTCAGGCCCCTGCGATGTCGGGACAAACGCGCGGTCCCCCATAATCACACGCTGACGCGCATGCTCAGGATTGTTCACATTCGCAATGTTCCGACTCGTCACCTGAATGGCAGCTTGGTGAGCCATTAAAGCTTTCGAGGCGAGCGAGAGATTTCCGAAAAGTCCTGGCATATTTATCCTTCCATGGATTGAGAGTCAGTCCGGCGACCGGTAACCGAGAGTAAAGCAATCAGAAGGCCAATGCAGTGAAAAACATCGCCCCGACATCTCACAACTTGCCGTCCAAATGAGTCCCCCGAATCGGTTGACCATGGCTCATCCGACCGTTCTCGCCGTAAATCCGACTCACCGACGTGGGCTCAACCGCACGAAGAATTTCTTGGATGACCTCAATCGATCGCGCCAGCAGCACCTGATTCTGACTCGCCTTCCGTCGAACCTCTCGTCCAAGCCTCACATTTTCATCAATTAGCCGCCCCACCTCTGGACGCACGGCCGCCGGAAAAGCACGCACCAGCACCGAAATTGGAGTCCCAGGTGGAGCCTTCAATCCACGGGAGACCCGTTCCAACACGTCATCCCTTCGAACCCTTGCTTGGCGCAATCCGCCAACACGCTTCTCAACTTCTTGAACAGACGAAACGACAAGTGCTGGCTTACGGTGAACAATCGCATCTTGCTGTTCAACAAAAGCAGAAACCAACGCCTTCAGCTCGACCAGCTCAGCACTCATGGCGTTCAGCAACTCTCGGAGCAGAATCATGAGCGGAGACACAGCACCACGACCGTTGCCGACACGCCCATCCGATTTAGAACGAGGATTGGCCATGATCCTGTTCTGGCAAAATCTGACCCTCAACAAACCGCACTCACTCGGCCGCAGCGTCCGCCCCACCTTCACTCGAGTGAACTTCGCCAGCCACCTTGGAGCGCTTGAACGCACCGACCGCCGCCTCAACCTCGACCGCTGACAAATTAACACCCGAACGCGGATCGACGCGCGGCCCAATCGAACGACGATCGGTCAACTGGCTCTCGATTACCCGCGCCAATCCTAGACCCCCGCCCTTCGAGATTCCATCCGCCAACGCATCCGTGATCATGTACCCGTACACATGACCGCCAGCACCTTTATTAAAAACTTTCCCCAATGACTCATCTAGGAGCTGTCTCAAGAGAATCGCCTCAAACTGGCGCGCGGCCTCGCCCGACGAAACCTTACCGTCCACACTCTTCAAGCCACCTATCGCAACCTGAGCCTCAATGCCCATCCCCGAACCAAGGTGTCCAACCGGTTTGATTTCCATATGCGACGAGTCTCTAAGGTTAAAACTTAGTTTAGAATCAACTCTGCTTGCAAAGCCCCCGCCCGTTTCATCGTCTGAAAAATCGCCATCATGTCACGAGTCGTCAAGCCCAAGGCGTTCAGAGCATTTGCCACATCCTGAATCGTCGGCTTCACCGCCGAATCTTCCGGCCCCGCAATCACCCCAAAACTCGCCTTCGCCTCGTTGGCCGTCGCATTCGTCGAACGTGTCACCGCGGTCTGACCAGCCCTTGCCCCCAATCCCGGCTGACTCACCGCCTGCGTGCTCGCAACCGTAATCGTCAAAGAACCATGGCTGATCGCCAATGTTGACACCCGAACGTTCGACGTTGCGATAATCGTCCCAGTACGCTCGTTAATCACCACCCGCGCGGGCACATCCGGTTCCACCTCGATCGCCCCCAACGACGCAATGAAGTTCACCTCGTATCCCACATAATCCTCGGGAACACACACGTTCACCGTCGCCGAATCTTTCGCCAAAGCGCTCTGAGGAAAGATTTGGTTAATCGATTGGGCCATCCGCGCCGCCGAAGCGAAGTCGGGATTCAACAAAATCAGCTCAACCGAACGGTCTCTCACGAACGTCGACGGAATCTCACGCTCCACCAGAGCGCCGCCAGTGATCATCCCCGTGGTCGGATGGTTTTTCTGAACCGTCGCCCCCCCGGGACCACCTTCCCCTCCAATAAATCCCCCAATCGCAACAGCACCCTGAGCCACTGCATACACCGTGTCGTCAGCCCCAACGAGCGGCGTCTGAAGTAGAACCCCGCCCGAAATGGTCTTCGCATCCCCGATCGACGCCACGGTAACGTCTAAACGCGTCCCCACGCGCGAAAAAGCTGGGATATCAGCCGTGACCATCACCGCTGCGACGTTGTCCGATTTGATGACCTGCGGAGGAATCACTACGCCAAACTTTTGCAAGGCGTTGGCAATCGTTTGAACCGTGAACGCCAACTTGGAGTCGCCGCGGTTCGCAAGGCCAACCACCAACCCGTATCCAACCAACTGGTTGTCCCTTCCCCCGTTAACCAACGTGATGTCCTTGACCCGCGCAGCCTCCGCACGAGGCGCCAAGGACATCCCAAACACCAAAGCAACCAACAGAGCAAAAACTCGTTTCATACTTCGTTACGTTACTCACTCATCAACTCTCCCGGCATCAAGATACTCAATACGGCCGGACCTTATCATCCAATCGACTCAACCACCCACGCTTCTGCGCATCCGAAAGCTGACCCTCAGCCAGCACATCAACCCGAACATCAGCTACTTGATCGGTCTTAATCGTGTTCTGGAAGGTGATGTCGAAAGGACGAATGATTCCACGCACAGAAGCAAACTGCTTCTCCTGCGCAAAAGAAATCTGCTTCAAGCCCTCAATCACCAAGTTCCCATTCGGCAAAACGTCAATCACCTGAACTGCCATCCGAGACTGCAAAACCTGACGATTCTGCTGCAAAATCTGATTATTCCGGTTGCTCGTGTCCTGGTTCGGAGCAAATCCACCCGACAACATCGCATTGGTCTGCGCGCTACTCCCCAAACCAAACCGCTGCGCAAGACTCTTCCCATCCTTAATACTCGTATTGGCGCCCGTCGCGTCTCGAGCCACTCCAGTCACCAACCCCCGCACCAAGTTCGAAAGAAAACCATTCTCAACCGTCTTACGCTCAGTTTGGAGGTTCAACAGATTTTCCTGAACCGTCGTCTCATCGACAATAATCGTCACAATGTCCCCAAGTCGACGAGCGCGCCGATCAGCGAACATCCCCTTTTCGTCCGTAAGCGGCTCCCGCCAGAGAGAGCCCGCCATCACCCCAACTTCTGTCATTCCGCCCGCCACGAACAATAAGACTCCGAGAATCCCCGCAAAACCTGGGCACCCCGCTGTGCGTCGTGATGTTTGATTCTGTCTCATACCAGTTGGAAAGCCATTTCAATGCCGAACAGATGTGAAAGTCAGAACAACTTCACCGATACCTGTCCCTCACCAATCACTTCTCCAAAAAAGTCTTTTCGGCTGTCCAGATTCCTCAACTTTACCGTGATTCCCACTGCCCCGCCCTCCAGCGCCATCGCCTTCATTCGCAGGCTCAGCGAACCCTGCGAGACTAACACGTCCACCATCTGCCCCTTTTTCACCAACTCTTTTTCCACGATATCCCTGCGAGTGAGAACTTTCCCAGCCGGAATCGGCATCGCCAACTCGTACCCAGAAAGTTCGAAACTCGCTGGCAACGGAACCGTTCTCTCCTTGAGAACATCAATCCGTTTCGATTCCACAGCATCATCATCTACCACCTGTCCGCGCTCCATCCGCTGCTGCGCAACCCAGACATCCTGAAAAAGCTCAACCCGAGCCTGAATCGGCCACTCCCCCATCACCAATCCCCCACTAATCACTCGAATGTAAAACGCCATCATCGTCGTTAACCCGCCCCCCTGAAGATTGAACGCCTCCACAAAGTGCGCGCCAGAAGGAATGTTCAACGGAACCCACTCCTTAATCACCTTAACTCTAACCTCTCCCTCACGCACCCCCATCCTCACCCCGAGGTCTTTCGCAATCGCCAACTCCAGCAAATCGCCCGTCAACACCATCGGGCCATCTGCCCTTGGCACCGTTCGCCCAGGGGCGCTCGACAACTCCTCTGAATTTCCCGTTGTCGGCGCTTTCTCCACCATCTTCCCCAACCCCAACAACTCTCTCGCCCTCTTCGCCACATCCTCACCAGCAACCGCGCCCTTCGGAACAACCCGATCGAGCGAAGAGGAATCGGCACCCTTCTTTAACTCACCCACCCGCTCAGAGGGAGGCTTCACCGGAACGAGCAGTTTCGAAAAGGTGTCCTCGCCGAACCCAGATACCCCGAGTCCGAAAATCAGCATGCCCGCCAGAAATCTGAGCCTAAGTAAACACATCCCGAAATCTTGGTGACTAACAGCATCCCAAAGCATCCCAACCCGCCCCCCGAAAGACCGCTCCAAGTTGACACCCTCCAAGCGGCGATTCAAAGAATCACCTCCGTAGAAGACAAACGCCGAGCGCACAAACCTGACGGCTATCTCAGCCTCACCTACCGCTCAAGGGTTAACGCTTGAGCTGCGCAACCTGACCAAGCATCTCGTCGGAAGTCGTAATCGACTTCGAGTTGAGTTCGTAAGCGCGCTGAGCCTGAATCATGTTCACCATCTCCTCGACGATGTTGACATTCGATGTCTCCAAGTACCCTTGAATCATGGTTCCAAAGCCCTGCAAGCCCGGACGCCCCAACTCGAAAGGACCACTCGCAATGGTGTCTTCGTACAAGTTCCCGCCCACCGCACGCAATCCACTCGGGTTCGGAAATCGAGCCAACTGCGCCTGAAACTGGACAACGCCATTCGGACCGCGTGCCGTGACCTCTCCCGTGGGGGCAATCGACACCTCCGTCGTCCCAGGAGGAATCGGCTGAAATCCACTCTGAATCACCAACCCATCACTCGTCGTAAAACGCCCCTGTTGATCGATTTTAAGATTTCCGTCGCGCGTGTACGCAAACGTTCCGTCCACCTTCTGGATCTGCAAAAAGCCGTCCCCCTGTATCGCAATGTCAAACTTTTCGCCCGTTTGCTTCAGCTGTCCCTGAGTGAAAATCTTAGCCGTAGCGACCATGCGACTCCCATTGCCCAACTCAACGCCCGTCGGCAACACGTTGCCCGCTCCCGCATCCGCACCCGCCTGACGAGGCCTTTGATACAACAAATCCTGAAACTCGGCCTTACTCCTTTTGAACGCAGTCGTGTTTGCGTTCGCCAAGTTGTTTGAAATCACGTTCAAGTTCGACTGTTGCGACTCCATCCCCGTCGCACCTGCGTATAGTGATTGAATCATAAGAAATAATAAAAAAATCCAGCTTCCCCACTTCCTTAGGACGTCGGCGCTCCGAGCACCTGCACCGCCTTGTTAGCTACTTCGTCGTGAGCCTGAATCACCTTCTGGGCCATCTCGTACGCACGACCAACGGTTACCAAGTTAATCATCTCCTTCACTGGCTGCACATTGCTGCCCTCCAGCGCTCGGTGCACCACCCGCGGACGCTCAATGGCCGCACCCTGAGGACCATCCGAAACTAACAAACCATCCCCCCCCCTCCGAAGCACACTCGGATCAGCGAAGTCTACCACACCCAACCGAGAAATCTGCTGCTGCCCCTGAACGATCATGCCATCTGCATTAATCGACAACGTTCCGCCCTGTTGCAGAAACTGAACCGGACCGTTGTCCCCCTGCACCTCAAAGCCCTGTTCCGTCACCAAGACGCGATCCTCATTCATCCGAAAACTCCCGTTCCGAGTGAAACCAAAGGTGCCGTCCTGCCTGCGAACCCTGAAAAAACCAGGCCCCTCAATGGCAAAATGAAACTCGTTTCCCGTGGAAATATACTGCCCAGGTTGAAAGTTCATCCGGTTCTCCACACTGGGCATCACCCCTCTCACCTCCAAAGGAGACTTTTTGCCCGCACCCGAAGCTGAGGGATCACTCACCTTCGTCAACTCTCCCATCACACCACTGAAGGACATTTCATTCTTCCGGTATCCGGTGATGTTGGCACTCGCAAGATTCTGCGAAATAGCCGCCTGCCAACGCTCCAACGAGTTCATGGCAGCAGCGCCTTTGTAGATACCGACGTTCATAGTTTATGGGCGAGCAGTCCCCATGCCATCACGTTTCCACGGGTAGACGGAGGGGCCCTCCTCGAGAGATAGATCCCGAGACATCAACAACCACAGCTGTTCCGGCCACTCTGGGGAATCAAACAAGCGAGGATTCACACTCCGGAAAAGTCGCGCGCGCCGATCGAACTCCTCACGCAAAACATGCCCAGGAATCCCGAGCTCGGGAACGCGCGAAACCAGCTTTCTCTTTGAGGCGGCCTCTCGCCGACCCCAATCGCTCTCAAGCCCGACGTCCCCAGCCACCGGAGCTCTCCCAGAAATGTCATTGGCTGCCTCCCGCTCCGTCCGCGAGCGCCCGCTCCCAAGAATCATCACCAAGGCAACCGCAACCAAAATCAGGGCAACAACCGACCTCAAACAAAACAGAATCACCCGAATCACACCGCCCCCCTCCTTCCCTTATCCTCCGAAAACCGATTGGGATTAATCGCTTCAACCCAAGACCGCGGAAGCATCGGCGGCTCCGCCAGCACAAGCGATGGGATCAACTCCGCCGCAACACCCGACCAAACCACCCCGCGTGAACCCAAGCCACACGCGACAAAAATGCCATCACCCCCATCCACCCCACCAAGCATCGGCAAACGGTCCGCAGTCAAAACCCGCACCGCTCTCCGGACCTCCCACGGACCCTTCGGAACCCCATCCTCTGAAAACCCTACCGATTTCTGCCAAATGCTGCCCACCGCAGCAGCGTCATCCCTCTCAGCAACCGCCTCGAACTCGTAAGTCGCCCCTAAATGCACACGTCCCTGACCCACTGGAATACAGTACCCCGCCCCCGTCACCACCGCTCGCAACCCCGACAAAGACTCCGGTTCCAACGTCACGTTGCGCCCCCACGCCAACTTCGTCCCAACACCTCTCCCCAACCAAGGCACCCAATCAGGCACGCCGGCCGTCGCCAACACAACGGCAGCATAACCGCCCGCAAGCAGGCTCCCCCCTAAACCACGAAGCACGTACAGTTCATCGATTCGCTCAAATCCCGTGACCCGCTCCGCTCGGAAGCTTACCGCCCCCCGGTGCCGCGAAAATCGCGCCGCACAAAGCCTCGCTGGGTCAACCCACCCCGCCTCAGCAAACCAGAGCCCCCCCTCGACCCCACGAACGCCGCACAACTCCGCAGCCTCATCCCGCCCAACCACAACAAACCCCTCGCCTCCCGAGCCAGTCTCACAAACTCGTCGAACTCGTTCGTTCGCCGGAAGCTGCAACACCCCACATGCCACCCCAACCCCATCGAGCTCCCCACGCACCCTCCCAAACCCCCATCGCGACAACTTAGCCGATAACCCATCGTCCATCGACACCATCGGAACCATCACCGCCGCCCGATTCCCCGAAGCCCCGCGCCCAACTCCGCTCCCATCAAAAACCTCCACCTCAACACCCCTCCCAGCGAGACCATCTGCGACAGCGCTCCCTGCCAACCCCGCTCCAATCACCGCAACGCGCCCGCCTCCAACTCCACCCCAGTTCGACTCTCTCGATCGCCCAACAAAAGATCGAGCCCAAACCCCTTCCCCCAGAACAATACCCATCCCGCCCACAAAGCCCGCACGCTCAGCCGCTAACATCCACTCTGCATTCGCAGACAGACCAATCAGCACCCCCCCACTCGACATCACCCTCGCAATCCGTGAGACCAGGTACCCATCGCCTTTCACCGAAGACGCCCCTCTCGCGACCACATAAACATCGGCTCTCACCATCAAGTCTGAAGGTTCCCAACCCTCATGCCGTTGCACGCGAATGAGTCGCCCCCCCGCCGTAACACGCCTCGTCTCATAAGGAGCCGATGCAGCCCCCTGCCCCGTCACATGGAAAATCCAAACCTCCCCTTCCCCACACCTCCCCGCACCAACCCAATCATCAAAAAAACGCTCAGCGCCGTCACCTTCCCACACCAAAAACACCCTTCTCCCCACCCGTCCCCGAAGCGCCGCCGAGACGATGCCTTCAAAACCGTCTGGCACGCCCTCCATAACCTCGCTCAGTGCCCCTCGCCGTCCTGACTCTTCAAAATCCGGTCAATCGTCCCG
>JACCEB010403807.1_pt1 | contig 10692 bp, 8 predicted proteins | sample 7454761 | NCBI WGS metagenome assembly JACCEB01 (sample SAMN15323454, study PRJNA562643) | freshwater metagenome | isolation source: river surface water | place: USA:Blue River Watershed | collected 2017-08-18 | reverse complement strand
TTTTAATGACCTGAACTCCAGGAATAAAATCTAAAAGACGATGAGACACCCCAACAATCGCATCTCCTGGTCCACCACCACCATGAGGGATGGTCCACGTTTTGTGAAGATTATTATGGACTGCATCCACTCCAAGTTTATCGAGGTTAACAAGGCCAGCGACAGCATTCATATTGGCGCCGTCCATGTAAACTAATCCACCGGCAGCGTGAATAAGTTCACTCATTTCTTTAAAACCTGTTTCAAAAATTCCTGCCGTGTTGGGGTTTGTCACCATCACTCCGGCCACACGGTGACCATCGGTTTTTAAAAATTCTTTAATTTGGTTGAGATTCATCTCTCCACTTGGAAGAGCATCCACGGCGTAGATTCCAAAAACTTGTCCATCGACCACTTTACTCTCGTATCCTGCCATGGTTGCCGTTGCTGGATTTGTTCCATGGGCCGAACGAGGAATAATAATCACATTCCTCTGATCTCCTTCACCGCGGTCACGGTGATAGGCCTGAAACATTTTAATCCCAACGAGTTCTCCTTGAGCACCGGCCACGGACTGAGTCACAACTCCTGGGAGTCCCGTAATGGCCTTAAACTGCTCTTGGATTTCATAGAGAATTTCAAGACACCCTTGAATATCTTCCACGGGAGCTTCAGGGTGAACATTGGTAAAGCCTGGAAGAGAGGCAGCGTAATCATTGATATGAGGATTATACTTCATGGTACAAGACCCAAGTGGATAAATCCCGTCATCTGGTGAGAGGTTTTGTTTTCCAAGTCGAGTGTAGTAATCAATGATGTCTTTAGAATCTAGTTTTGGAATCTCAGGTGCCTCAACTCTCATCATCGTCGATGGAATCTTTGGACAAGGTGTTCCTTTTTTTGTTTTTTCAAATTGAGTTTCAAAGAACGAGATGAGTTTCTCAACATCAGCATCTGTTTGTGTGTCATTAAAGCTAATGAGAAGGAGTCCATCCTCTTTTATTTCGTGGTGACGGTGACTAACGTCAACACCCACTTGAATGCCAGCAGCACTAGCCTTATGGATAAATTCATTTGAACTAACTGGAAGTTTGAGAGTGAATTCATTAAAGAATGCAGATCCTTTGAACTTTAATTCCACACCTTCAAAAGCAGTGAGTGCTTCAGAGGCTTTTTCAGCGTGAGACCTAGAGATATTGAGAGAAGTTTCAAATCCCTCATCTCCGCGAGCAAGAATTGAGGCCCCTGCGACAGATGCGATGAAAGATTGATTCGAACAAATATTTGATGTCGCCTTCTCTCGACGAATGTGCTGCTCTCTTGTCGAAAGAATGAGGGCCTTACACTCGCGACCTTTTAAGTCTTGAGTTTTTCCGACATATCTTCCGGCGGTTGAACGGATAGATAATTTATCTTGCTCATTATAACGAATTCCAAAAATTCCAAGACCTGGCCCACCAAAATTTGGTCCAATCGCCAAGTGTTGTCCTTCGGCCACTACCATATCGGCACCCTGCATACGCGTACCAAATTTAACCGGAGCTTTTAGGCCACCTTTACCAATAAGCATTGGATCAATGATCGCAATAGACTTAATGTTATTGGTTGAGCAGAGGTCTACAATTTCATCAACGGATTCAAGATTTCCTAGGTTATTGACTTGAGGAAACGCTACCGCTGCCACTTGGGGAGTTGTATTTAGAAGGCGAGTTAAACTAGGAATATCAATTTTCCCACTTTGAGGGTTCACTGGAACTCTCAAGATTTTCATTCCTGTTTCTTTCGCGTGTGTTTCAATCACCTCAATGTCGCCGGGATAAAGAGTATTAGAAACAATGATGGTGGTTGAATCCTTTACGAGCCTTAGAGCACAATTCATGGATTCATATAAACAAGTAGACCTGTCATAAAGGGAAGCATTGATGGCCTCAAAACCAGTCAATTGAGACATGAGAGACTGATAAATCCAAAGTGTCTGAAGTGTTCCTTGAGATCTTTCAGGTTGATACGGAGTATAGGCGGTTGTAAGACCACGAATATTACAAATTGGCCCTACCACATCAGTGACTTTGTAGTTCGGAAGACCATCACCTAGGAATGAAGTTTTAATCTTATTTTTTCTAGCGACTTCATTGACGTTTGCAATGAGCTCTTCGTAACTTAAGTGCTTTGGCATCGGAACTGACGCCATCTTCACGCTGTCATCAATATGAGAGTAGAGATCTTCCAAGGATTTTAAACCTAAGAATTTCAGCATCTCTTCAATATCTTTATCATCTGCTCCGATGTAGAAAGGCTTAAGTTCGCGTTTCAATTTTTCTGGGTGATAATTTAAAGGCTCGTGTGAACTCTTCATGTGGATTCCTTCTAAACTAATAGGGACTTGAAATTTCAACTCTATGTTAGGCCTATGGAGGGTGATTTGTTAAGAGTTAAGAGCTAGAAAAATGCTCAGAGTCAAAAACGTCTAGGCTTTTTCTTTTTTAAGCTTTAAGAATGATTTAAAATGAAATTTATGACACTAAAAATTATCAATCAAGGCCCCGAATCCCATCGATTAGACCGTCAATTTTCTGAACTAAATAAGTTTTGCGAAGAAAAGGGGACTGAGCTTCAATTTGAGTGGATTGAGGGCCAGTATTGGCTCCATTCAGATTTAGCTAGTGAAAATCCCATCGGAATTGAAATTGATAAAATCATCAGAAAACACGAGGACTATCTAAAAAAATCCAGTGTCCATAAAGAACTTTTAGCGAGGGCCTTGGGAGTCAAGGGGACTTTTCGACCGAAGGTTTTAGATTTAACAGCTGGCCTTTTGGGAGATTCACTTCTCATGTTGAGTTTTGGTTGCGAGGTTTGGGCGGTAGAGCGTCATCCAGTGATTCGGTTTTTGATTCAGAGTGCTCTGCAAAATGCCACTCATGAAAAACTCAAGAATTTTCATTTTATTGAAAGTGATGCTCAAACAGTTTTAAGCGAAAACTTGTCGGTGGAGACCCTCTTTTTTGATCCTATGTTTGAAGACATCAATGAGAAGGCAAGCCCCAAAAAAGAGATGCGGATATTCCGAAATCTTATAGGTAAGGATCAAGATGCCATGGGAGTTCTTAGAAAAGGATTAGAAAAAGGGGTGAAAAGAGTAGTGGTGAAACGGCCGCGACTTTCTCAGGAACTTGGAGCTAAGCCCTCCGTTCAATATGTCGGAAAATCTACTCGATATGATGTGTATTTTTCGCTCTAAAACGATTAAAGTAGGCATCCTCTGGGAGATTTATGAATAAAAAATACGATTTATACGCGATTGGAAATGCTCTAGTTGATATGGAGTATGAAGTTCATGATGATTTTTTTACAAAACATAAAATTGATAAAGGTCTAATGACCTTAGTGGATGAAGAAAGACAGAAATATCTTTTGGACTCCCTTGGGACTGCACCTAAGAAGCAGCAGTGTGGGGGGTCTGCAGCGAACACTGCGATTGCTGCCTCACAGTTTGGAGCAAAATCTTTTTATTCATGCAAAGTCGCTAAAGATCCTATTGGAAATTTTTACTTTCAGGATCTTCTTGATAATGGTGTTCATTCTAATCTCATGCATCAAGATCGTGAGTCAGGTGTGACAGGGAAGTGTTTGGTTCTCATCACTCCTGATGCCGAAAGAACGATGAATACATTCCTTGGGATTACCTCGACGATTTCAAAAACGGAAGTCGATCCTGAGGCGATTAGAAATTCTAAATTTATGTATATGGAAGGTTATTTAGTGGCCTCTCCAACCGGTAGAGAAGCGGCTGTTCAAGCGAGAAAAATCGCTGAAGCGGCTGGAGTAAAAACGGCCCTCACTTTCTCAGATGTCAACATGGTGAAATTTTTTAAAGACGGTCTTAAAGAGATGATTGGGGACGGTATAGACTTACTTTTTTGTAATGAATCTGAGGCCTGTGCTTTTACTGACTCGAATGATGTCATCGTTGCTCGTGAAAAACTTAAGTCGATTGCCAAAACTTTTGTTATTACACTTGGGGAAAACGGAGCAGTTATCTTTGACGGTGAAACCTTTATTGATATCGAGCCATATCCAGTCCGCGCAGTAGACTCCAATGGTGCTGGTGACATGTATGCGGGTGCCTTTTTATATGCCATCACTCATCGTCATACTTATGCATCGGCGGGCAAACTTGCTTCCATGGCCGCAAGTAAAGTTGTCTCTCAGTTTGGCCCTCGTTTAAAAACAGAAGTGGCCCTCGATATTAAAAAACAAGTTTTAGGATAGGAGTCATTATGTCTCAATATTTACTCATTAAAAAAGTTTTTGAAACAAAACCAGTGGATCAAATCATTACTGTGAAGGGCTGGGTAAAATCCTTAAGACAATCTAAGAAATTTTCTTTCTTAGTTCTTAATGACGGGACAACTCAAAAAGACCTTCAAATCATAGTAGATGCTAATCTTTCGAACTACGAAGAAGTCGTTAAGCTTACCATGGGGTCTTCGGTAGAAATTGAAGGTCTTCTAGTGGCCTCTCAAGGAAAGCAGCCAGTTGAAATGCAGGCAAAAAAGGCTCATATCTTTTGTTTAAATTCTGAGGACTATCCACTTCAGAAAAAAGAAACATCATTAGAGTATCTTCGAGAAATTGCTCACTTAAGATCTAGAACAAATACTTTCTCTGCTGTTTTTAGATTACGTCATGTTCTTGCGCAGGCGACTCATGAGTTTTTTACCAATGAAAGCTTTACTTATCTTCATACTCCGATCATTACGGCATCCGATGCGGAAGGTGCTGGTGAGATGTTTCGCATCTCAACTCTTCATTTAGATAAATTGCCCCGCACTGATAAGGGACAAATTGATTTTAAGCAAGATTATTTTGGTCGTGAGACTTTCTTATCCGTTTCTGGCCAACTTGAGGCGGAGACATTTGCTGTTGGTGGATTAGGACGCGTTTATACTTTTGGGCCAACTTTTCGTTCAGAAAATTCAAATACAGCAAGACACTTATCAGAGTTTTGGATGGTGGAGCCAGAAGCCGCTTTTAATACCCTTGAAGACAACGCTCTCTTAGCAACTAATTACGTAAAGCACTTGATTAAAAAAGCAACAGTTGAGTGCGGAGACGAACTAGAGTTTCTAGCGAGCCGTTATGCTCCAGAAAATTTAAAAACTCTTGAACACGTGATGACGTCTCCCTTTGAAATGGTGACCTACACGAAAGCGATTGAAATTCTCCAAGAAGTATCGAAAACGCATAAGTTTGATTATCCAGTTTCCTGGGGAATGGATCTTCAAACGGAGCATGAAAGGTTTCTTGCTGAACAATACTTTAAGCGGCCAACTATTGTGACGGATTACCCGAAAGACATTAAGGCCTTCTATATGAAGCAGAATGAGGACGGAAAAACTGTAAGAGCAATGGATGTTCTTGTTCCTGGAGTAGGAGAACTTATTGGGGGTTCTCAGCGTGAAGATAATTACGAAAAACTTGTCCGTCGCATGGAAGAGATGAAGATGGATGTGAATAACTACTGGTGGTACTTGGATCTTAGAAAATATGGTTCAGTCCCACACGCTGGTTTTGGTCTTGGGTTTGAAAGGGCCGTGATGTATATTTCGGGCATGAGTAACATCAGAGATGTGATTCCATTCCCAAGAACACCAAAGAATGCTGAATTCTAGAGTTTAAAATCTTTGCATGGATTAGGGGACGTGTCCTTTGAGGCCATGTCCTTATACATGTCTAGGTAAAGGGGCTTAAGTTCCTCTGCAACTTTTTGGGCCAAGCCTCTTGTTCTACCGGCGAAATTCTTATTTTCATTCATGAATTCGCTGTATTTTTTTAAGCTGGGGTATTGAGCGGAGATCTCTTCATATTTCTCTTTTGCTTTTTTCATGAGCTTCAGTGACCCTTCGACATAATTTTTGTCATCACCAGAAGATTTCTCATGAAGATTTTGAAGTCTGATTATTTCCGAATCAAAATCTGTAATAGATAACTCTTTGAATGTGAATCTTTTACAATTTAGAGGCACAGATTGAACTTCATTTTTTTCAGTTCCACAGATGGTAGTTGATTTCTTTGCAATGTTGTCTTTTACCAAAAAAGATAGGGTCTCCTGATATTCTTTAACAACATTTTTATATTTTTCTAGAGCGAGTCTGAGATTTTTGTAGTCATCACTTTGTCGAACTTTCATCGTTATTTTTTCAGCTTCTAGCGTGAGCTTTAGGAGCTCTTTAAAATTATTTTCTTCCATTAGGCACATTTCTGGTGAAGAATTTTTTTCTAAATAGGGTGTTAATTTATCAAGTCCAGAATTTGAGTCGAAATTTAAGAGAAAGGGACCTGCTAAATCATAGAGCTTATCTTGGACCTTTTTCCCGTGGGCAGTTGAAATCATAGGGAAGGCAAGATCGTATCTAGAATCGAAGGAGTCTAAGAATACATCCTCAAGTGATTTTCCTTTTTTCATATTATCAATGATTTCAGATGGAAAACTGGAGTATGCAAAATGGTTTGGGCCTGTTGAACTAATAATACATGTTTTGGGATTTGAAAGAGCGATACTCGCTCCTGAGTGGCAGCTAAAATCAATAATTCCTAATTTTACTCCTTTCTCACTTGCGAGATCAATGAGGCTTTGTAATTCATTTGTACTTACGAGGGTATTTTGGCTTAGGTTGGTAAAATCACTGGAAGATTTTCCCGTCGCACTTATCATATGGCCTTTCTCCCCTGAATAGGCTTGCGCACCATGAGTATTAAGCCATACAAGGAGTTGATCGCCCGGTTTAATTTCTCCCTCTTCAATTTTTTTCTTATAGCTTTTAATTGTTTCTAAATAATTATGATCTGTGAATGGTTTCGTTGTATCCGTTTTATCACCAAAATTATCCTTAAGTATCTTTTCTGTCTTGGAGTGCCCTCCGTTGAAATGCACAGTCGGTTTCCAGCTAGGGTCTTTATTTTTTAGATAGGACCCAAGTTCTTTCATACTTAAATCAAATATCGTTGTTTCACCCTGAGGTTCACCCCCACCACCCATGATGGCTATATATTTTTCGCCAGGATTTTGGGCATAGACACAAAATGTAAAAAAAATTAAATAGATGGGCATTTAATCCCTTTTACTTTTTTCATCGTATTTTTCTCATTTTGATTGAGTGGCTCTGGAGTTGAGAGATCAAGACTCTCAACAGATAGAATAGATTTATTTGTTTGAAGATCTTCACCTTTAAAAATAAACTGACCTTTAATAAATTTATCCACGTAGGGACTAAAAGAGAGTTCAATTTTAAGGGGAATTTTAAAATTCTTTTGTGAGAGGGTCTTTTCTGCTACCCATAGTTCGAGGCGATCATTCACCTCTTTGACTGTGCCCTGCAATTCATAGACGGTGCACTTCTCTTTAGCGAAAAGAGATTGTGAAAAGAGGAATATAAGTATGAGAGACAAGACTTTCATGGATGTCTTATCGGATCATTGTTCACATCTCTTAAGTCGATAATTAGACTTAAGGCAATGATATTACTAACTTTTAGTTCTGAAGAAGCGCCTCTGTGGCGTCTAGAACGGCCTCCATTATACTTTCCATGTAGGAAAAATTGAGTCTCTCATCTACGACATCACACTTGGAGTGGTAACAGGGGTCTGCGTCTCCACCAAAAAAATTCTCCGAGATCACAATCGCTAGAATTTTTGCTCTCCAAAATGAAGCGTGATCAGAGCGATTAGTACAGGCCTTAACGACTTTTAAAGGAAGTCCAAGTTTAGAAATAGAATTTTTTATCTCGAGGGATAGCTTCTCCGAAGGTGTGCCTAATAAAAAAGGGCGCTCGCAGTCAATGACATGAAATCCACCATCATTTTTGCGATGAAACCCCATCATCTCAAAATTAATGTTCCCAATGATTTGTGCTTTATTTTTGATTGTCGCTACATAGGCATCAGAACCAACGAGACCTTTTTCCTCGCGGTCAAAACCTAAAACACGAATAGTGTAAGGGTAATTATTTTTTGCCAATTCTTGAGATACGGTCAGTGCACCAATGGTTCCCGTACCATTATCATTAGCTCCCTTGTTCCCAACGGAATCTATGTGAGAGGAGAGAATAAGGACTTTTTCCGGAGATGAGATTCCTTTTTTTTCAGCAATAAAATTTGTTCCACTACCGAAAGGTTGAAGGGACACTTCGAATCCAATTTTTTTATATTCTTCAGCTAAAAAAGTTCTTGTGAGATCTAGGTTAGCATTCGATCCCCTTTCAACTTTTGTTATGATTAAAAGATTTTTTTTAAATTCATTGAGATCAATTCTTTTTTTAGAGCGTCTATTTGACTTTGGAAATTCCATAGGTTCAGAAGTGACACTCAAGTAGGCTTCGTAATCCGTTCTCCAGTCATGATGATCATGGGAGAAAGCGGTAGTTGTGAAGAGAAGTGCTAGAAGGATAGTATTCATTTTGCGTAGGCCTTTTCTAATTCTTTGAAAATTCTCTCTTTCATATTCCCAGCTCTTGAGCACATGAGATCAGTGATATCGAGCTGGTAATTAACGTAAGCGTTTGCCTCCATATCATAGAATTCATGATAGCAATCAGGAAGCCCCAAGACATGTCCGAACTCATGACGAATAGTCCACTGAGATTCGTATTCTTCAATGGGTTGGTTTGCATCCATCACAATTTCATTACCGCCTAGTCCATTCACATGAGGAACAACTCCTGGTTCAAATTTCAGTAATGGTCCTCCTGGATAACGACCGAAAGATAACTTTAATCCCCAGCCGTTCCATCTGAACTCATCCTCGATGTTGTCCCTCAAATAAGGACCAAACTTTGGAATCTCTGGATTATTGAAGGGAACAACTGTTTTGGTGCTAGACCAACGAACATCGTTTCTAACGGCATGACTTGGTATTTTAAAAAAATCATTCCAGATTTTTTTCGCACGAGTGATGTATTTTTCGTAATGAGTTTGAAGGGCATTATTTTTAAAAGCAGAGTGAACTCTCTCCTGGCATGATTCAATATCTTCCTCTGTGTTGAAGCAAATGAGAGTGAGGGCCTCTTTGATCGGATTCACTTTTGAAGATGGGATAGATTGAGCATCTCGAAGTTCTACTTCCGTGATGTTATTTACTTTAAGGTAATAATAACCACGGACATCTTTAGAAGCAGCTCTAATATAGTAGGATCTGAACTTATCCACAGATTTGTATCTCGCTGCGGATTGGTAATTTCGATCAACTTTTCTGGCGTAGAGTATAAAGCTGTTATCCTCTAGAGGAAGATTATAGGGAAGTTCTTCATTGGAGAGTAATACCGATTTGATTTCTATTGGGAGGTCAGAGAGTATTTTTCTTGTTTCATGCTTTATGATTTCTGGGGAGTACTTATTCGGTTGATCGATAGGAATTCCTCTTCTAGTCGCCTCTGAAGTTAGGCGAATCGCTCTTTCAGGTGGTCTTGTGGAATTTACAACAGAAATCCATTTCGAGAGCCTCTCACCAAGTTTTAGCGCCTCTGCAATCGCGGGGTCATCTTTTTCCTCACCAATAAGGTTTTTGGCCTTCATTTTTTTTAATAGCACTCTGTATTCATGAGAACTCATCTCAAGATCGAGATGGAGAGGTGAGGACCAAATATTTAATGAAATGAAATAGAGTAATATAAAAACAGAGAGCTTCATTGTTTATTCCTCGAGGAGTATTTCGGAGGGCCCAGTTTAGGTCAAGTGAGAGTCTTTTGTGAATGAGATTAACATAAAGAAATCTCATTCAAAGAGATGATTGTGCGGTGCACCATGTTGCAACTCATGGTTTTTTAGTCTTATTTCTTCCTTGTAGGTACGCTCTGTTTCTTAGTAGAAATAGAGATATGAAAAATTTTATTATTTTTTCCCTTCTCGTTCTTTCTTTTTCTTGTGGCAAAAGCTCTAGTGGAGATGGTCTGGAGAGAAGAGTTGATACTCTTTCTGCCAACCAATATTTTGAGGAGATGAATAACCATCGTATTAATTTAGGTTTAAGGCCTCTCACTTATTCTGTTGTTATCGAAGAACAGGCCGGTGAGCATAGTACAAACATGGCAAGAGGGCTTAGTCCTTTTGGCCATTTTGGCATGAGTTTTAGATGCAATAACATCCAAGTCTCCCTGGGATCCTCTGCCTGCGGAGAGATCGTGGCGAAAGGCCAGGATACAGCAAGTTCAGTTTTATCTTCATGGCTAAGTTCTTCTAGTCATAAACAAGAAATTGAGAATCCCAATTGGACTCATACGGGAATTGCTGTTGAAAAGAGCTTTCTGGGAACTCCCTATTGGACTCAAATATTTATTCGTATTGATTAGTTATTTCGGTAAGTAATGGAAGAAGTTCCGTCAGGTCGCTTATTCAAGACAAGATTAACTGGCAATGCACTGGTAAGTGTTTTTATGTGGGAGATGATCCCAACGGTGAGTCCACGGGTTTGAATCTGTTGAAGCATGTCGAGAACGTCTTCAAGGGACTCCTGATCTAGGGTTCCAAAACCTTCATCAATAAAAAGTGAATCAATTTCGGCCTGGCCGCGGGTCATCTCGGCAAGACCGAGGGCCATCGCAAGAGAGACCATGAACGTTTCTCCACCGGAGAGAGTTGAGATCTTTCTTTTTCCGCCCTCGCGGTATTTATCTAAAATATAAAACTCGGGAGTCATTTTCATTGATTTTGTTTGAT
>JACCEB011735911.1_pt1 | contig 10694 bp, 8 predicted proteins | sample 7454761 | NCBI WGS metagenome assembly JACCEB01 (sample SAMN15323454, study PRJNA562643) | freshwater metagenome | isolation source: river surface water | place: USA:Blue River Watershed | collected 2017-08-18 | reverse complement strand
TCACCACCTCATCGCCCTTGGCAAGCGCGTCAATCATGGCCTTGTGCTCCTTCTGCTTCTTCATCTGTGGCCGGATCATCACGAAATACAGCACCACAAACATGAGCAGCAGCGGCAGCATGCTGGCCAGCGAGGACATCATGTCGCCTCCGGCGGCAGCAGGAGCAGTCTGGGCAAAAGCGGAAGAAATGAACACGGGGGGCTCTCCAAGAATGAGGGGGCGCCGCTACATCGTTGCGGGCGTTCGGAACCAGGGCGCAAGCAGGGCCCAGGCGCAAGCCGGGCATTGTATGCGTCCGCCCCCTGCTCAGGTGGCTCTTGGGCTGTTGCGGGCCTGTACCGGAAAGGGGCTTGTCCGCAAGCTGATTCAGCGGGGCCACAAGACCCACAGTTGCAGAGGTTGCCGGATTCGGGCGGCCCACTGTCCGGCGGCAGCGCCGGTGCCTGCGAAGTAGTCAGCCCGCACTGCGCCAAGGATGGCGCTGCCGGTGTCTTGCGCCATGACCAGGCGGGCCAGTTGGACGGCCGGACCGCGCGAGACCAGCCATACCGGCGCGCCGTAGGGAATGCTTCCGGGATCGACCGCGATCGAGCGGCCGGCGCTCAGGGGCACGCCTTGTGCACCCCGGGGCCCGTCGCTGCTCTCGTCGACCGCCTCTTCCCGGAAGAACACATAGCGCGGGTTGCTCCACAACAAGGCCGGGACCCGCTGGGGGTTTTGCGCAGCCCAGGTTTTGGTCGCTTCGGGCCAGGGGTTGATGCGCTGCACCCCCTGGTCAAGCAGCCACTGGTTGATGCTTCGATAGGGCTGATCGTTCGACCCCGCAAACGCCACCCGAATCTGACGCTGTGAGCCGTCGGGCTCGGTCAGCATCAGGCGACCCGAACCCTGAATGTGTAACAGCATCGCATCGATCGGGTCGGCCAGCCAGGCGATCTCGCGACCCTGCAGCGCGCTTCGTGCGGCCGGCAAAGTCTCTATTTCCTGTCGGGTGAACCAAGGCTTGCGTCGGCCCAGATCGGCCGGCGGGCTGTACAGCGGTACCCGGTGCGCGGCATCACTGTGGCGGCGTGCCGGCAAGACAGGCTCAAAATAGCTTGTGAGCAAGCCTTCACTTGCGCCGTCTGGTGCTTGTACGCGGTAGGGCCGCAGTGTTTTGACGATCCACTGCCGTTGGGTTTGTGCGTCGGCCAGGGCCAGCTGGCGGATCTGAGGGCACAAGGGGGCAAAGTCGGGGTGGGGCCTGCGGCAGCTGTGCAATTGGGCCTGCCAGACCTGCTCGATGGGGTCCTCAGCCCAGCCCGGCAGGTCAGACCAGTTGACCGGGACCCAAAGGCTTTTGCTGCGCTGCAGGATCGGGCCGGTGGCCAGATGATCTTCCTGGGTTTGGCCGGTTGCGGCCGGGCTGATCGGGCTGGCCGGGCTTTGCGGCGAGGTGTCGGTCGGTTCGGCGGCCTCGGCCCGGGGCGGCGCTGGCTGCGGCGTTTGGGGTGCTACCACCACGGTGGTGCAAGACACCAGGGCCCCCGTAAGGGCAAGGAGGCTGACGATAATCCGTTTCATCTTGATTTCTTCAGTCCTGTCCGACCATGACTTTGCTGTTGCTTGAGGCCTTGCTGGCGCTGGCTCTGCTGGTGTTGATTGTCTGGTGGACGATGTTCTCCGGTCGGCCGGGCGGTGAGCGGCCCCAGGAGCGGTCCGGTCAAGACCACGAGCCCTGAGTGCCCCGACCCAGCGGGCCTGGCGCTCCAGGCTGGTTCAGCTCAATCCTTGCCCGGTGCACGCAGCAGGTTGGCCAGTTCGACGGCTGACTTGACCGCCATCTTGTCAAAGACGCGGGCCCGGTGAACTTCGACGGTTCGTACGCTGATGGCCAGTTCATCGGCCATCTGTTTGTTGGCCAGTCCGGCGATCACGCGCTGCATGATTTCATGTTCGCGTTCGGTCAGGCTGTCCAGGCGCGCCTGCACCTCGCGCCGGTGTTGACGTTCGGCCAGCCCGGCGGCCTATTGCGTCAGGGCCTGCTCAATCCGATCGACCAGCGCGTTGTCCGAGAACGGTTTCTCGAAGAAATCGAAAGCGCCTCGTTTGACCGCATCGACCGCAGTCGGTACGTCGGCATGACCGGTCAGAAAGATCACGGGCAGGGTGGGCAGCAACCCCCGCTTAACCATGCGCTCAAACAGAGCCAATCCACTGAGGGTGCCCATGCGCACATCCAGCAGTGCACACGAGGGCTCGCGCACCTCAAACCCTGGCTGCGCCAGGTGGGCTGCGAAGGTTTCTGCCGAATCGAAGAGTTCGCTGATGAGACGACGTGAGCGCAGCAGCCAGGCCAGCGCATCGCGCACGCCGGCATCGTCGTCGATCACATAGACAGTGGCATCGAGAGGTCGTTTCATGGAGGTATCAGCCCTGAAAGCTGGGTGGGTAAAGTGAACACAAAGGTGGTGCCCTGCGGCCGGTTGGACTCAAATCGCAGCAAGCCGCCGTGTTGCTCGACCACTGTGCGGCACAGGCTCAGACCCAGCCCCATGCCCTCTTCCTTGGTGGTGAAAAAGGGGGTGAACAGCTGCTGCGCCACTTCATGGGAGATGCCGTGCCCGAAATCGCAGACTGAAAACTCGACCCAGCCTCTGGGGTCGTGCGGCGCTCGCCGCACGCGCAGGGTCAGTTGGCGGGGTGTGCCCGCAGCGGCTTCGCTCTGCATGGCTTGCATGCCGTTGCGCGCCAAGTTCAAAATCACCTGCTCAACCATGGTGCGGTCACAGATCACCGGCGGCGCGTCCGGGGCCAGATCGAGCACCACCTCGATGCCCAGTTTGCGCGCTTGCAGGGCCACCAGCGGCATCACCGCCTCGATCAGATCCTTCGGAGCGGCCGCCTCACGGCGCTGGTCCCTGCGCCTGACAAAATCATGCACGCTGCGGATGACCCGCCCCGCGCGCTCGGCCTGCTTGGCAATGCGCTGCAGGGCCAGCATCAGGTCGGCTTGCAGGCCGGCGGGTATCCCGCTGCCGGTGGTGGCGGGCGCTGCGTCCTGCATCAGGTTGATCGAGCCGTTGGCGTAGCTGGAGATGGCCGCCAGGGGTTGATTGAGTTCGTGACTGAGCAGCGAGGCCATCTCCCCCACCATCGCCAGTCGGGCTGCCGCCTGCAAACGGTCCTGGCTGGCGCGCGAGATGTCTTCGGCGCGCTTTTGCTCGCTCATGTCCAGGATCGCACTCATCCAGCCCGTGTGTCGCCCCTGGGCGTTGATCAAGGGAGCCTCCATGATCAGCACCGGAAAGCGCGTCCCGTCGCTGCGCATAAACACGGACTCCAGGCCGCCGCGCAGGGATGCAATGTTGTTGTACCGATCCTGCTGTCGGGCTCTGTAGGTGGGCGCCAGCTCCGGCGGCCAGTAGGGCGCGGGGTCGCCTTGCTGCAGCAGCTGCCGAGCTTCAAAGCCCACCATCCGGCAGAAGGCTGGATTGACGTAAGTGATGGTGCCTTGCAGGTCGCGAGCCCGCAGACCTGTGCTCAGCGAATCCTCCATCGCCTTCCGAAAGGCCAGGGTCTCGGCCAGCTCGCTTTCAACCCGCTGCCGCCGCCGCATATCGAGCACCAGCAGGACCAGCACCAGGGTCAAGGCCAGTGCCATGGCGCTGACCAGCGCACTCAGGGGATTGGGAAAGAGCGCCGATGTGCCCTGCAGTGTGTCCAGGCGCAGGACCAGGGTGTTGCCCGCCAAGTCCAGCAGCGATTGCGAGGTGTACATCCGCCGGCCGTCTGCCAATTGTCCGTACATCGCCAGCCGGGTGCCGTCCGGATCGGTGAAGGCCAGCATGTGGCCGCGCGGCAGCCGGGGCCCGACCATGCCGGCCAGGATGTCAGCCAAGGAATAGGTGGCCACGATGTACCCGGTCAGCGCGCCTGATTCCTGGTGTGCGATGCACAGGTCCATCAGTTCCAGCCCGCGGCCATCGGCTTGCGGCAGGAAGTAGCTGCTTGAAAACGTGGGGCTGTTAAATCGCTGCGCTGCGCCGCAGGTCAGACGAATGTCGACCTGGCTCTGGCTGCGCGGGATCTGGTTGAAGACGTTCGCTCTTGCCGGGGCGTCCTGACTGAACTGGAGCTGCAGCTGTTCGTTGCGCCACTCGATGCGCACGATTTCCCGGTTTTGCTGCATCAGCTCGGCGCTTTGGCTCTGCCATTGGGCGGGGCGATCAGGATGCAATGCTTGAAGGGCGCGTTGATGGCGATTTAGCCCGTTGCGTATGTCGCCAGATAGTCCATTGGCCTCGGCATCCAGCCGGCTTTGAACGGCGCTGGCTTCGTAGCGACCGGTCAGGAAGGCCAGCAGCCCCATCAAGCCGACCAGCAGCGTGATCAACAGGCTCCACAACAACCATCGGCTGCGCAAATGGCGCCCCCAGCCCAAGATGCGAGCCTGCAGGCCTGGCTTGGCGGCGCTTGTCGCGGACTTCATGTCACTGCGCTTGGGCTCGGTGGCGGCGCTGGAGTTCATCACAGCACCCGATGCTCCAGGGAGGGCAACTGCCGACGGCGCTGGTGCAGCTCGAGCGCATCGAGTTCGGCCGTCACCACGCCTGCCCCCTCGGGCCGGACGGCCAGCACTTGCCCCCAGGGGTCGATCAGCATGCTGTGGCCCCAGGTTCGGCGCCCGTTGTCGTGCCGGCCGCCCTGTGCGGCCGCGGCAACGAAGGCCAGGTTTTCGATGGCCCTGGCGCGCAGCAGCACCTCCCAGTGCGCTTGGCCGGTGGTGTGAGTGAAGGCGCTGGGCACCAGCAGCACATCGTTTTGCTGCTGTCGGAACAACTCCGGAAAGCGCAGGTCGTAGCAAATGCTCAGACCGACGCGCCAGCGGTGGCCATCCCGCGAAGGCAGCTCGAAGCTGGCGACCGATGGGCCGGCCTGTAGCGTTCGGCCCTCGTCGTAGCTTTCGCCCTCACTGGTGAACCGAAACAGATGCATCTTGTCGTAGCGGACGGTGCGGTGACCCTGTGGGTCAAAGACCAGGGTGCTGTTGCGAACCTTGCCGGGCTGATCGGTCGTCAGCGGTATGGTGCCACCTGCGATCCATAGACCCCGCTTGCAAGCCTGCTCGCCCAGGAAGTCCTGCAGCGGTCCGCTGCCTTCGGGCTCGGCCAGTGTCAGCTTGTCGGTTTCATGCCGGCCGAGCAGGCAGAAATACTCCGGCAGCAGGGCCAGTTCGGCTCCCTCACGGGCTGCCTGCGCCAGTGCCTCGGCCGCCGAGCGTAAATTGGCCTGGACATCGCTGCCCGAGATCATTTGGACGACAGCGACTCGCATGATGGCTTCAGGGAGGTGTGCTGCCGGCTGCGCTGGGTGGGGGCTTGCGCGGCACGCGCTCAATGACGGGATCGGTCCACGTGCCGCGCACGGTGAACTCTTGCGTATTGGCCTCGTTAAGGGGGCGGCGCAGCAGCCACTGTGCGATGAAGGTACTCAGCCCGAGCACCGGGTTCACCGCCGAGGCCAGCAGAGAGGCGGTGCCGGCATTGATCTCGGGCACCACCACCACACGCAGATCTTGCGTCTCGCGCGTGATGTCGGCCGAGCCGGCCATCAGCACGGCAGCGTTGACCCCTTTCATGCGCAGGCTTTCTGTGCGTGCCACGCCCTGGTCAATATGGATCTCCCCGCGCACCCAGTCAAACGCAAAGCCTTCGCTGAAGAGATCCCTGAAGTCCAGGGTCAGGCGCCGAGGTAGTGACTGAAGGTTGAGCACACCGAGCAATTTGGCCACCCCGGGCTCGGCCTTGAGAAATTGGCCGGTCTCGATATCGACCATGAATTGCCCCTGGAGGGTCGCGGTGCTGAAGGCCAGCGGCGACCCGCTCCAGCCGATGCGGCCCTCCAGTTTGCCCTTGCCGCGCCGGATGGCCCCATCGATGCCCATGCGCTTGAGCAAATCGCCCGAGTCTTCAATCTCGAGTCCGAAATTGAGTTGTGTCATGCGGGGCGCGTTGGGCCGCGCCCCCGGCAGGGCCGCCCAATTGCCGGTGGCGGTGAGCTTGGCCTCGGGCACGTTCAGGCTGAGTTTGGTCAGGCGCCACTCTCGGGCCGAGTTGGCCGGCCCCACGTTGCGATTGAGGGCCTCGACCTCCAGACGGCCGAGTTTGCGACCGCGCAGCTCCAGATCGTCCACCACGATATCGAGGGCCGGGATGCTGCCGGGCTGGTTGTCTAGCAAGGCCTCGACGTTGCTGGTGGTGCTGGGGCTCAGGGCCAGTCGGGCCAGTCGGGCATACACGCGCCCGGCACCGGCGTTGCTGGCCGGTCGATATTCGCCGTAACCGCTGAGTTCGGTGGCGTTGATATTGGCTCGCCAAGTCGATCCCTCGCGCGAGGCACCGACCACCACCTGCTGAAGGGTGTGGCCTTGCGTGCGCAATTGATCCGCGCGCAGTGCCAGAACGCTGGGCATGAAGTTGCTGGTGGGGCTTGTGGCGACGTCGGTGCGGTTGAAGCTGGTCATGAAGTTGCTCCATCCGTCCAGATCGATGCTGGGCAGATCGACCAGCGCGCGCACCGGTCCGGGCGATGCTTCGCTGGCGGGCGAGCCGACCGTCAACTCGCCGCCGAGTATCTGTGCCGCGCCGCCACTGACATCGCGCAAATAGCTGGCGTGCAAGCCGTGGGCAAGGCCAGGCAGAGGGCCAAGTTGTACTGTGATGCGGTCCTGCGGCTTTCTATCGCTGGCCAAGCTGCCGGGGATCATGCTGCGCTCGATGCGCAAAGGCCATTCGGCAGCGGCGGGTTTGTTAAGCGGGGCTGGCAGATTCAGGGCCAGGCCCTGAAGCCGCGACTGGATGTTCATTTCAAGCCAGCCCTGGCGCAAGCCCAGGTTGGCGTTGAAGCTGGTACTGCCGCTGGCGCTGCGGGCCAGGTTGGCCAGTGCGGGGATGTCTCGCAGTTGCCGCAGGGCTTCGGCAGTCACTTGCCCCTGAACCTTGAGCTGGGCCTCCGGTTCTTGGCCATCGCGGCTTCTGGCCCGCAGCCCACCCTCAAACCTCAGGTCGCCGCCCATGAGACGCCCTTGCGCGTTGGTGACCTGCAAGCTGCTCTGAGTGAACTGCAGGTTGGCCCGTGCCTGGGTGATCGCAGGCAGGTCGGTGGCCAGTTGCAGGTCATTGGCCGCCAGCTGCAGGTTGCCCTGCACCGTCGATTTGCTCAGGTCGTTCAAAGGCAGATTCAGGCGCAGTTGCAGATCGGTTGTACCCGTGCCGCTGGCCTTGCCGAGCACCTCGCCGGTCATCGCCGACAGGGGCGAGGTCTGCACCAGTTTGAGCGCTTGCGCCAAGGGCCCTCGAATATCGCCGTTGACCTCGACGCTGGACTGCGGACCGAGTTCGGCAATGCGCGCCTGTACCTTGCTCAGGGCCAGCCCGGGCAGACTGGCCACCTGCGCGCTGACTTGGCTTAGCTGCAAACTGTTGCGGCTGATCTGTAGCTCGGCCTCGAGGCGCTCGAACGCCGGCCAGGGTTTGCTGCCGGGACTCAGGTAGGTTGGAACATACACAAAACGCGCGTTGCGAATCTTGCCGCCGATCAGAAATTCACCCTCTGTGGCCTGTTTGAACGGGAATCGAGCCAGGGGGCCTTTGACCTTGATTCGCACATCGGAGAGCCGGGCCTGTGGTACCGCCTCCTGCAGGTAGCGGCGCGTGGCTTCGGGCAGCGCCAGCGGCAGGTACCGATAGACCCTGGCGCCATTGGCCTGCGTGATTTGTCCTTGCAGGTCAAGCTCGCCCAGACCCTCGCCCTGGCCTCGCCAGCTGCCCTGGATCTGGGCCTGCGCATCGCTGTTCTGCAGGCGACCTTGCTCAAAATCGAGCTGCATGCCCGCGGGGCCATGCCGAAACTTCAGCGTCGTGACCAATTGGTCCAGATCAATCCGCGGCTCGGCCAGCAAGCCAGGCAGTTCGATCCAGCCCCGTTCAATTTGCACTTGGGCCTGGCCGCTGTCTTGTCCCTTTTCGCGTTTCCACTGAAAGTCCAGGTTGGCCCCTTGAACCCCGGGGCGTCCCGGCCCGTCGGCCGCCTTGCGGGCTTGGGGCGCCAGCGCCAGACCCACCACCCGACCGCGGGCCTGGGCCTGGTCGGGCTGCTCCAGCGGACCCTGCCAGCTCAGCTGCAACTCTCGAACTTGGCCTCTGGGCTGCAGGCTGCGCACTTGTTCATGCATGGCCTCGGGCAGGGGCAGCCGCTGCGCCAGGGTGGCGAGCGAGGCCAGGTCGATCTGGTCGGCTTCGAGCTGATGGCGCACAGCTGTGCTGGCGTCGGCCGCTTGCTCGGTCCACTTCAATTGGCCCGCCGCCCAGCGCGTGCCATCGGCGCCTTCAACGTTCAGCGCTTCGGCGCGCACTTGCATGCCGCGCTCTACCTGCTGCCAGCCCAGGCGACCCTCGACCGTCTTGAGTTCGAGCTTGGGCAGCTTGGGCCCGAGTTGTGCTTGAACGTTTTGCAGTTGCACGTCGGCCAGCGCGCCAACGATCTGACCCTTTTGAACATCGGCCCAGGTGCGCAGCGCTCCGCGTCCCCGCTCGATCTCTACGCCGGCCAGGCGGCTGTAGGCGCGCAGTGGGGCCGCTTCGATTCGTCCGAATTCGGCATAGAGTTCCCCGCTCCAGAGCTTCCAGTTGCCCGCGTCGCCAGAGAGCAGGGGCTGGCGCAACATGCCGCGCAGGCTGAACCGGTCGCCCCATTGCGGCTGCGGCGTCGCATCCAATCGCATGTGGTGACGCTGGCCGCTGTTGCGCATGACCCAGTCGACCTCGGTCAGTTTCATGTCCATGCCCTGCTGCTCATCGCGCCAGTACACGGTGCCGCCGTTCAGCGCCCACTCGGTTTAAGAAAACAACCAGTCCAGCGCCGGCTGTATGTCGATCTTGGGGGCGGCACTCATGTCAATGCCAGCCAGCACAAAGCGCCCATCGGCCGTTCGCCGCACTTCCAGATCCGCCCCTTCAATGACCAGCTGCTCCAGCCCGAGCTTGAGCACCGAGCGCGGTGAGAGCGCCACCACCACCTTGGGCAGTTGCAGGGCTGCCTGCCCCTGCGCATCAAGCAGTCGCACTTGGTGCAGTTCAAAAGAGGGGATCAGACCGACCGAGCGAGCCTGCAGTCGGCCAATTTCAATGGGCAAGCCGGTGGTCTGGCGGGTCAGACTTTGCAGGGCCGGGCGAAATTCGTCGATACGCGGCACAATCAGCCAGTGAAGCAGGGCCCATCCCAGACCCAGCAGCAGGGCACATGACAGCACAAGGACGAGCAGCCACTGGGTGGCCATCGACCACAGCTTCAAGCGCGGCGGCAGGGGCTTTGTTGTCGAGGCAGTTTCCGGTTGCATCTGGCCTGGAATTATGACCCTCGTCCGGGGTGGCTTTGTGTCGCCAACGGTCTCCTTTTTCACCCATGTCGCTGCCGTCCTCTGATCTGGCTTCCAGCGCCGACTGCTCCCCAGGTGGCGCGGATCGCTCGGCTGCGTACAGTCGCTTTGTGCAGCGTATTCGGCGCCGCTATGCCCCCTGGCTGGGCTTGCTGTCGGCGCCCTCGCCCCTGCAGCCAGACCTGCTGCATGCCTACGAGGCGATTCGACAGTCGGGCCATGAGGTCGGTGCGGCCCTGCGCATCTTGCGTCAGCTGGTGCTCGAGCGCCTGGTGGTGATCGATGCGCAAACGCCCGGCTCGGCGCCGCTGTCTGCAGTGACCGGCGCCATGACCGAACTGGCCGAGTTTGCGCTGGACGTGGCCATGCAAAAGACCCGCGAGGACCTCGACGCGCTGCATGGCAGGCCGCAGGTGACCGACGGTCAGGCGACACGGCGGGCCTGCATGTGGGTCATCGGCATGGGCAAGCTTGGCGCGCGCGAGCTCAATGTCTCCAGTGACATTGATCTCATCTATGTGTACGACGAGCAGGGGCAGACCGCCGGGCGGCCTGATGGCCGGGGCGTGATTTCTAACCACGAATACTTTGCCTTGCAGGTCAAGGCCGTGCAGACCCTGATTGGCGATGTCACCGAGCACGGCTTCGTATTTCGGGTCGATCTGGCCTTGCGGCCCAATGGTAATTCGGGGCCGCCGGCGGTCTCGCTGGGGGCGCTGGAGGAGTATTTCCAGGTCCAGGGGCGCGAATGGGAGCGCTTTGCCTGGCTCAAGAGCCGCGTTGTGGCCCCGCGGGCAAGTCGCAGTGACGGCTCCACCGATGGACTGCGTCAGCTGGTGCTGCCTTTCGTGTTCCGACGCTATCTGGACTACAACGTCTTCGAATCCCTGCGCGTGCTGCATCGGCAAATTCGAGAGCAGGCGGCCCGCCGCGCCGCCGGTCATCCCGAGCGCGCCAACGACGTCAAGCTCTCGCGCGGGGGGATTCGGGAAATCGAATTTACCGTGCAGTTGCTTCAGGTGGTGCGCGGCGGACAGTTCCCTGAACTGCGGACCCGCGCCACGCTCGATGCGCTCGACCGTGTCAGCAAGGCCGGCCTGATGCCGGCCTCGACGGCAACGGGCCTGGCCCAGGCTTACGACTTCCTGCGGCGGGTTGAGCATCGCATCCAGTACCTCGACGATCAGCAGACCCATGTGTTGCCCACGCAGGACGCCGATCTGGGTTGGATTGCGGCCACCCTGGGTTTTGACCATGCCGGGCAACTGTTGGCCG
>JACCEB010200401.1_pt1 | contig 10694 bp, 10 predicted proteins | sample 7454761 | NCBI WGS metagenome assembly JACCEB01 (sample SAMN15323454, study PRJNA562643) | freshwater metagenome | isolation source: river surface water | place: USA:Blue River Watershed | collected 2017-08-18 | reverse complement strand
GTCGAATGAATCTATTTCACCAAAATCAATCCATTGCTTCATAAACGGAAATACAGGAATATCTTTCCAAGTTTCATCATTAAACTTTATTGGATCAGGTTCTGGTGAAAATTTACATTTAATAACTTGAGCATACTCACCGATATTAATTTTATCTTTTGTAAGACTTGGAAGAACATATAAAAATCCATTCCAAACATAACAAAAAGACAATCCACCAGGACCACCAGAATTCTTTGTTTTAATAACAACATCCGTACCGAATGAAACATTTTCTAGAGTATAATTTAAAAACTTATCCCATCCTTTCTTTTCAAAAACCAAATCTCCATCAACATATATATCAGAATCATCATCACTTGCAATAAAAATGGTTAGTCTGTTTGTTAGGTTATTCCAATTATCTGATTGACCAACTTTAATAGTCATTGTATTTGATTTTGATTTTGGTTTCTTAACAAGATTTACTGCTGTTACTTTTGGTTTATCAGTTAATCGCCAATTAGTCATTCCTAGCGGAGTATCTTTTTTTGTCCAACGATTTGAAAATCCTTTATCTGATGAAAGTGTATAATCCATTAAATATAATTCTTTGTCATAATCGTTATTCTCTAATATATAGTAATTTCCATTCCAAATATATGATATTCCTAAACCTCCTCTTTCACCTTTAGGGCTTGTAAATTTTACAGATACATCATCTCCATAAGCAACATCTGAAAACTCAGCCGAATAAACATCTCTTGATTTCTTCTCAACACTTTTACCTTTGTATGATATAGTAGTCTTTTCGTCTGATGCAAAATAGACAATCATAGGACGAACAACATTTCGAAGAGCAATTGGGTCATTAAATACTTCAATCTGATTTCTTACAGCATAAGGACTAACAAATCGACTATATGTTTTGGCAGAATTATTGTTCCAGTCTAAACCATAACTATTGTATTTTCCTTGTTTGCACCCATAAAATCTTTGTCCGCTCTCACTAACAACAAACATGTTGTCGCTTGGTTGATTTGCTATTCCACAAATAGAATAAAGAAAAGAAGGAATAGTCACGTATGTGTTTGAATAACAAAAAGATTCTCTATCACCTTCAGGTACAACACTTGTGATTGCGTAATTGTTTTTACAGTTTTCAACTAATTCTTCTTTAGAGTACTCGCTTTGTCCATCAAAGTTTTCAATTTTTTGACATTTTAGATGATATAAATATAAAAAGATTAGACACACAATAAATAATAAAATACATATAATTTCAATGGTATTTAGGGTTGTTTTCATTTAAATACTATACTTTCTATCGATATATTTTTATCGATAGAAAAAATACTAAAAAAAAATAATCAAAAAGGAAAACCAGACGGTGTAATCTAAGCACTACAAGATTCACAAACAGGTTCTTCTTTAACAAAGTTATCAACACTTTTTTTTACTTTGCTTGGGTCAATTGTAAATTGTTGTGCTTGTGCTTTCGGTCTTGACCTGATATAATAGGAACCAGTTTTAAGTCCATTTTGCCATCCATAAAACAATGCACTATTTAAATTTTTCTGGTCTGGTACTTCGAAAAACAAGTTCATACTTTGTGTTTGACAAACAAATGGTGCTCTATCGATTGCCATATCAATTAAAACTTTTTGTTTAATCTCCCAAACGGTTTTATAAAGTGCCTTAATATCATCTGGAATACATCCAATATTTTGGACTGAACCATTTTCTGCAATAATCATATTTTTAATATCAATATTCCACAATCCTTTTTCCATTAAATCTCTGACCAAATATTTATTAACAATGATGAAATCACCAGCAATTGTTCTTCTTGTATAAATATTACTTGTGTATGGTTCAAAACATTCGTTATTACCAAGAATCTGAGAAGTTGAAGCAGTAGGCATCAAAGCAATAAGAAGACTGTTTGCAACACCGTGTTCCATAATTGATGCACGGAGTTCAGACCAATTATAACGTTTTGAATCTTCTTTACCCCAAAGATTAAATTGAAATTGTCCTTTTGAAATCGGACTTCCTTCAAAAGTTGAATAAGCACCATTTTCTTTAGCCAATTGATTTGATGCTTGTAATGCTCCATAATACATTGTTTCAAATATCTCTTGATTAAGAATTTTTGCTTCTGGACTGTCAAAAGGCATTTGGAGTTTAGCAAAAACATCTGCTAAACCTTGAACACCAATACCCATTGGTCTATGCTTTTTATTTGAATATTCAGTCTCAGGAACAGGATATAATGTGACATCAATGATTTTGTTGAGGTTTCTTACAACTGTATGCATAACATCGATTAATTTGTTAAATGAAAATGTTTTTGTTTGCTCATCAACAAAGTTTGGTAGGGAGACAGATGCTAAAGTACATACAGCATACTCTTTTGTATCAGAATATTCTACAATTTCTGCACACAAATTGGAATTTCTAATAATACCAACATTCATTTGATTGCTCTTTTTATTCACACTGTCTTTGAATAAAATGTATGGAACACCTGTTTCTATTTGACTTGATAAAATATAGTTCCAAACTTTTCTAGCGGGAATCTTTTTACGCGCTCTACCTTCTTCTTCGTACTTAGTATAAAGGTTTTCATATTCTTCACCATAACAATCTTCTAAACCGGGGCATTCATTCGGATCAAATAATGACCATTCTAAATCGTCTTTGACTCTTTTCATAAATAAATCACTAACCCAAAGTGCTAAAAATAAGTCACGTGCTCTTTCTGATTCAGCACCAGTATTTTTTTTTAACTCTAAGAATTCTAAAATCTCTGCATTGTGTGGTTCTATATAAACTGCAAAACTACCCGGTCTTCTACCAGCCTGATTAATGTGTCTAGCAGTTTCATTTAAAACACGGCATAATGGAATAATTCCGTTAGAATAACCATTTACTCCGCGAATATAAGAATTTTTTGCTCTAATCGTTGATAAACATAGTCCAATACCTCCTGCTCCAGCAGAAATTTCTGCACAATCACTAATACATTTGTAAATTCCTTTTACTGAGTCTTCCATACTCAATAAGAAACAAGAAGCAAATTGAGGCCTAGGAGTACCTGCATGAAATAATGTTGGTGTAGCATGTGTAAAATATTTTTGAGACATCAAATCATAAGATTGAAGGGCAGATTTAATATCTTCTTTGTGAATACCAATACTGACACGCATGAATAAATGTTGAATACGCTCAATCACTTTTCCATTGATTTTCATTAAATATGCTTTTTCAAGAGTTTTGAATCCGAAATAATCGAATAAAAAATCTCTCTCGTAATCAATTATACTGTTTAATTTTTGTTTGTTTTTCATAATGATTTCATAAACATCATCAGCAATAAGAGGACAATTATTTCCATGCATATCTTTGTTTTTATGAAGCATATAAATTGTTTCAGAGAATGATGGTGATGTTGATTTTTGATTATTTGAAATAATTATTCTACTTGCTAATATACCATAATCTAAATGAGTTGTTTCCATTGCAACACAAGTTTGAGCAGCCAATTCATCTAACTCTCTTGTAGTAACATTATTGTAAATTTGGGAACAAACTTTTTGGGCAATCTTTGTTGCATTAATCTTTTCTGATAGACCATTACAAAGTTTGCGAATACGATGGGTTACTTTATCAAAACTAACCTCTTCTTTTTTACCGTCTCTTTTTATAACATAAAGTGTGTCTTGAGAATCCATTTTTTATTAACTCTACATTTAAAATCGTTTTTTATTTTTAAGTATAAAAATTTAAAAATAATTGAAAAAATAAGAAAAAGAAAAGTTGTAAAAATCTATTATAAAATTATATGGAAGTTCTTAATGAAAATAAATCAAACGTTTATATTATTGGAGGAGTAATTATATTTTTTGTATTATTTATTATTGCTTTATTTATATTTTTTTATTATTTTAGAAGTAAAAATAATGAAAAGAATGATGATTCACAAGAAAACTATATAGAAATACAAATGGAAGAAGAAATATAAAATAATTAAAGAAAAAAACATAAAAAAATACAAAAATACATAGAAAAATATACAAAAAAATTTATAAAGAAGTATAACAAGTTTTACCTTTACAAGATAAATCTAATTGCATATTTTTGTGAGGACAATTTAATCCATATGAACATGAAAGACCAAGAGGACATATTTTATTTGTTTGATAGATTTTATGAAAGTACCATACAAAAAGAATTGATATAAGTACTAAAAATAGAAAACTAAATTGTAAAGGTAAATCTCTTGAAATAAAAAATTGTAATCTGTTTTTCATATATTCACTTGCGATAATTTTATGGATTCATTGAAATAACATTTAAACTATTATAATAATAATTTTTATAGTAATTGTCTAATTCAGGTAATAAATCAGGATTCATATAATCTTTTTTAGAGTAACATTTTGACAAAAAAGCATAAGATATCTCAATTTGAACATCTTGTAAAACTTCTTCTGCTAAAAACAATATATCAATAATAGTATAAACTTTATCTTTAACAGTATCTATCGTTGGTATAACACCATATTTTGATAAATCATTTTTATCATATGAATTACTTATAAAACTACTTTTCTGTAATAAAAAATTATCTGTTGTTCCAGTTGGAAATGCACTAATTGCATTATTTAATGTTATCAAATCAGTTTGAGGTATAATTGTAGGTTTTATCCTAGTTATTGAAATTGTATCATTTAAACTACCATTTAAACAAGAACACTCTGTAGTAAAAAACCAAGAGATATATTTATTACATTCAATTTTTTGGTATGCTGCTAAATTTTTTGATTTTATAATTTCTCTATAAAAATTATTAAACTGTATTAATAGAGAATCACTAGAATAAATTTGAGAAACAAAATAATAGACATCAGTAAAAGATGAATTCGTTAAATTACGTTTTTTTATAATAAAATCTTTTATCTTATCCTGAACAAGGTTTTTATTTGGATGATAAGGATATGGATATTTATATATATCTGATGAATAACCGAAATATAAAAATGCTTGAATATATTTTTTGTTCAGAGTAAAAGGTAAAAAAAGCATTTTATCAGTCCGGTAAATAAATATTGGACAAAATGTAGGAATTGTGATTTTTTCTTGTACAAAACATAAACGAAATAAATTAGGAATTAAAATAAAAAGTGATAGATTGATATTATAATTATTATTTAACATAAGACCAATAATAGAATTTTTTTGTTTGGCACTATTATTTTTAACAAGCAAAGAACAATTATCTTCTAGGACTGCTTCAAAGATAGAGTTAATTTCTTGTTCAAAACGAGGTTCAATTGGACCTAATAATTTATCTAAATAGGCTCTTAAGTTTTCAGCATAACTCATATCCACTATTTAGACATCTGAAAAAAATATAAGAACTTTATCTAAGTATTTGCTGTTATCAAAGGTAGTTTTGATTCCAAATATAAAATAAATGCTCTTTCACTTGGAAAATTATTTTTATAATAATTTTTTTGAAAAATATTACAACTTTGTAAATTATTTGACCTATTATAGTTAAAAACTCCAATATCTTGAATCATTCCTAAAGCAATGTTTGATAACCAATGCATATAACTAATACCTTGGTAAGGATACCAATGACTAATCATATAACGATATAAATTAACTTGTTGAGCAAATGTTAAAACAGTTTTTTTGGTATTATTTTGAGCCTGATAATAGGTAATCCAAGGCATATAATAATAACAACTACACTTTCTTTCACTTGCTAATTGATTAGCCAATTTTAATTTACTATTAAAACCAACAAAAGAATACATAAATGCTGGATGGAGAATAAAATAGTTTTGTACTGCTTCAGTATTTTTTTCAATAGTGATACTATAAATTACGTTTGGTATGCATGCTTCATCTAAAGCAGAATCAATAATGTCATTAGGTATAAAAGACATATATTTTTAAATGAGAAAAAATTTTTTTAGGATCCAACATCAATTAACCATAAAAAGAATGATAAAACAATAATAAGTAATCCAACATAAAGCAATGTTTCTCCATTACTAAATATTAAACCAAGTTGATTTATATTTTTTTTATCACTATTAAAATAAATAGTTAAATCATTAATCAATTGCATATAAACTCTACTAGCATTTTTAAAAAGGTCATTCAGTGATAGGTTATAAATTTTTTGATTTTCTTTTATTTGAGCATTTTTTTGATTTTCTAAAAAAGTGTCTGCATAAAGTTTATTATATTGTTCAGTAATTTTTTGCTGCTCGAAGTCTGAATAATTTAATGTATAATCTTTTTTTAAAACTCCTGTTTGTAAAACATTTTGAGTATCATATGGGGATATTGTTCTGTCTAATAAATAACGATTATAAAAATCAGTTGATGTCGCATTTTGAAAGTTATTTGAAGAAACGTCTGCACCTTTATTCCTATTCATAATCAAGATACCTTACTATAATATGATAAAAAGTTTTTTTGATTTTATTAACCAAAAAATGAATATCAAAAAATAAAAAAATAGATATAATTATATATAAACACAAATAATTATATATAAAATTGTAAATAACAAAAACAAAACAATTTTTAACGAGCAAATAAAATGCTAATAAAGATAACTAACAATAATGAATCCCAGAATCCAAGACCTTTAAAAGTACTTTTAACTTCTTGAGAAGTTTGTCCTTTCCATTGAGCAATTACTTTTGGAGCAAGTGTATTATAACAAACTTGAACAATCCAAGTACGAATAAGTAATAAGATAATAAAAACAATAATTAGCGTAAAAAGAAATTGACCACTTTTTTTAGAATTTAAATTTTCAACGACCATTTTTGCTCCACCAGAAACTGGATTAGAAATTAAATTAACAAAATGATAGGAAAAACTATCAGTTGACATTTTTTATATAAATAACGTATATATTTTTCTTATGAATAATTGAAAATATAAATTATTTTACGAAAAAAAATATATATATTCATTTTATAGAATGAAAACAAATAATATTTTAATAATTGGAATTACAATAATAGTTATAGGTATAGCATTATACTGTTGGATGACTAGTAAAAATTCTAAAACAGTTGAAAACTATGATAAATATGCTCAATACTGTGGAAATTTTAAAACAAGAGGAGATTGTCGTAAAGAGAATCATTGCGCATGGATAAATTATGGGTCTGATTCATCAAAATTTGGAAGTTATTGTACATCACAAGAATCAATTCCTGAAGTATCTGAAGAACAAGAGGAGATGATTCAACAAAAAGTTGAAACAACTCAAGCAACAACTATTCAAGAAGAAGCCAAATCAAATTCTAGTTATTCACCAAGTCAGTATTCTTTTGAAGGAATTTAATTAAATATTTATATTTATATTTGTATTTTAATGATTTTTTTTATATTTTCTAATTCTTTATCTGTTGGATGTTTTGAAAATTTAAATTCTTCGAAAAGAACTCTTTCAACAGTAGGAAAAAAGTTGAAATAGTTTAAAACTCTCTCTTTTTCTTTTTTAATTATTTCGAGTCTTTGTGAATACCAATCCTCTTCAATCGCTTTTTTAACAATTTGGAATGATGCTTCATAGTCGTTTAATGGTAAAACAACATATGCTTCTGGATTAATATGTTCAGCAATATTCGGACATCCCCAATAGAAGCATAAAGTTTCAGTTAAAAGACTTTCCCATATTTTTTCAGTAATGAAATTTTTTTCAGAGTTGTTCTCTGCCATAAAATAATATTTATATGGCATAATACCTTTATCTTTGTCTTTATGTGGGTCTGCTCTACCCATATAATTTTTAAAATCGTGTTCATTGTCTTCATTATAAATATGGACTTTAACATCTGGGTCATTTTTTTTTTCAATGTATTTTAAGAAATCAATTCTAAAAATATGACCTGGATCAAAGTATTTTGAACTGCAAATGGAAGAAATTATATTTCCCATTGATGGATCTTTAATAATTGGTTTTGTTAAAAAATCTTGATAAGTCCAAGACAATTGCCAAAAACAGTTGTTGATGTAATTATTATGAGTTCTAACTTGTAAGAATTTATTTGGGTCAGGTTTAGCCCAATCTCCCCAAGTTTTTGCTCCCCATGTTTGGTAATCTTCACCGCACCAAGGTTCCATTCTAAAAACAATTGTTCTTTTCGGGTCATAATATTCATTTGGAGGAGGAAAGTTAATTATAACATAGAAATCAATATTATTATTTTCATGGGTTATTTGAATATTATTCCATTCTCCAAGTCCATCAAAAGACATGTGAGCCCAGTCTTTACATAAATTCTCCGATGATGTCCAATTACATAACATTTTAATTCTTGTTTTTCTATTGCTGTTAATTTTTTTTGAGATTAATTCTGAACGGGTTGGATGATTTGATATTTTCCATTCTTGAAATAATATTTCATGAATTTCTTCAAATATGTTTGTATCTAATATGTTTTCATAATATTTTCTAATCAATAAGTTGGAATTCTTTTTTTTTGTTTCAGAACATTCATTATGATAGAAAAGTATTGTTCTTTCTAATGGAATATTAGGATCATTTATTAATATATCATAAGAAAAATACAAATCAATATTTTCATTAGAATCATCAATAATAAATTCAATATTTTTAAAAGTATTATTTTCTAATTGAGACGAACAAAGCATTTTAGAAACATCGTCTAACACTTTAATTCTACAATTAATATTTTTTTTCTCACGTCGGATAAATACACCATCGTCTTTTCCCATAAATTGCGATTTCCCAATATTTCCAGATGAATGTTTAAAAAATCCAAGTGTATTAAAACATTTTATATCAGGATTACTTAAAGCAATCTGTTTTAATTCTTTAACTGATTTTCTACCAACACAAAATATATCATTGTCTCCTACATCCATCTCTCTAAAAAATTCAAAATCTTCATCAGAATAAATATCTAAATACTTAAAATTTTTTTGAATATCAGAATCAACATTAGAACTTATATTTTGGACCCATTCTGAATAAATAACAAATGGAGAACACTCATATTTAATTAATGGATCACATATTTTCATAACAAAATCAATACCATGTTTAATTCCATTTAAATCAATATAATTTAGTAATTTTTTAGCACCTTGTTTTGAAATATAATATGCAAAAGTACCTCCGACATAATGGTCTTTATTTAAAAGTTTTAATTTAATACTTAAATCATTTTGGTACCTAATATGTCCTTCTGAATTTATTTCTAAACCAGGAAAATGTTCTTGTCTTTTGCTTTCCCACGTGTGGTAACTAATATAACATAAGTCGTATTCTAAATGTTCAAGTATGTTTTCAATTTCTTTTAAATATTTTTTTGCTTCATGATGAAATTCAATATCATCTTCAAATACTAAAAATGATTCATATTCATTTTGTTGAACAATTTGTTCCCAAATTTCTTTATGACTTAATGCACAACCAATTTCACCAACTCGGCTATTAAAATCATTTCCATAAAAAAGATTACAAATATCTGGTGTTGGAATGACAGAACTTCCATCAACCGCTTCAAAAAATCGATAAGGTAAACCATGTTCTTCAAATAATTTTGTCATTATCTCTTTTCTGTCGTTTCTTCTCTTAAGATTTACACAAAAAACTTGATTTGGATGGTAAGACATATTTATTTTCTTACCATAACTGATATAAAAAAAGATAAGTTAAAACGAATTTTATATTTTTGTTTTATCCATTTTATTTTTATACAAATCTGACTTTGCCAAATTCTTTTTCCCTATCAAAACCTATCTTGTTATAATAAGCATCTTCAGATATTTTCCATGGATATGGAGTCATTTCAAATGTTCTATTACCACAATCAGCATTGTATTGACTAGGTTTAGGTATATAATTATTTGTACATTGTAAATAAGAACCGTTTGCAACGGGACATTCAAAATATCTTGATTTCCAGCATTGATCAGTAGTAAGAGTTGGAACTTGACTAAATGCCAAATTATCCATTTCAGAATTAGTTGGTAGTGTTAGATTTTCTGGAACAGCCTCAACTTGCTCATTTGTTTTCATTGGAGGAGGAATCATTTCAGGTAAGGATTTTTCTCTTTGTTGATATAAACGTACTAAACAATAAAAAAGAAGTAAAATGATTATTAAAAATATAAATTGATAAACAGGTTCAACCATACTATATTCATAGAATAGATTCTTTTTTATGACTAATTATTTATAGTTTAACCAAGTTCTGCTAAATAATGTAGGTCTTCTAATTTTTCAATACCTCTTTTATAGTTCAATTCAATACTTTTACGAATAACATATGGATAATGTGCAAATTTATTTTCATCATAAATTTTATGCCATTTGAAAAATTGTTCTTCAGATTGAGTTTCATGTTCTTCAAATCTTTTTATAATCTCTTCTAAAGTAAGATTTTTATCAACATTTTCTCTATACCATTTTACAGTAAGATGATGAATATCAGCATATTCCTCGATTGTCATATCTTTACAAGTATCATGCCATAAAGTAAAAACTTCTCTTAAAAAACATCTTCTAAAATTTTTAATTTTTGCATCAAATTTGAATGGTTTTTTTTCATTTCCAGTATGGAATACTTTATGATATAAAAAATTAGGATTATAATGAGGCATATCACCAACATCTGGAAAATAAATGTCTGGTAAGTTTT
>JACCEB011851034.1_pt1 | contig 10695 bp, 9 predicted proteins | sample 7454761 | NCBI WGS metagenome assembly JACCEB01 (sample SAMN15323454, study PRJNA562643) | freshwater metagenome | isolation source: river surface water | place: USA:Blue River Watershed | collected 2017-08-18 | reverse complement strand
CCTGCCAAATGATGTTCATGAGGCAATAAAGTGTAGTTGTGAAACTACACTTCAATTGTCACTATGAGTGTACAATATGGATATTTTACCAGGTCTGATTTCTAAGGCATGCATACTTTTGATATTTCATTCATCAAAAGAATCCTTTTTTATGTCGTCTCTTTTGTTGCCCTCAGCCCCTATGTATCCGTGGGAATAGTTGCCTCACTGCAAACAAAAAACACCATTAACCTCCCGGTACACTCGCAAAATGTCAGAGTGTACAGGGAGGTTACCGGAATTTCAAGAGTGTACCGGTGGGCTACCGGATTTTTTTTATATTACTTAAGCTGCAGTTTCGTTTATCACGCTAAGTTTTGTCACAAAAAAAGCCTCTAAGTGTACGGGTGGCATACCGGTAGTTCATGACTGAAACATCCTCAATCACGAGTCTTTACATCAAAGATATTTTGTTGGGTCTAGTCCAGAAGGTTCTACTAGAGGAGGGATTTTTATGAAGTATCCAACAGATTCGTTGTGGCAGAACATGTGTCCAATATCTCGTGACCAGTGTAAACAGAATTCACATGCTTACAATCAAACCCCCTCTTCTACACACCACTTTTTATTTTCAGCCTGACACAGCTTCTCACTACAACTATCAGAATCGGTAGGCACCAGGATTTCTTCAAAAGGTATAGTCTTATCAGATAACAACATGGCGCGTGTGAAGCAAACTGCTCGCAAGTGTACTGGTGGTAAAGCTCCCCGAAAGCAGCTAGCAACAAAGGCGGCCCGCAAAGCTGCACCTCCTGTTGGAGGTTGCAAGAAGCCGCATCGCTACCGTCCAGGAACTGTCGCACTCCGTGAGATTCGTAGGTACCAGAAAAGCACGGATCTTCTGCTTCGCAAATTACCATTTCAGCGCTTAGCGAGGGAAATTGCTCAGAATATTAGTGCTGATCTGCGTTTTCAAGCCGCTGCATTGGCCGCATCGCAGGAAGCCTCCGAGGCATTCCTCGTTGGACTCATGGAAGATTCAAATTTGTGTGCCATCCATGCCAGGAGGGTCACCATCATGCCAAAAGATTTACAACTCTCCCGGCGAATTCGAAGGGATTATCAGAGTACGAGGTAAAAGAGGTTGAGGTGTTAAAGTACTTTCACAGAACAGAACAAAGATTAATACTACGGGCACTAGGTTGGACGGGGACCATACAATAATGTGCCGGGGGGAGAAAGTAATATAGGCATTGTGTAATGAATAAAAAAAACGACGAACTATACAGTGCATAATTGTTCATCAATTTGTTGTCATAATAATGTTATGGGATACTACCGCACCACCCACATGATCAGTAATACGATGGTACTATCAAGGCTGACACCTCATCATAAGTGGACCAGATCCCGTCGTGTGTCAATCTCATCTTTTTATTCAAAACTGAAGCGGCATGGGATTTCAGTTGTTGGTGACACGAACGTCGTGGAGGTTCGAACAAGCCAATCATTCAACGTCGCACTGAGCCACTAAATAACCCACACCTCAATCCCCCCATCTCCTAGAATACATTACTTGGGTATCAAATGAGACTCCCCTCTTATCCGTAGTGCAAGTTGCATGTCTTTTGGCTTGTTGGTGACCCTCCTCGCATGGATCGCGCACAAGTTTACATCCTCAAACAGTCGTACGCAGAATGCTTCAACAGATTCCTGAATAGCCAACAAAGAAGTAGCCTGAAAACGATCCGCGTTGACACGTGGATAGGAACCTGGCTTTCTTAAATCCTGCAGAACTTCCCTTGCAAGACGCTGGAATGGCAACTTGCGGATAAGAAGATCTGTGCTTTTTTGGTAGCGGCGAATTTCGCGGAGAGCAACAGTGCCAGGGCGATAACGATGAGGCTTTTTAATCCCTCCCGATGCAGGGGCGCTTCTTCGTGCAGCCTTGGTGGAAAGCTGGAATCGGGGAGCTTTTCCGCCAGTAGATTTGCGAGCAGTTTGTTTCGTCCGAGCCATTAGTTAAAAAATAATGCCATGCTTGACATGGTCTTCATGTGATGTAGAGATTGTGTAGAGAGGTAACATCATCTTCTCTTGATTGAAAATGGCGCGACACACTAAAAAAAATTATACATAGGAATTAGTACAAATACAGTAGCCACACGTGACCAAATTTCAGCCCGTCGAAAATCTTCCTCACCAGACATGCCACTCACACAACAGTACCTCCTTGACAAAAAGTCCACTGCTAGCAAATGGAATCCGTAAGATCACCCATTCCTCTTGTTAGCACCCTCGTCTTCCCAACCGCCGGCCCGTCAACACTGCAGAATCGTTCCTGGATAATGAACGCAGCATCATCATGGAAAGTGGCGACGAAAGAAACACATGGATGGGGGATTATTTCGCTCTTATTGGAGATGGCGTTCTACATTCTGACAACGGCGACACTCGCTGTAAAGTTGCATTCCATATGACCTCACACGGGAAGCACAACGATGGATCAAGGATGCTCTGCCAGTACCTGGAAACTGTAGTCGACAGGGAATTGAAGAAGTGGCTACCAGACGACGCAACTGACGAGGAAAAGTTCCGTTTGAGTTTATTTCCAGCGGTGGCCCCATTGTATGCTGAACTTGGAAAATCATTCCTGCACATCAGCACATATAATGAGTTGCAATGGTCACTACTTGATATCAATAACCAAACAACTGGACTGGAAACATTAGGAGAAATTCGCGAGCACGCCTTTCACAACCTCGAGAAAGCAAGGGTTATCACAGCTGGCATAGTACTCGATGGAGTTGCATTTCTCGAGGAGTACGGAATTCCTCCCCATCAATACACAGATGAACAGAAAATGAGAATGAAACAAGATCTTGCTACAATCCACCAACGTTTAGGTCAAATCCAAGCATTTAATGGCTTTTTGGCACCTGCCATTGAAGAATACGTCACAGCATTGAATCTCAACATTGAAACATGCGGTGGGGAGTTCCACGAACTGGTAGCGCAATCGCACCATTGTTTAGCATGCGTGTACGAATGCTATGCGGAACACTTATTGTCATCTAAGGAAGTTGTAAGAGATAGGAGGGTTGCTAGATTTGGTGGCTACGGAGGCCAAATGGGAGATGACATACCATTAAGCAATTACAGGAAAAGTGCTGAACATTACTTGGCAAGTGGGGTAAGTTATGCTGGACACCTCGCCATAATCTGCCAGAGGAAACCGGAGGAAATTGTTACTGTCAACAAACTGGATGCTATTTATGTCAACATATCCAAGATTGAAACTCCTTATTCTGAAACTGACAGAAAACATTTTGAATACCTCAAAGCTGCGCTGAATGGGGCGAAAGCGAGATTGGACAAGATAGAGAAGAGGATTGAAACAATCACGACAAAATAAAGAGCGTGGTTTATTTTAGCCTGAAGTAATTATAAATCATTAATCTAGATTTACGATTGTTATTTTCATGTCGCCTTCGTCTTATTTTCGGCACAAAATCTTGACATTTTCATGTCTTCTGCCTTTTTCTTTGCACACCAAGACACTTCTTTGGCTTTCTTTTCCTGACACGCTTCTTTTTCACATCAAAGCACTTGACATCACGGCAACCCGCACACTTCCCGCCGATACGACTAGTTGTGTTCAGTTTACAAATTTTGCATTTTAAGGACTCCTTTGCTTTAATTTTCCACCAAAACAACCTCTGCATAACCCGCCACTAACTTGGGCAAACTTCTCATGACAATTAGCACATTTCTTCTTGTGCTCTGGTTTGGCATGTTTGTAGCAAAACATTTTATCCTTGCAGACGGCGTGGACATAGCTTTCACAGGATTTGATACAACACTTCGTGCGTTCCCTTTTCTTGATGCTCACTGTTTCGATAGCTTCTTCTTTCCTTGACATCAATGCAACTTTTACCATCGCAATGGGTTCGTGATCTTTGCATTGCAAAATTTTTCCAGTAGTAGAACCGGTCATCTTTTCCCACATAAGAGAAAGATCTGCCAACTTTCGTGGGGCATCATTCTCCAAGTCATCCTTGACTTTCTTACGAGATCCTCTCGCCTCATAAAATGATCTGTCTTCATTCATTTTTGAGAAAACCCTTGCACGTGCTAGTTTGTGCGCGTCCGCAAGGGATCGAGACGTTCCCCTCTGTAGCAACATGAAAATCGTCTCGCACAGTTGGTTGCCCATAATCCTCAAAAGCGTCGCTGAAGGTTCGTTGTACAGAACTACCTTGCCATCCTTTGTGTAAACCAATTCGCCATTATGGTTTACTTCCCATACTGATGCATAAACCCTCAAATCCTTCGATTCTATTGTTTCCAAATAATCCACGAGATGCTCCTCAATGACTTCTTCCGAATGGTAAATATTCGTAATAACATTGTTGTATGCATTGACGAGTTTCCTTGTCCAATAATCCACAGATCGTTCAAAACAAACTTCGCGATGCACAGCGTCGAATGCCTCATGATGTAATCCTTCTTCCACTAATTTCCCAGCTTCAGTCCGCATCTTGGGGTAAATTTCCATTAACAACGCATGCTGCTTGTCTGAGAGCACTATGTTGCTGAAATCATCTTTTCTTTCAGATGGGGTGTTAGACAATTCCCCAATCTTGGATGAAGTCAAAACGTCAGGCTTTTGGCGTTTCCTTTCAGACGATGGCCTTTCTTGCACGTATTCACTTTTTTCCACCCATTCCTCATGCTTTTTATTACTCCATTTAAGCCTCACATATTCCTTACCGCGAAAAGTCACAAAACCAGTCAGTTGCCTAACTGTTATATACAACGATTTTTTCCCGACAAAAGCACATTCATCTCTCTTAATACGACTTTCTTCAAGCACAAAATATGGACTATTCTCCCTTAGCTTTGCAATGACTCCAGTTATTTTTTTACCCTTTTCGCCGTATGGCGATATCTCGTCTACAGGGGAACACTGTGTAACGTCCTTTCGCCATTCACCGTCGTCTTTATCACCATCCCAAAATGTTATTTTCTTTTGTTCGAAGAATTGGTTCCGAGTCGTCTTGAGAATTGTGCGCTTGTGATGTTCCTGTTCCCTCACATGCTTGGCGTTCATCCGTTTCATCTCAAGTCGTCGTTGACGCCGCAAATATTCCTCGCCAACCCCCGGTGGTTCCATGGCGACAATTCGGCCGTCGCGGGTTGGATTAATGTGTTGATAGTTCTGTGTGACGACTGTGTAGCACTATTGACAAATGGGTGTGTGTGGTGGTTGTGTGCCCAAAAGTATGATACCGCGAAGCATCGAAAGCAGAAGACATCATGTTACACTGTAAAGAAGTGTTGCTTGATGAGTGGCTGAAATTTGGGCACGTGTGGCTACGTAGGTTGTACTTATTCCTTTGTATGCCGGATCGCACTCTCGCGCGTCTTCTCGTTTGTAATCACACTCTTGACCATCAACCACAAACAGGAAAACCCGAAAACAATACCATATAATGAAATGTCGAACGAGGGTCTTCCACTTCTATCCAACAAATAATGTTCCACCATGGCGACAAACAGCGGGTTGAAAATAAAATTCTCAGGCACCACTCCCAAGGGAATGGGTACCAAGCCTGCAACTCTACCGATAACGCTAGAGCTGCAATTAGAAACAAGCACACCCCTCGATATGATGAATGAAATGATTCTTGATGGCTTCAAAGTCAAGAGAAATGACAGAGCAAATTATCACCCTGAGTTTATGGTCGGATTTCCTCCAAAACTGCTTGATATAACGGGGAAGCATGTTGTTGGAGATTTGTCCTTGCGATCCAACGAACATGTAATTGTCTGTATATGTCGTAGAGAAACACCACTTCGACCGAAGAGAAAAGCAGCCGAGGTCGCCAAGTCATCCTTTAAGGATGCACTCAAGGCCCAACACGCAATGATCAAACGTAATCTGATCAAAAAAAAGAAAGTATCCACCTCGAAAATACGGATAAGTGGACCAGGCCATCGTTTATCAGACGGCAAAGATGTTTCCAACACCGCTAAAGCCAATAATCTATCTCCGAAAGAGATCAAGACAGAAGAATTCCGCCGTACATTATCTGACCATACAACTTTTTACCCATCAGGAAAGAGAAATCACTTACAACCAAAAAGATGTCATCTCGTTTTAAAGAACAAGGATGACCTATCGTCGTTCTTAGTTCAGGCTTTCAACAAGGGTAGTGGTGGGGAACCGTTCAAGCAAATACGAGCAGTATACAAAAAGGCCCTGGCAAATATGCAGGAAATTTCCCAGGCACAAGCTCGTGTACATGCGGCAACAATTGGTCAGTTCTTTATGGCCCCTGTGAAGAGTGTCGAGGTTGATGCCGGAACGATGTTGGGATCGACATTCAACCAAATAGGAGGAGATGATTGTGTGTCCCACCAAATTACTTATGGAAAAGAGATGTCGAAGACGGGAGGGCAGTACATCGACAGAGTAGACGTTTTACCACTGGACATTATAAAGAGTGTCATTGAGAATGCTTACACGAGCAAAACTGATGACGACGATGATTTCGACGATGATGACGATGACGACGGCAACAAAAATGTGATTGATACCGGAAAGGAGCTTTTGCGCCCTATCGCAATTGCTCAGACGATGCCACAACTGTTCTGGTCAGTAGTTTCCCACTGCAGACCGTCCTCAGATTCAGAATATTACTTACCCGTGGAAGATATGCTCCGACAACTTCTACCACACTTAGACTGGTCTTTTCTCAACCGTGACGGAAGACAACGATTATTGAGTGAACAAGCAAGAGAAAACCTTAGGCAACAAAAGATGACAAAGCTCAATCGCGATGAATGGATGCTTGTTACGCCGACGGAAGACGACGAAAACGAATTGATTGAGTGCATATCATGGGATGAAGAGGCAAAGGAATGCAATATGGCCAGAGCCTATAGTACCTTGATGATACGTTCCAAGTCTGAACCATGTTGTTTAAATTGGAGACAATTAGCAAACACGGACGCCAAGTATTTATACGACAAACTGATCCGGGAATGCGCGGAATCAGCTATTGAACCACCTTCACTGAAGTCAGTCGAAACATGGATAATGGTCGCTCGGAACCTTTCCATAGATGAGATTGTGAATGAAATCGTTGGTACAGATGAAAACATCTTTGGATTGCTAGAGGCACTCCATTCAAATACTCCTAAAGATTTAATTACTTACTGGGGTCGACATCCAAAATTGTTGTTGAAGACTATGGGAGATCACCCTAAAAATGATGATGATCTTTTTCATGACCGATACAAGGAACAGGATGTAAGGCGTTGGATTAGTCGAGCAAAGGTTGCAATAAAGATATGTCCTTGGCTTGATGATTATTATAGTCAGTTTAACAAGTAAAGTCTTCTATTTATGTTCATATTTGTAATTTGATACATGTGTAGTTATTATTTGTTAGACATGCTTATGTTTTCACAATGTTGAGTTCCAATGATTAACTCCATCAATGGGTGCCTTTCCAAGAATGATGCCATGGAGTATGGGTGCATTCCATCCACAACCCTTGCTGCAAAACACGAGATGTTGTTGAACTTTTCACTTCCGGCAGGCTTTTGTGTACTTCCACAACAACCAATAATGATTTCATCACACCATCAACGTTTGAACTTCCACAACAACCAATCATGATTTCATCACACCGTCAATATTTGAATACTTTTTGAATATCCTCTGGAGATTTGTCCTATTTGTCAAGTAATGAATGATGAATTGAGTCGCAACTTGTTGCAGTTCCGTCCAAAGTTAGATATATACACACCCACCCACATGTAACGCAATAAAATTGCTAAACTGGTCAGCTTTAGCAACGGTTGAATTCCCAAGTAGTCCGCCGCAGCATGCAGTTCAAACAGAGCGTTTTGGTCTACATCAACCATTACAGCATACTCCTCCTGAACAAAGTCGCGTATTCTCGTAGATGTAAAGGGGGTGACTATTTCTCGCACTTTAGAAGACAATAATGTCATCAACTCGTAAGTTATTGATTCAATTTTCATTGTCCGTAATATTGTATCGAACGAAAAATTGGAAAAAACTCACTCGGGTCTCGTTTGTAACATTCCATATATTTCACGATCTCAGCCAAAACAAATGAGTTAATCGCGTAGAGCGGAATCTCATGAACTACCTCACCGCCTTTGCCATTATTTCTGTCCGTATCACCCCCATCCGTACTGTCTTCGGTGTCAAGACATAGATTAACGAAACAGGAGAGTGTGGCTATATCACTTGGAATTTTATATCTTTTCCCTTCTCTACTTATCTGAGTTTCAGCATCGTTGAATACCCACATTCAACGATCGGTGAGAATTCGTTTGTACTGTGGCCCCCCGCTATACTACATAATCTCTAATCTCTTATTGCACTCACCAAGGTAACAGTTTGTATAGCATTATCATTTTCCATCATTGCTTGATGGTTGACGAAGTCGACCTGGGCGGCGGACTGTTCGTAAATCACCACAATGTGGTGTGCAGTGCGTTGGGGCAGTTTTTGGTGGTAGTGTGTAGCGTCTATGTTTGGGCTGAAATTTTAGACAGTGTGGTCACGTGACTTTGTAACGATTCCTACATAGATGTAAGTATCAATACAAACACTAACTACTTACAGGTGGGTTACACTTACTATTTCACAAATATCTACCGTAGGAAGTATTCATACAAACAACTCCTCAAGTACATCAATTCCAGGAGATTTCAGCAACAGACACAACAAATTATAGTTGTCTTTGAAACCTAGATGCACATCCTTTTTGATAGTGGTCCACAAGGTGGAGACATCACTTATAATGATAGCATTGTAATAATATTTCGAATCAGACAGCTTGCGTGAAAGATCATGATATGAACAGACGGTAACAAAATCCCGAAGACACATTGAAGAATCATGATAAAAACATAACTTGAGCCATACCAACATTTTTGAAATTTCCTGTGTTTCCCAGCGGTCTTTTGTGACAATGAGAGTATGCTTTACATCACGTTTGTCGACATGAAGTTTTTCTTTCTTCAGAAATAATATGATTGAACTAATGATTGCTTTCCAATCTGTTGTGTGACAATTAAGTCTGTAGAACCGTGGGTTGGACGTGTGCGCTACCAATCGTGGCTCAGTAGAATCAAGAACATAGACTCTAGAAGTCATTTGTTCCATTGCTTCAATCCACTTCTGTGATGTCATTCGATTGCGATTTCTATGTCCGTTCAAGCCACTTACGAAATGACAACAGAATGCAGAATCATTGGCGCCAGGGGCAAAGAAAAGTGATCTCTCTGGGATGAATTTTGATTTGAGATGAGCTTTGACAGAGCATCCTTTTTTTGTGCAAAAGCGATCGTACATGCCGAAGCCATTTGCTCTGCCTATAATTCCGCAGCAACGATCCAATGTAAATGTTTCGTTGATATGAACAATACCAACATTCTTGCTCTCGAAACCCTTGGGACCTCCACTGTAAGGGAATATTCCAACTGCAGCGTACGCTGCCTCTCCGATGACACTCCCTCCTGCAACGACTGATTGACGAGCAGCTAGCTTGTCATGTAATGTGGAGGTAAGTGTGATTTTCCAAAACTTTTTGCTGCATTGCGTATTAGGATTAGGATTATCAATCACGATTGTGTCACTTGTTTCCTTATTAACTTGTTTCTCCTTGTGTTCTGCGTTACACGAAGTTTGTTGTTCGATGACGATCTTGTCACTTGTTTCCTTATTGAGTTGTTTCACCTTGTGTTCTGCATTACACGAAGTTATTAGTTTGATTGTTACTGTAATTTCGGCACTGTCTTCAATGGAGTGAAACATTTTCTCATGCATACTGCGGCGATGGTGGCGGAGACCGATGGTGGCGGAGACCCTAAATGGATGGTTTACAATGTTATTTTTTGATATTGTGTGTTGGCCTGTGTTGGCGTTGGGCGGCTAACAATACCATAATATTTTAGTAATTTACATGTTGGGGCTGAAATTTTGGTACATGTGGCCACGTGTTTTGTATTGATTCCTACGCAAGAAAAATTAATGTTACATCTTCTACGGCTTACAAATATAAATATAATATTTCCTTCCGAGACAGCACATTCAAACAGAGGGTGGCGTTGGGTGGCTACACTCTATGGTACAGTAGCATTTGTAGGATTTTAACACCCATGAAATGTTTCAATTAGCGGACATTTGGTGTCAACGGTCAATTTTAACAAGAAGAAAATGAATTTGACCTGTACAGTTTGCAAGCTTTCATCCATTTACGACGCCCCTCAAGAGGGTACAAAGTATGATTATTTAAGCTGCAGGGGATGTAAAACAGAATTCCTCCGCTGCGCCGATTGTGAATTACAAGTTGATCTCAGAAATAGAACATTTGTGAGATTTGGACGGACTCCGGTCTCCTATATGAGACAACATTTTAAGGCTGCACACAGACACACGTTAAGCGACAAAGAGATCCCTACACAAGATCATCAAAAGGTTAAACGACAACGTGTAGAATACGCAGAGGTTTATTGTCATGAAGATCATGACCTGGTGGACGAACACGATATCTTCGGAGATTCGGGTGGGTGCGGTGTTGACTGCAACGGCATGGGTGATGTTAACGAAGATGATACTGGTGATAGTCCATCAAAAGAGGAAGATTATATGGATGACAAGAATCT
>JACCEB010819494.1_pt1 | contig 10703 bp, 8 predicted proteins | sample 7454761 | NCBI WGS metagenome assembly JACCEB01 (sample SAMN15323454, study PRJNA562643) | freshwater metagenome | isolation source: river surface water | place: USA:Blue River Watershed | collected 2017-08-18 | reverse complement strand
TCGGATGCGCCGGTGCTCATCGTGGGCGAAAGCGGTACCGGCAAGGAGATGACGGCGCGTTCCATCCATGATCTCGGGGCGCGAAGTTCGGGACCGTTCGTCGCGATCAATTGCAGCGCTATCCCGGAGACCCTGATCGAGAGCGAACTGTTCGGTCACGAACGCGGATCGTTCACCGGGGCGCATCAGCAACGTCGCGGACGGGTGGAGTCGGCCGAAGGCGGGACCCTGTTTCTCGATGAAATCGGTGAGGTTCCCCTGCCGGTCCAAGTGAAGCTGTTGAGGTTCCTGCAGGAGCAGACGATCCAGCGCGTGGGAGGACGGGCTGAGATCGCGGTCAACACCCGCGTGATCGCCGCGACCAACGCAGACCTGCAGCGGGGCATGCGGGAGGGAACCTTTCGGGAGGATTTTTTCTATCGGCTGGCTGTCGTGCGGATCGCGCTGCCCCCGCTCCGGGAGCGTGGGGCGGATTCGGTGGCCCTCGCCCGGGTGTTTCTCACGCGCTTCTCCGAGGAGCAGGGCCGGCGTGGGCTTCGTTTCGCTGAGGAGACCGAGGAGGCCATTCGACGGCACGCTTGGCCGGGAAACGTGCGCGAGCTGCAAAATCGCGTTCGCCGGGCCGTGATCATGTCGGAATCCCGCCGGATTGAGGCGGCCGACCTGGAGCTGGCGGCACCCGTACCCGCTCCCGCGGCATCGCTGCGGGAGGCACGCGACACGCTGGAGCGCGATATGATCCGCCGCTGTCTGGAGAAACACGCCGGGAAGATCGCTCCCGCCGCATTGGAACTCGGGATCAGCCGGCCAGCCCTTTACGAACGCCTCGAGCGGCTCGGACTCCCCCGCTCAGGCTGAGAGCTGCCACCGGCGAGCGCACGCCGCCGCCGGGGACAGGTTATCGCAAGACGGGGACAGGCTATGAAACCGCCCGGCTCCGGCTCGGGAATAACCGCCCTGCCGGTCGGGGAATCCTCCGTACGGACAGGCTATTCCCGCCTCCAATCCGATGGCCGCTCATAACCTGTCCCTCTCCCCGTTCGGGCAACCTGTCCCTTAAGCTGCGGCTAATCATGGTCATTAGCACGCTCCGCATCCGCATTTACGTTTCCCTTCCGGGAAATTCCAGTCTCCGCCCCAGGCTTTTCCCGATGGCCAAAAGTCCGATCTCACTCTCAGGCCTAGCCTTAGGAATCTTGGAGGGAAAGTCGTCCCGCCCGTAAGTATTTCCGCCCATTGCCCGCTTTTCCGCTCCGGCGGAACACGCGGGCATGAATGCGAAACACCACACCTATGCCACTCGGCTCCACACGCTACGGGCGCTGCGCCTGCTTCCGCTCCTAGCGTTCTGCGCGGCGCGCCTCAGCGCGGCCTCCTACTGGATCGACTACGCGGCCGGCAGCAACTCCGCCGCCGGCACGTCCGCTTCCACGGCGTGGCGCCACTGCCCCGGCGACCCGGCCGCAACCGGTAATCCCGCCGCCGCCTCCCTAGTCCCGGGTGACACGGTGATCTTCAAGGGTGGTGTCAGCTACGTCCTGACCGGCGCCACCGGAATCAGCCTGCGTTGGAACGGCCTGAGCGGCCAGCCGATCACCTACGACGGCAACAGCGCCGGGACCTGGGGCAGCGGCCCGGCCGTGGTCACGGACCAGTTCGGTTCCGCAGGCCTCACCGCCCTCGCCGCACCCGCGGGAAACGTCGCCTCGGCCCTCGTGATCCGCGGCTTCAGCTTCCTCGGGATCGGAGGATCCAGCACATTGCCGGCTGATGCCGGGATGCCCTCCCCGGCGCGTTACGGCGGAGGGATCGCCTTCCCAGGGGGCGCCGCCGGAGTCACCATCGAAAATTGCAGCTTCCGCCTGCTCGGCTACTCGTTCAACCAGCGTCCCATGGCGGCCACATCCCTAGCCGGCACCGGGATCCGCCTCGGCGCGGCGAGTGGAGTCTCCATCCTGCGCTGCGACTTTTCGCGCCTCACGACGGGAATCGAATTCGCCCAAGACTCCGCCGTCTCCGCGGTCTCTGTCTCCGAGTGCAGCTTCCACGACGCCGTCGTTCGTCCGTTCAACCTCTCCTCCGCGCAGGCCGCCGGTACGCAGGTCTGGTCATGCACCGAGAGCGACAACGCCCAATTCGAGCCGTCCGCCTGGACGGGCTACGGCGACAGTCCTCGCGTCCAACGTGAGACCGCCGCGGCCGGTTCATCGTTCCAGCTTTCGGCCTCCTCCCTCTCCCTGCCGGGCGCCTCGTATCAGTGGTACAAGGACGGCACTCCCCTGAATGGCGCCTCCTCCTCCACGCTGCTCATCCCTGCCCTTTCCGCATCCGATACGGGCGACTACGCCGTGCTCGCGGCCAACTCCGCCGGAACCGGTCTCAGTAATCATGTGGTGCTGTCGGTCACCGCCGCGCCTCCACCATCCGGTGAAAGCGCTCCGACTTTCGTAGCTCAACCCGCCAATCAGACCGCTCCGGCCGGGGCCTCGGTCACATTCAATGTCACCGTGACGGGTGCCCCCAGCCCCGCCATCACGTGGTACCGCAACGGCCTGACCTTCACCGGGTGGACAGGCGCTTCGCTGTCGTTGACGGGCATTTCCAGCAATGACGCCGGCTCCTACTGGGCCGTCGCTACCAACTCGGCCGGGAGCGCGACCAGCACCACCGCGACACTGGCGATCGGCTCGTCCTCCCCCACCGCCATCGCGCCCGTATTCACCCTTCAGCCGCAGGGCGTGACCGCCGCTGCCAAGTCCACCGTGACGTTCACTGCCGCCGCGAGTGGATCGCCGTCGCCGACGTACCAGTGGCGCAAGGACGGCGCCGCCCTCTCAGGCGCCACCGCCGCGAAGCTCACGCTCACCAGCATCAACAAGGGTAGCGCCGGCACCTATTCGGTTGTCGCTGCCAACGTTGCCGGCTCCGTCGTGAGCGCGCCCGCCGTCCTGACCGTCACCAACGCCAGGGCCGCCGCTAACGCCGACGAGGCCGTGGTGGCGTCCGCGGAAACAATCGACGCCTCGGATCTACCCGCGACCGCCGCTTCGGCGACAACTTCCGCCGCGCGATTGGTGAATGTCTCGGTCTGCGTGTTTCTCCCCGCCGGCCGAGAAGGGCCCGCCCTCGGTTTCGTGGTCGAAGGTTCCGGCCCCCGCCGCATCCTGGTGCGCGCGATCGGACCGTCGCTCACGATGTTCGGGGTGAGTGATCCGCTCGCCGATCCCCGCATAGAGGTTCGGCGCGAAGGCTCGCGGGTCGACGGCAACGACAACTGGTCCGGCACCTCCGCACTGAGCACAGCATTCGGCGAGGCCGGAGCCTTCCCGCTTTCCGAGCCCAACAGTCGTGATGCCGCGCTCGTGCTTCTCGCCCAACCTGGGGCTTACACCGTGAGCTGCTCCGACGCCACCAAGGGCGCCGGCACGGTCCTGGTCGAGGTTTACGAGCTTCCTTAAAGTTCACACCGGGCGGGACGTCATCGCGGCGTCCCGCCCGTAGTCTCTTACCCTACCCCGCTCCGCGGCTTTGCCGCCGGAGAAGCGAATCCTTCGCGCCTTTCCGCACACGCGTAAGCATCGGCTTCCGCGGTCGCCCGTGGTGACAGGCAGCCCCCGTGCACCGCGCCCACCCGTGAGGAGGCCCTGCTGCAAACGCACCGTCTTCTTTCGCATCCCGTCCGGACGATCGCGGCTTCGGCGCGACCGACGGCACCTGCCCCTTCTGATCAAACCATGAAAAACGAAGTACCCGCCGCCATCCGCTCGACCCGCTGTTCTGCCCGAATGCAGCGTTTGTTTGCTCTCGTGTTCCTCCTGCCTCTCGCCGCGTGTCAAACGCCTCCTCCGCCGACGCCTCCGACCAACGCGGCGCACCCGCCCGCCGATCAGGTCCTGCGTGCGGGAGATGTCATCCGTGTGGCCTTTCCGCGTTCGCCCGGCCTAGACCTCACGCAGCAGATCCGGCGCGACGGACGCATCAACCTCTACCTCATTGGTGAGGTCATGGCAGCAGGAATCACCCCGGCCGAACTCGAGACCAAACTGGCCGCCGGTTATGCAAACGAAGTGGTCTCTCGCGAACTGCGGGTGACCGTCGTCTCCTCGGCTTTCGCGGTGTTCGTCACCGGCGCCGTCCTGCGGCCCGGCAAGTTGAGCGCCGAGCGAACCCTCACCGCGTTCGACGCCATCATGGAGGCGGGGGGCTTTGACCTGACGCGGGCCGACACGCGTGCAGTGCGCATCATCCGCAGCCAGGAAGGCCGAGCCGTCACCTACACCTTCGACGCCCGGGCCGTGCTCGAGGGCCGGGCCGGCCCCGCGTTCCACCTCCAGGCCTACGACACCATCTTCGTTCCGGAGCGCTTCTCCTGGTTCTGACCTTCCGCGGAGCGATTCGGACTGAAACCCGACGCCCTCTTCGCACACGCAAGGCGCTCGGCATCAGATCAAAGCGCCACGCAGCGGGCAACGGGGCCCCGACGCGCGTCGGAAATCGTTACACTTTTCCGCGGTTTCGGAGCGGATCATGCCTGGAGCCGATCATGTAGCATGTAGGTGGATACTTTCAGACTCCCAACGCGCTGCCGAAGAGGCGGTTGCGAATGCGCCGGCCGCGTTGGCACGCGCCCTGCCAAAGAGGGGGCTCGGTCAGTGAACCAAACCAAAAAACAAACAATGAAAACGATTCGTCTCCTGCGGCAGGCCTCCACGGCCGGCCTTGTCTTGTCCATCCTCCCGGTGATCTCCACCGGCGCCGAACTCGATCTCCGCACCGCGGGCTCGTCCGGTACGATCAACGGTGCGTTCTTCACGACGTCCGACCCGCGTTCCACGGGCTCCGGGGTGATCGACTCGTTCGTGCGCCTCGCGGCGAACGGCTACGAGGAAGGCTACAACGCGAGCGCTCGACCGGTCATGCCCGACGTCAACACCTCGCCCGTCTTCACCCGTGACCTCCAAATCTCCAGCTTGCCGGTCGTCGTCGATCCCATGGGAGCCGCTCCAGGGAGCTACTACGAGTTCCTCCTCGATATTAACCAAAACTCCTCCAACCCGTACCTGACGCTGTACTCACTGCGCTTCTACACCAACCCGACCGCACTGACCATGGCAGCTACGCTCGCCGACCTCACCGGCGCGGCGGGCACATCGCTGCGCTGGAACCTCGACACCGGATCGGACAGCCGGATCCAGCTCAACTACGACCTGGGAACCGGGAGCGGCTCAGGAGACCTCTACGCCTATATCCCGTTGTCCGCCTTCGCAGGGGCGGATTCCAGCCACTACCTCTACCTGTACTCGGCTTTCGGCAGCGAACCTGCCGGAACGGGGACGTACTACGCCACCAACGACGGCTACGAGGAGTGGGCGATACGCGGCACCTCCACGCCGCCCCCTCCGTCCGTTCCGGACGGTGGCAACAGCCTCGTGCTCCTCGGGATCGGCTTGATCGGCGTTGAAGCCGCCCGCCGGCGTCTCCTCGGCGGATCCCTGCGTCCGTCCGGTCGCGCTCCCGCGACCCCGCCTGCCGCAGCATGACCGCCACCGGGCCCAGCCCGGTTTAAAGACGGCGCTCCCGTGCTCCTCCGTCGACGGAGCCACGGGGGCGCCGTCCCTCTTTCCGCCCTTCGCATGAACCGGCCGGATTACAGCCCACGCGGCACCGCCTCTCCAGCTTCGGTGCCCGCGCGTGATAAGGCCAGAGCGCCGCGGGCCTTCAAGGGAGGCGGCGTACCTGAGGTCGCGCTGCTCGGCGGCGGATCGTGGCTCCGCGCCAACTTCGGTCCAGCGCTCGGAAGCCTTCACCGCCGCGGCGAACTGCGCGTGATCTCCGGGACCGAACTGCCGCCGGACGAGGCCGAATGGCTCGCGCGTGAGTTCCCCCGCGCGCGCGCCGTTACGAATCCCGAATTGATGGACGCCGGCCCGGATACGCTCGCCCTCGTGGCGAGCCCGCTACGGCACCGTCCGGCCCGCATCGCCGCCGCACTACGTCGGGGTTGGAATGTGCTTTCGGCCTGCCCGCCCGCCGTAGGTGCCGGCGAGCTGGCGCGCCTCTGCGCGCTGGCCGAACAGCATGAGGTCACGTTGGCGGTGGACCTGCCCCACCGACTTGAGTCCGGCAACCGCTGGTTGCGGGTCATCGCGGACGGCCGGGCGTTGGGAACGTGCATGGCATTCCGCGTTCGCGACGGCTCGCGCGCGACGGGCCCTGAGGAAGTTCCGCCTCCCGGGGTCTGGATCGATCCGGGAATCCGCGCCTTCGATCTGATCGCGGGATGGTTGGGTCCTCTCCAAGCGGTGTCAGCCGCCGACGACTCTTTGGGTGGCGCTGAAGCGGTGGCCCGGGCTGAGTTCACCTTCGATCGCAATCGCCGCGGAACGCTCTGTCTCGACCAGGACTGGATAAAGCCGACCGAGCATGAACTCGTGTGTCGCCGCGGCACCGCGCGCTGGGAGCCGGGAGAGCCAGGTTCGGCCAAGCTGGGTTTTCGAGATACGGAGATGGAGCTGAGCGGAACACTCGGACCGCCGAACTCCGATGAAAAGTCGAGCGACGCGCTTCGGCGCGAGCGCCAGCTCCGCCAGTTGCTCGGTGCGCTTCTGAGACGCGGTACCGCCCCAAACGACGCATCCACGCTCCTGCCTGCCCTCGAGTTGGCAGATCAATGCCGTCGAATCCGGACCATGCTGCCCCTGCCGTGGCTCTCGCCGAACGAGTCGGCGGTGGCGTCGTCGCTCGGTACACATCGACACGCCGCCTGAACAAGGCGTCCGAAAGAGAGAGGACGTTTCGATGCCAAGAAGCCGCCCACGCTGGTGAGTCACCTCCCGGACGTTGAGAGGCAAGGTTCAGGAAGCTTCCACTGATCCTGCCGCGACCTGCTTCCCCAGCGCCTTTTGAGCCTTCTTTAGGCTGAATCCCGAATACCACCGACGAGCCTGCGGCGCCCCTTCCGCGCGATGCGGCTCCGGCTGAACTGCGGGCCGCAAGATCGACGCCGTCGCGGACGACGCCTATCGAGTGGTCTCCCCGCTACGCGCGGCCTGCGTCATCATATCCCCCGCCGAAATCCGGCCACGACACGAAGGGCTCGTTTAACAGAAGTTGCGGACGCCGCCTCCGAGACAACCGCCGACTACCTACCCTCGCGCATTTCCGTACCCCTTCGCGGCTAACCCTTTTCTGCCCGTTGGTTTTCGTTTCCCTCCATGAAGGTCGCGATCTTCACCCCCGCCAGCGCCGGCGGCGCTCGCTTGATCGAGAGCTTTCATCTCTCGAGCACACCTGCTCCGGTCGCGCTCGCGGCGGCGGCGACCGAACTTTCTCGGGCGGGGCGCTTTCCGATCGCACTCCGAGTCGTAGATCCGACTTCCCCCGACTCCTTTGCCTCCGCCTTCGCCGGCTGCTCAGCCGCGGTGCTCGCGCCGACAGAACACGACGAGTCCGCAACACTGACCGCGACGGCCGCCGCCTTCGTCAAAGGCGCACGGCACGCGCACCTCCGTCGGGTTGTGTTCATCAGCGACGTCGCGGTGCACGGCTCAAAACCCTTGGGCGGGACGCACCACAACTCCCCCTTGCCGAGCCACGCGGCAGGAACGCGCGCCGCCACCTTCGCCGCGGCCGAGGCCGCGTTCCTCGCAGGCGGCGGCTCCTCTCATCCCACGGCCTGCGTGCTCCGGGCTGGCCGGATCTACGGCGCGCGCGCGGAGGCATTCGCGCGGCTCGTGACGGAGCTTACAGCCGGGGCCACCGACGGAGACACCGACGACGCCGCTTTCAACGGCCTTCATGTCGACAACCTCGTGGCCGCAGTCAGGGCGGCCTTGAGTGCGCGACTAAGCGACTGCCACGTGTTTCCCGTGGTCGATACCGGTCGGATTTCGATGCGAGACTGGCGAAAGGCGGTAGCGACGGAACTCGTACGCGGGTCGATGCTGCAGCCGTCCACCCACGCCTCGTATCACCCGACGTCCGGCAAAGCTCGCACCATGGCGAGCGCGGAAATGCTCCCGGGGTACCGACCCGTGGTAGATGTCGCCCAGGCGATCCGCCTCAGCTGCGCCTGGTGGCGGTTCGTCGAGCGATGAACGGACCAATCGGGCGGCCGCCGGACTCATGGTTTCATGGGAGGGTCCGAGCCTCGCCATCCGGCCAGCGCCATTTACCGAATCTGCGCCCTTTTTGGCCCCGGCCGTGCTTTCGCATTGCGATAAGAGCGGACAGAGAAGGCAGACAAGGTAACAAGACGTACGGAACTCCACGCGGTTAAACCCAGATCGCCGTACCGGATCTCCCTTCAACCTCCAGGTCGCTCAGTCGGTGGCCCCGACGGTATCGTGCTGGCGCTTGTTTTCCTCGACCCAGCGCACGCAGAACTGCACGAGCTGCGGCGCGTGCCGCAGGTTAAGCTTCTCCTTGATGTGGGCGCGGTGGGCCTCGACGGTTTTCACGCTCACGTGGAGGTTCTCGGCGATCTCCCGCGTGGGGATGCCGTTGCCGATCTGGTCGACGATCTCGAGCTCTCGGTCGCTCAACGTCGCCACGGGTGAAACCCCGGCGCCGGCTCCGCCGTTCACCAGCTGCGTGAGCATCTGGCGGGAAACCTCGTCACTGACGTACATGCGGCCCTCGCGTGCCTGTCGGATGGCTTCCACGACCTTGGTGCCGGCGTCGTGCTTCATCACGTAGGCGCGGGCGCCCGCCTTCAGCGCTCGCAGGGCGTACACCGACTCGTGGTGCATCGAGAGCACCACCATCTGGATCCGCGGGCTCACGGCGCGGATTCGCTTGATGAGCTCCAGCCCGGAACTGCCGTTGAGCGAGATGTCGATCGTGACCACGTCGGGTTGAAGGCGGATGATCTCCTGGACCGCCGCCGAGGGGTCGTCGTTCTGGCCGCAGATCTCCAGATCGGCCTCCGCGGAAATGAGGGCGCTCAAGCCGCGCCGTACGAGGGGATGATCATCGATGATGTAGACTCGGGTCTTCATGGAAGGGGGACGGGGGCCCGGCCGTTGGCCGCGGCGACGAGCACCGGGTAGCTTAGCCGCACGGCCGCGCCGCGTGGGGGATGGTTTCCGAAGCGCACGGTGCCACCGAGCGCCTTGGCCCGGTATTCCATACCGTGCAGGCCGATGCCGGGCCGGGTTCCGGGAGCGTCCGCGGGAAACCCGCGGCCATCGTCCTCGAGCTCGAGCGCGACCTCACCCGCCGCCGCTGACAGCGTGAGCCTCAGCCTGCGAGCACGGCCGTGGCGGACGGCGTTGCTCACCGCCTCCTGCACGATCCGGTAAACATGCAGGACCTGCTCCGGCGAGTGCGGAGGGAGCCGTCGGGGAAGCTCCAGCTCCACGCCGACTTGGAACCGGACGCGAGCGTGCTCCGCGCAATCCTCCAAGGCGCGACGGAGCCCGGTGTGGTCAAGTCCCGCGGGAAAAAGCCCACGCGCCAGCGTGCGGACCCGCTCCGTCACTGCCGCGATCTCGGCGTTGAGCGCCCTCACCTCACCCGCCAGCTCCGGATCAGAGCGTCCGGCCCGGTCGCCCACCCGGTGCAACATGAAGGCCAGGCCCGCGAGCACCTGGCACAGGTCATCGTGCAATTCCTGACCGATCCGCGTGCGTTCGCGCTCGCCGGTCCGCAGGCACTCGCGTTCCAGGCGTTTCTGCTCCGGGATCGGAAGCAGGACGCCCTGCAGCCGGCGTTCCCCGCCCCGCCGGGAGAGCCGATGCAGGACCCAGTGGCGCACCCAGAGGAAGTCACCACCGGCCAGCATGAGCCGATACTCGAGCGCCCGACCCGTGCGCGCGGTCTCCTCGTCGCACAGCACCTCCCTCACTCTATCCCGGTCGGCGGGATGGACGACGTCCATCCACCGCCCCTCGGCGCCCGTGTCGGCCGGACGAAACCCCGGATCAAGGGTGGGGCCGACGCCAAACTGAAGTGAGGTCAGCCGCAGGCCGGACTCCCGCGCCTCCCACAGCATGAGTCCCGTCGCGCCCATGACACGGGCGAGCAGCGGCTGGTCATGACCATCCTCCACCGCGCTACGCGCGGCCGCGACGACCCGACCCGGGGTGGCGCCAGCACCGATCATCGCCGGCCCTCCTTCGTCGTTCGGTTGGCGGTCCGGTGCTTCGATGATCCGGGCAGCGCGTGGCCCAGTATGTTTTTCCCGGCTTCGCCGGACCGCACCCTAGTAGTGGGAACCATGTCCCCTTGATAACATGAAGCCCGGAGGTCGAACATCGGTCGCCTGACGGATTCACGGTTCCCAATGCCCCCCACGCACACTCTCCCCCGCTTCATCCGATGAAACGGAACAGCCGCCGGATCTGGTCAAACTCGTGCGTGAACGCCCCGGCCACGCGCTCGTCGGCCGCAATGACCAGCAGGTCGTGTGAATGCACCGACGTGTTGTACCAGTTGAAACTGCCATCGAGCACGATGCGGCCGTCGATGACGGCGTATTTCGCGTGCAGCGGGCAGTACGGAACGCGGTGGTCGACCTGCCCGTAGGCCAGCCCGACGTCGACCCCGGCTCGTCGCAGCCGGGCGACCGAGGGCAGCAGCGGCCGCGCGACCTCTTCCTCCGGGGTGCGTTCCCGGCCCGGGTCGCCTTCATGCGCGATATGCCCGTTCAGGATCACGCGGACATCGACCCCACGGCGATGCGCATGGACCAGCGCGTCGAC
>JACCEB010124640.1_pt1 | contig 10707 bp, 7 predicted proteins | sample 7454761 | NCBI WGS metagenome assembly JACCEB01 (sample SAMN15323454, study PRJNA562643) | freshwater metagenome | isolation source: river surface water | place: USA:Blue River Watershed | collected 2017-08-18 | reverse complement strand
TCGGGATGCTGTTGCATCCAGTCCACCGCCATCACCTCAATCGGCGCGAGTGGCAGCTGATGCGTGGCCTTTGACCAGGCCTCACAGAAAAATCGTCGGACGTCTTCCTGACTTGGGTTAAACACCTCTCCTCCGGTTATAAACCCGGGACTCCAAAGATCAGCATCCAGAGTCCCAGCACAGCAAAAAGGCCCGCTGCCGTCATGCGAATGAGCTTGATCGGAATGCGTTTCAAGAGATGCTCCCCCAGCCAGATCGCGGGCGCATTCGCCAAGACCATGCCAAGGGTACTGCCCAGGATCACCTGAAGCGGGAAGTCCGCATGTTTTGCGGCCAAGAGCGCAGTGGCGACCTGTGTCTTATCACCAATCTCCGCAATAAAAAAAGCGATGACGGTCGCGATGAATGCCGTCTCCCACAGACGGATTCCTTCCTCATCGAGTTTGTCTGGCACCAAGGCCCAGGCGGCAAGCGCCAGAAAAGATCCCCCAAGAACCCAGCGAAGCACCTCGGGCGTCAGCCACTGGGCGCCCCAGATCCCCAGGGCAACGGCAAAGGCATGGTTTGCAAGGGTTGCTACAACGATTCCCGCGAGAATCGGAAGCGCCTTCGGAAAACGCGCGGCAAGAACCAGGGTCAGGAGCTGGGTCTTATCCCCAATCTCCCCGATGGCAACAGCCCCCGTGGCCGTCAAAAAAGGGTCCAGATTCATGTCCTCACTTTACCGGAGCCCTTCACCCTTCGCAAATGACGAAGGGTAGGTCCAAAATCACGCATTCTCAGGGGGGTTCGATTCCCGTATCGTCCAGTACATACCAAGTGGCACCAATCAGGGAGAAGAGGTATGTCGCAGCCGACAACATCCGCAGGGCGTCGTTTCCGCGAGGCACTTGCGCAAGAAAAACCACTACAGATCATCGGCGCGATCAATGCAAACCATGCGCTGCTCGCAAAGCGCGCGGGTTTCAAGGCCATATACCTCTCGGGGGGCGGCGTCGCCGCCGGATCACTTGGGCTTCCGGATCTCGGCATCTCTGGGCTCGACGATGTGCTCACCGATGTTCGCCGGATTACCGATGTCTGCGACCTGCCCTTATTGGTCGACGTCGACACCGGGTTTGGTGCGTCGGCCTTCAATATCGCCCGGACGACAAAGTCGCTGATTAAGTTCGGTGCCGGCGCACTTCATATCGAAGACCAGGTCGGCGCAAAACGATGCGGCCACCGACCCGGCAAAGCGATCGTAAGCCAGGAAGAGATGGTGGATCGTGTTCGTGCTGCGGTTGATGCACGAACGGATCCTGATTTCGTGATCATGGCGCGCACCGATGCGCTCGCCGTCGAAGGACTTCAGTCCGCCATCGATCGCGCCTGTGCCTGTGTTGAGGCCGGCGCCGATGCGATCTTCCCCGAGGCGATGACCGAACTGTCGATGTACAAGGAATTTGCAAAGGCCGTGAAGGTTCCTGTCCTCGCAAACATCACCGAGTTTGGCGCGACACCGCTCTACACCACGGATGAGCTAAGAACAGCGGATGTTGCTATGGCGCTCTATCCTCTGTCCGCGTTTCGCGCGATGAACAAGGCCGCCGAGACCGTCTATCAAGCAGTTCGCAAAGACGGCACCCAGAAGAACGTCGTCTCAATGATGCAGACCCGTCAAGAGCTCTACGACTCAATTGGATACTGGGACTACGAGAACAAACTCGACGCCTTGTTCCAAAATAAATAGGGCAGACAAGGCGACTTTACGGTCGCCTTGTTTTTCTGGTCCCCCGCCATGTCCAATTTCTTCTTTGCCATTTTCTGTTTCTCTCTTTTTGACCACACTGACTGACCATGACCACTTCTTCAGAACTCGCCCCTAACACCCCAAAACCCAAAAAATCCGTCGCGCTTTCTGGCGTGACTGCCGGCAACACCGCGTTATGTACTGTCGGACGTACTGGCAACGATCTGGCGTACCGAGGCTATGACATTCTCGATCTCGCAGAGACCTGCGAATTTGAAGAGATCGCCTATCTATTGGTCCATGGAAAGCTCCCAACGTTAGCCGAGCTCAATGGTTACAAGGCCAAGCTCAAGGCACTGCGCGGGATCCCCGCGAATGTCATGCAGGCGCTGGAATCGTTACCTGCATCGTCCCATCCGATGGATGTGATGCGGACGGCCGTGTCGGCACTCGGATGCAACCTGCCGGAGAAAGATGACCATGCTGCGCCAGGTGCGCGCGACATCGCTGATCGACTCATGGCCTCACTGGGCTCCATGCTGCTCTACTGGTACCACTACAGCCATAACGGCAAGATGATCGACGTCGAAACGGATGATGACTCAATCGGCGGTCACTTCCTGCATCTGCTGCACGGCCGCACGCCCCCTGACGAGTGGGTCCGTGCCATGCACACGTCACTGATCTTGTATGCCGAGCACGAATTTAACGCATCGACCTTTGCGGCGCGCGTGGTGGCCGGCACCGGCGCAGACTTCTACAGCAGTATTACGGGGGCCATCGGCGCGCTGCGCGGCCCGAAGCACGGCGGCGCGAACGAAGTCGCCTTTGAAGTTCAGAAACGGTATGACACCCCAGATGAGGCGGAAGCGGATATTCGTCGTCGGGTCGAGGCCAAAGAAGTGGTGATTGGATTTGGACACCCGGTCTACACCATTGCGGACCCACGAAACAAAGTGATTAAAGAGGTCGCACGCCGACTCTCACTCATGGCCAAAGACACCAAGATGTTTGATATTGCCGAGCGTCTTGAATCTGTCATGGCCGATGCCAAGAAGATGTTCCCCAACCTCGACTGGTTTAGCGCGGTGAGCTATCACATGATGGGGGTCCCGACCGCCATGTTTACCCCACTCTTTGTCATCTCCCGTACCTCAGGCTGGAGTGCCCACATCATTGAGCAGCGCGCGGACGGCAAGATCATTCGTCCGAGCGCGAACTACATCGGACCGGAAGACCAGGCATTTGTTCCGATCGAGAAGCGTAAGTAAACGAGGTCGCCCATGAACACCGCTCATCGTAAGCCCCTGCCTGGTACTACGGTCGATTTTTATGACACGCGTGAGGCCGTAGAGGCAATTCGCCCCGGCGCCTATGACAGGCTGCCATACACCTCGAAAGTGCTCGCCGAAAATCTCGTGCGTCGGTGTGACCCAGCGGCGCTACACGATGCACTGCTTCAGATTATCGATCGCAAACGTGATCTCGACTTCCCTTGGTTTCCAGCACGCGTCGTCTGTCATGACATTCTTGGTCAGACCGCACTTGTGGATCTCGCCGGATTGCGCGATGCCATTGCTGAAAAAGGCGGAGATCCCTCACAGGTGAATCCTGTCGTTCCGACACAGCTGGTCGTGGACCATTCGCTTGCGGTCGAGTGTGGCGGCGATGATCCTCAGGCCTTCGATAAGAACCGGGCCATCGAAGACCGACGAAACGAAGACCGGTTTCATTTTATTGAATGGACACGGAAGGCTTTTCGAAATGTTGATGTGATTCCCCCAGGGAACGGCATCCTCCATCAGATCAACCTAGAGCGGATGTCGCCAGTCATTCAGGTCAAAGACAATGTGGCATTTCCCGACACGCTCGTCGGTACTGATAGCCACACGCCGATGGTCGATGCCCTTGGCGTCATTGCGATTGGCGTCGGCGGGCTTGAAGCGGAAAGCGTCATGCTAGGCCGAGCCTCCTACATGCGTCTTCCCGAAATTGTCGGTGTGCACCTCACCGGCCGCCCACAGCCCGGCATCACGGCCACCGATGTCGTCTTAGCATTGACCGAGTTTCTGCGTAAGCAACGGGTGGTCTCTGCGTATCTGGAGTTTTTTGGAGAAGGGGCCTCAGCCCTCACCCTGAGTGACAGAGCCACCATCTCAAACATGGCGCCCGAATTCGGTGCGACCGCGGCCATGTTCTACATTGATGACCAGACGCTACGCTATCTGCGACTCACCGGTCGCGATGACAGTCTGGTGCGCCTTGTAGAAACCTATGCGAAACAGACGGGCCTTTGGGCGGATCAGTTGAAAGACGCCGACTATGAGCGGGTACTGCAGTTTGATCTCTCGACAGTCGTTCGCAATATCGCAGGACCATCGAACCCTCATAAACGCGTGGCGACTACCGATCTTGCCAGCCAAGGCATCACCGGAAAGGTCGAGACCACACCAGGTCTCATGCCAGACGGTGCAGTGATCATCGCTGCGATTACCAGCTGTACCAACACCAACAACCCTCGCAATATGGTGGCGGCAGGCCTACTGGCCCGAAATGCCAATCGTCTGGGATTAACCCGAAAGCCCTGGGTGAAGAGCTCGCTGGCGCCAGGCTCGAAGGCAGTGGCCCTGTACCTGGAAGAAGCCGCCCTACTTCCAGAGCTAGAGCAACTTGGATTTGGTGTCGTCGCATTTGCCTGCACGACCTGTAACGGTATGAGCGGCGCATTAGATCCAAAGATCCAACAGGAGATCATTGATCGTGATCTCTATGCCACGGCGGTGTTATCCGGTAATCGAAACTTTGACGGTCGCATTCATCCCTACGCGAAACAAGCCTTCCTGGCATCCCCTCCCTTGGTCGTCGCCTATGCGCTCGCGGGGACCATTCGTTTCGATATTGAAAAAGACAGCTTCGGTCAGACCGCCGATGGCAAGCCAATTCATCTTGAGGATCTCTGGCCGACCGATGAAGAGATTGATGCGGTGATTGCCAAGAGCGTGAAACCCGAACAGTTCCGCAGCGTCTATGAGCCGATGTTTAAGGTTCGACTGGATGGCGGCGAGAAAGTCAGCCCTTTGTATGAATGGCGCCCCAAGAGCACCTACATTCGTCGGCCCCCATACTGGGAAGGCGCCCTTGCGGGCGAACGCACCATGCGTGGCATGCGGCCGTTGGCGGTGCTGGGCGATAACATCACCACCGATCATCTATCGCCATCGAATGCGATCTTGCTTGATAGCGCAGCAGGCGAATACCTTGCAGCAATGGGGCTTCCGGAGGAAGACTTTAACTCCTACGCCACCCACCGCGGGGACCATCTCACCGCACAGCGTGCCACCTTTGCGAATCCTAAGCTGCTGAACGAGATGGTGAAAGAAAATGGCAAGGTGGTTCAGGGCTCACTGGCTCGCGTTGAACCAGAAGGCAACGTCATGCGGATGTGGGAGGCAATTGAAACCTACATGAACCGCAAGCAGCCATTGATCATCATCGCAGGAGCCGACTATGGCCAGGGCTCTTCCCGTGACTGGGCCGCAAAAGGCGTGCGGCTCGCGGGCGTCGAGGCGATTGTTGCGGAAGGATTCGAGCGTATCCACCGGACCAACTTAGTGGGGATGGGTGTGCTGCCGTTGGAATTTCATCCCGGCACAACCCGTCTCACCCTCGGGATTGATGGCACCGAGACCTTCGATGTCATCGGAAATCGCACACCACGCGCCACACTCACCCTCGTCATCCATCGCAAGAATGGGATATCCGAGCAGGTCCCTGTCTTGTGTCGGCTGGATACGGCAGAGGAAGTCTCCATTTACGAAGCGGGCGGTGTCTTGCAACGATTTGCCCAAGACTTTCTGGAATCAAAAGCAGCCTAGGACCCTTTATGTCGTTTCCCCCTCAGATCAAAATCCCCGCAACCTACATGCGGGGTGGCACCAGTAAAGGCGTTTTCTTTCGACTCGAGGATCTTCCTGCCGCGGCGCAAGTCCCTGGGCCTGTACGCGATGCGGTATTACTAAGGGTCATTGGTAGCCCAGATCCCTATGGCAAGCAGATTGACGGACTAGGCAACGGCACGTCGAGCACCAGTAAGACCGTCATCCTCTCAAAGAGTCAGCAGCCAGGTCACGATGTGGACTATCTTTTTGGTCAGGTCTCAATCGACAAGCCGTTTGTTGACTGGAGCGGTAACTGCGGCAATCTGACTGCAGCAGTAGGGCCGTTTGCCATTCGCAATCAACTCGTGGACCCATCCACTGTTCCCCAGAACGGAATCGCCACCATCCGGATCTGGCAGGTCAACATTGGTAAGACCATCGTTGCGCATGTGCCGATGACCAATGGCGAAGTCCAAGAAACCGGTGACTTTGAGCTAGACGGGGTAACCTTCCCCGCTGCGGAGATCCAGATCGAGTTCATGGACCCTGCCGCCGAAGAGGAAGGGGGCGAAGGCGCGATGTTCCCGACCGGAAATCTGATGGACACCCTGGATGTGCCCGGTGTCGGATCGCTCGCTGCCACCATGATCAATGCGGGTATCCCGACGATATTTGTCGAAGCCCAGGCGATTGGATTCACGGGCTGCGAACTACAAGATCAGATTAACAATGACAGCAAGACGCTGGCGATGTTTGAAACGATTCGCGCCCACGGCGCATTGCGGATGGGATTGATCAAGGACCTGTCTGAAGCAGCGACACGACAACACACCCCGAAAGTGGCCTTTGTTGCGCCGCCGAAGACCTACACTGCATCAAGCGGCAAAACGGTCGACGGCCAAGAGATCGATCTCCTTGTTCGTGCGCTGTCCATGGGGAAACTCCATCACGCGATGATGGGGACCGCCTCTGTTGCCATCGGCACCGCCGCCGCGATTCCAGGAACGCTGGTGCACCGTGCTGCCGGCGGACAGTCTCGATCTGCCGTGCGATTTGGCCATCCTTCTGGGACGCTTCGTGTCGGGGCGGAGGCAGAAAAAATTGGCGACCAATGGGTCGTAAAAAAAGTCATGATGAGTCGTAGTGCGCGTATCCTCATGGAAGGCTGGGTTCGAATACCACAAGACCAAGGGTAAAGGAGACAACCATGGCAACAACCGTCGCAGCATTTCACCAACGCTCGATCGAAGACAAAGAGGCTTTCTGGGCTGAGCAGGCCAAGCTGGTCGACTGGTTTACGCCACCCGAGGCCATTCTCGACTTCGGTGACCCACCCTTTGCCCGCTGGTATCCGGACGGCAAGATCAATCTCTGTCATAACGCGATTGACCGGCACTTAGCCACACGCGCAGATCAGAAGGCACTGGTCTACATCTCAACGGAAATCAAAGAAGAGCGAATCTACACCTATCGACAGCTGCACGACGAGGTGCAGGCAATGGCATCCATCCTTCAGTCACTCGGCGTCAAAAAGGGAGATCGGGTGCTGGTCTACATGCCAATGATCGCCGAAGCGATCTTTGCCATGCTCGCCTGCGCTCGAATCGGCGCAATCCATTCTGTTGTCTTCGGCGGTTTTGCTGCGCCTTCACTGGCCGCACGAATCGATGATGCCCAACCAGTCGTCATGATCTCTGCTGATGCAGGGATGCGAAACGGTAAAGAGGTGCCCTACAAACACCTGGTCGACGAAGCCTGTCGGCTGGCGGAGCGTCCGCCAAAGAAGGTCTTGCTTGTGAATCGTGGTCTTGCGCCGATGACGCAGATCGACGGACGCGACGTGGACTACGCCACACTTCGTACCGCCCATCTGGGCAAGTCTGTTGCCTGCGAGCCGATGCTGGCCACCGATCCCTCTTACATTCTTTACACGTCGGGCACCACCGGCAAGCCCAAGGGTGTGCAGCGAGATACTGGAGGCTACGCGGTGGCGCTTGCGGCATCCATGCACCATATTTTTGACTGCAAGCCAGGCGAGGTCTTCTTTTGTACGTCCGATATCGGTTGGGTGGTGGGCCACTCATACATTGTCTACGCCCCGCTCATTAATGGTTCTACCACGATCGTCTACGAAGGCATGCCCACCAATCCAGATCCCGGTATCTGGTGGAGCATCGTTGAGCGATTCCAGGCAACCACCATGTTCTCCTCTCCAACCGCAGCACGGGTACTGAAGAAACAAGATCCAAAATACATGACCCAGCACAACACCAAGTGCCTGCGCCGATTATTTCTTGCCGGTGAGCCGCTCGATGAACCTACCGCACGCTGGATCTCGGATGCCCTGGGTGGCGCGAAGATCATTGACAACTACTGGCAGACCGAAACAGGCTGGCCGATTCTTGCCGCTCAGCACGGCATTGAAGAGACACCCACTAAGTTTGGAAGCCCAAGCTTTGCGGTCTATGGCTATGACCTGCGACTGATCCATGAGACGACCTATGAAGAGGTCGGTGCGAACGAAAAGGGCATGCTCTGCGCCGTTCCTCCACTCCCCCCCGGGTGTCTGCAGACCGTCTGGGGCGATGATGAGCGCTTCTTGAAGACCTACTTCACCGCAGTTCCCGGTCGTAAGCTCTACTCCACGTTTGACTATGCGACTCGAGATGAAGACGGTTATTACTTCATTCTTGGTCGTACCGATGACGTGATTAATGTGGCTGGTCACCGGTTAGGGACTCGCGAGATCGAAGAGGCGATCCAAGTTCATTCGAATGTTGCCGAGGTTGCCGTTGTCGGCGTCGCGGACGCGCTGAAGGGCCAAATGCCCCTGGCCTTCTGCGTACTGAAGAATATCGATGTCGTGAAGACACCAGAGGGACGTGCAGCGGAAGAGAAAGCGATTATGTCGACCGTGGATAAGGAACTCGGCGCGATCGCACGGCCGTCGCGAGTGCACTTTGTCACGATGCTGCCAAAGACACGTTCTGGCAAGCTTTTGCGTCGCTCCATGCAGGCCCTAGCAGAAGGCCGCGACTCGGGTGACCTGACCACGCTTGAAGATCCCACTGCGCTGGAGCAGATCAAAAGCGCCTTAAAGCCGCAATAAGATTCCCGCGAATAAGCAAGTCGATGCCGATTCTGACGCGCAAGTCTGACGCTCACAAAGGGGACCACGGTGCCCTGGGCATCGTGGGCAGCGCGCGCGGCACGGTCGGGGCCGGAACGCTCTCCGCACGGTGTGCGGTCATGAGTGGCTGCGGACGCGTCTATCTTGTTCGGCCTGATCTCAATGATGGGTTCGTCTTGGATCCCCTCTTCCCTGAGGTCATGATTGTCGATGTGCCACAGAGTCGGCACCGTCCGATTAACGCCTGGCTGCTCGGCCCCGGGTTGGGAGAATCGGATGCGGCACACCAAATCGTGTCCGACTGTGTCCGACTTGCTGCACCAATGGTCGTCGATGCCGATGCGCTCAATCTAATTGCGCAAGATCCCGCACTCGCGCGGCAGATCGCCCGTCGGGAAGCCCCCACGGTGATTACGCCCCACCCCGCCGAGGCGGCCCGACTACTTCAGACGACTACCGAAACCGTTCAATCGGATAGAACGCATGCGGCAAGCGCGCTCGCAGAACGTTTCCGCGCGATTACATTGCTCAAAGGTGCCAGTTCCGTCATCGCCCATCTCGATGGATCCATCCAGATCAATCCGACGGGCAACGCAGCACTGGCGACAGGGGGAACAGGCGATGTCCTCGCAGGCCTGATTGCAGCCCTCATCGCCCAAGGCGTATCGCCCATCGACGCCGTCACCACAGGTGCAAGAATCCACGGGCAGGCCGCCGAGGAACTCACCGAGCGTCTGGGGGGAATGGTAGGGATTACCGCTTCAGAGCTGATCCCAGCGATTCGTCAGCTGATCAACCGTTAGATCACGCCCGCCTCTTGATAGGCGACAAACTGTTCTTCAGTCAGTCCAAGCCGACCGACAAAGATCTCGTGGTTATGAGCGCCGAGCCGAGCCCCCGCATGATGGACACCGCCCGGTGTCGCTGACAACTTTGGCGCCACATTCTGCATCGCCACCTGGCCAAGCTCCTCACTCGGTGCACGGATGATCGTCTGCCGACTCGCAAACTGAGGATCTTCGAGCATCTCCTTTGCGGTGTAGAGCTGGCCCGCGGGAATCCCTGCTTCATCCAACATCGCCAGCACGGACTCGCGGGTGTGCTGAATCGTCCACTCACCAATTAATCGATCTAATAAACCCTGGTTCTGGCCCCGTGCCGTATGGGTGGCGAAACGCGGATCGGTTCCGAGCGCCTCCTGCCCCATCACCTGACACAGTCGGCGAAAGACAGTGTCTTGATTCGCTCCGATCAATACCGATCGGCCACACGAGGTGGGGTAGATATTACTCGGTGCAATCCCTGGGAAGATCGACCCCGTCCGTTCCCGTATAAATCCGGCCACGTCATAGTCAGTGATCAGACTTTCCATCATGTTAAGCACACTCTCGTAGATCGCTGCGTCCACCAGTTGTCCGTGCCCTGTTCGCGTGCGGGCCTGGAGCGCCGCCAGTGCGCCATAGGCTGCGTGTAAGCCCGTGAGCGTATCGCCAATCGCCACACCGACGCGCGAAGGCGGGGTCGACGGATCCCCATTGACATAACGAAGCCCCCCCATGGCCTCGCCAATTGCACCGTATCCTGCACGCTCCGCGTACGGTCCTGTCTGGCCGTAGCCGGTCACCCGAACCATGATCAACCGCGGATTTAGCTTTTTTAGATCCTCCCAGCCAAGGCCCCACTTCTCGAGCGTGCCGGGACGAAAATTCTCAATCAAAATGTCGGACTCTTGAGCAAGTCGACGGGCCAGCGCCTGGCCTTCTGGGAGTCGCAGATTCAATGTGACCGATTTCTTGTTGCGCCCAATCACAGGCCAGTACAAGGACTTACCACCGGTCTTTTCTTTACCCCATTCACGAATCGGGTCTCCCGATCCCGGCGACTCAATCTTCACGACATCTGCGCCGAAGTCCGCAAGCATCTGCCCACAGAACGGGCCCGCGATCAGCTGCCCTAACTCGAGTACT
>JACCEB011177914.1_pt1 | contig 10710 bp, 7 predicted proteins | sample 7454761 | NCBI WGS metagenome assembly JACCEB01 (sample SAMN15323454, study PRJNA562643) | freshwater metagenome | isolation source: river surface water | place: USA:Blue River Watershed | collected 2017-08-18 | reverse complement strand
GCAACTGATGCAGGTAAGGTAGATACTATAAATGAATTATTAAAAAGAGGTGCGGATGTTAATTTATTGCCGGAAACCGGTAAGACCAAACTGCTTGGACTGATACCAAACGCGTTGGAACAGAAAGAAGTACAACCCGAACCCGTAGTACAACAACCAACTGTTACCGAAACAGAACCTCCCGTTACCGAAACAGAACCACCCATTAGTACACCACAGATTACTCTACTTACCTTACCATATGCAATGCCTGAAAGTAGTGGTTATCCAATAGATAATATTCCTGAATTTTGGGCACCCATCTTTAATAACACGAATAATGAACTGCTAGAACTAAGAGAAAAGATATTAAATATACTAACTGGCAATAAAAGTATACAAATGGAGAATAAGGTGATGGGTGATACGTGGGCAATATGTAAGATGATACAAACTCTGATACCAACGTATTATGTGCCTACTAAAAATAAACCTTATATGCAAGGGGATACATTTTACAATGATTTAGATACCGACTTTATCCATTATAATATGCTATTATGTGCTTGTTTAATTATTTTTGGTGTGTTATCCAACAAAATGGTGGGTCAAAACTATGATTTAATATTTAAAGGCGGAAAAGCAATTCAGTTAGTGTTGGGACAAATACAAAATACCGACCAATACATTAGTGAAGACATTGATATATTAGTAAAACCCAAAGAAGGTGTAGAGTATGATAAAGCAGAAATCAAAAATTTGGCTTTACATATTGGTCATCTTGCGAAATGGTTTTTAACGCCCGCGAATTTAACGACCGGTATCTCTGTTTTGGACCCAGACGCATCGGAGAATATCAAACGAAATACAAATATAGTAAAAATTAGTTATATTAAGTCAACAAAACGATACGATTATAAAAAAGCAAAACAAGTAGATGAATATAAACCGTTATCCGATATAGAGTTTAAAGAGTTGCCAGTTGAAATAGTACCCTTTTTTAGTCAGGTCATAAAGTACTCGTTTCATATAGAAGAATTAGATACCAATGTCTTATTCGTATGTCCAAATATTGGTGCGATAATTGACGAGAAATTGTATTTTTATACAAAATATACGACATATAAGTTGCGGTTAGAAAAGGGAGAAAAAATAACCGATGCGGGTTATGAAACGGTTACTTTATCTGATTGTGATTTTTATATGAATAAATTTGCAAAGGCAATATTGGCTCTTTCGTTTGGATTAGAACAATCTAGAAATCCGAATATGTCAACGGACTTGTTAGTAGATAAACAACGAAATACTATAAAGAGAAAGTTAGATAACCAACCTATTTCGGAAAAACTGAAAACAGATGTTTATAATTCGTTGTTTGTATAAATCAACGTTACGAATAGTATAAAATAATATATCAAAGTATATTATATTATTGTAAATGTCATATAGAAGAGTGCAAAGGAGAGAGGTTAATCGTAATGTTATGTTAGATAATCGTCTCGCAAATCTTACTAACCCACACAATTATGATGGTGACATACATATAGAGAGAAATCAAACGATTGGAGGTAATTTAGATATTTCTGGAAATCTTACCGTTGTAGGGGATTTGCGTGGGCGTAATTATTACGCTACTGGTAATTTTTATTTAGATAATTATGTATTGATACCGGCAGGAACAATCATTCAATCTGCCGCAAACAATGAACCCGCTGGATGGTTAGATTGCAATGGACGAGTATTGTCGGTTGTAGTATATGCAGATTTATTTAATGCGATTAGGTATACATATGGTGGAGTGTATAGTGGTTCAGATTTAAGTTTTAATATTCCAGATATGCGAGGGCGTGTGGGCATTGGTGCTGGTTCTGGTTCAGGTTTAACTGCCAGAACCTTAGGTACAACCGGTGGTGCAGAATCTCACACATTAACTGTGGATGAAATGCCTGCACATGACCACGGCGGTTCGACTGGTAGTGCGAATGCTGCACTAATCGGTTCGACTGGGACTTCTATTATTAATGATCATCAGGTTGCTGACAATGGGTCGCACAGTCACACCATCCCTTCTCAAGGCGGCGGCAGCGCCCACAATAATATGCAACCGTATGTGGTATTAAGATATTTAATCAAATATTAATTCGTTAAACGTAAATGACAATTTATACAATTTGTTGAAATTTTATAAATCAAATATTATTTTTATTGGAATGCATTTAGTTTGGTAATCGCATCTTCACACGCAATTTGTTCAGCCTTCTTTTTAATCTTATGTAGACCTTCGCCCAAGAAAACGAATATTTTATTATATTGAGACATATGTTGATGAATATCATTATGACTACGAAAGTTGGTTATGGGAATAGATTGTTCTGGACGTACGCTATGAATAGGTTGTCCTAGACATAAATAGACACCCATATGATAGCCTTTTTCGGGGTCATGTTCAGTGACTTCAATATAGTGAGGCGTCACTTTGTATTCCTTTTGTATTTTAACCTGTAAGATATTTTTATAATTATCATCATTGCGAATTAAGGAAATCCAGTCTACGTGCTTTTCAAATACGGATTCAACGAACACTTGCGCCATCTGAAATCCGGGACCCGTTGTAAATAAATCACGAAACCAATTTTCATCATCGTGAACTGAAATTTTATTAAAATCTAGAAAGAGTGCACCTAAAAACGATTCAAACAGACATCCTAACTTTTTCAAGTTTGTTCTGGTTTGTTTTACCTCCGCGTGTTTAGATAAAACTAACCATTTATGTAAACCCATATCATAGGCAATTTTACCAATGGATTCGTTTTTAACCAACGCAATCTTTTTTTCTGTCATAAATCCCTCGTTTTCCTTTGGGAAACGTTTATAGAGATAGTATTTAGTAATACATTCTAATACGCCATCACCAACAAATTCTAGACGTTCATTGGATTTCGTATATAGCGGCAAGCAATCGTCGGGACATTGTAAAATAGTAATATTATTTTGTTCATTTTCAATATCCGGGCGTTTCGTATATGACCGATGGACAAATGCACGTTCGTATAATTTTTTATTGAAAATAGGCGCATTAATGCCATAGTTGGATAATAGATTTTTTATGTCATTTTCAGAGATTACTTTATTTAGGGGATTATATGGGTCAAATACATAAGTATCAACACCATTTGCGTTCTTTTCAATACGAATGTCATCGTCCATATTCATGTTATTCTACAAATAATATGAATCCTGTGATATATTAACATAGTAAGTTGTGTTTATATTATTTTGGTATATTTAATATCTACCATAAGATAAAATATTTAGTAATTATATATAATGGTATTGAGCACGTCTAAGAAAACAAGCAGTGTTGCTAGCATTGCAAATCAATCTACTAATGGTGGAAATAAGAAGGCAGGACTTCCTGTATCAGTTGGTCTTAGCACGGCTGGGACCGTGGCATTGCGGAAGGTAGCTAAGTCGATGGCTGTACTGGAACTTCCCGTGTCTAGCACGACTTGCTCATCCCGTCCAATTGGATCACTTCCTGGTAACTGGCGCAAGTGCTAAGTGTTTTAATTAAATCACTTGTAACAATATAATAAAGCGTATGTATTTATTATATTATTGATTATGAAGGTTATTGTTGACGAGCGCGAAGCCGACTTATATGATAGAATAGACGCAAAGATGTGTTCTCAAACTAGGGCAGGTTGTGTAAATCTTTTTCGGGAAGTTCTCCCTCTGGGTGATGTATTGATACAAACAAATGAAGGAAAGGATGTGTTAATCATTGAACGCAAGACGTTTCCTGATTTATTATCTTCTATAAAAGACGGTAGATACGAAGAACAATCATATCGTTTATTAAATTCTAGCGGTTTCCCGCCGCATTCAGTGGTTTATTTACTGGAAGGTATGTTCTCGCAATTACATTCTGGAATTGAAACTAAAATAGTATATTCTGCAATGACATCGCTACTATATTTTAAAGGGTTCAGTGTGCATCGTGCAGCGACGATAAACGAAACTGCCGAATGGATATTGTACACTGCTGACAAAATAGACCGCGAGTTCTCAAAAGGAAAGATACCCTATTACTTAACACCTGCTTATTATGGTAATAACATTGTACGAGATACATCACAACCGGATGCATCATGCCCACAAAACGTATTGTATCCGTTTTCTACACGACAATCTGAACCGAATGAAACAAATACTCCGGTTTCAACCGAACTAACTAGTTCTAATTATTGTACAGTAGTCAAGAAAGTGAAGAAAGATAATGTCACCCCCGAGAACATAGGTGAAATTATGTTGTGTCAAATTCCGGGTATTAGTTCAGTTACTGCAATGGCTATTATGAAGCAGTTTAAAACATTTCCGTGTTTTATGGAAGAGTTACAAAAAAATCCTCATTGTATAGATAATTTGACAATTGACAATAATGGAAAACCCCGCAAAATAAATAAGCCTTCATTGGACAACATCCGAAAATATTTTCTATCAAAAGATGTACCCCAGAATAATGTTCAAGTTTAGATAATGTCCAACTTTATATTTAGATTTAGTATAGTAATTACAAATGTTCAAATTATATCAGAAACCTGTTACAAGTTTGAATTTAAATCCCAAATTTTATCCAAATACTTATAATGAACCGGTTACCAAGGACATGGCTATAATTATGGTATTGTTTAATCCGTGTAGGTCAGTAAGAATTGCTCAGAACATATTATTAGTTAAACAGTATTTGGATAATGCAAATATACCGTATTATATCGGAGAATTATCTATTGATAACTCACCCTTTCTATTCAAAGAATGTTCACATATATTCCATTATACAACGAACGATTATATGTTCTACAAAGAGAACCTAATAAATCTAGTAGAGGCTCGTATACCGGATACCTATACAAAAATTTGTACGATGGACGGAGATATATTTTATGATAATCCAAATTGGTATTCGTTATTAACGAATGCATTAGATGAAGCAGACATTTGTCAACCATTTCGTCTAGCGAATTGGTTAAACATTGAGAATAATACCATAATTAAAGCTCAATCCACGTGCGTGAATAATGAAAATGGACATCCAGGATTTGCATGGGCATTTAAACGAAGTTGGTATACATTACATAAGCTTCCAGATTTTGCTGTGGTAGGTAGCGGAGATGCTGCATTCAAGGATGCCGTAATAGATGGTTGTATTCCAAAGGATAAGAATATGATGGATATGCTATCCGAATATATGAAACAAGTTATAGAACGTCCTGTAATACGATATATCGATGTAAATATTTATCATTTGTATCATGGTTCATTAGTAAATCGGAAATACGTAAAGAGGCATGCCGAAATACAAACTATATTGTCTTCATTTCATATGCACAGTTTGAGCGAAGTATTAGATTATGATATAAATGGTTTACGTTGTTGGAAAGAAGAGTTCAAACATACGATGAACGCATATATGAAGTCATATCTAACGAATAGAAATGATGATGGGGTATGAAAATATTGAAAAATCATATAGATAAATCGGCTGTTACGTTATTGCATATCAATGTAGACACGGATAACACCGATATTCATTCGGTAACTATCACGCAGATAAGTTACCGAATATGGCGATTGGCTTAGACTGTTGTCCGTATGACAAACCTAGCAACAAAGTTGTTCCGTTTTCAGACAAAGATGAACTAGACCACTTAGGTTATATGACATCTACAGGTCCGCGCTGATTATCTACCACAGATGGATAAAAGGCGGTTTTGGGGTTATATAACAGCGGCTTGGTAACCTGATTATCTATGTATTTACCACTATCAACTGCCTCATTCGTATATTGAATTCCACCCCAATTCGGGTCCATTGGGTTATCACTAACCATATCTTGTTTCGTAACATCGTGTACTTGGTCTATGTTCGTATAGATACCAATATATTGCCCTTGTGGGTCAAAACCGGGATAGTTATTTGCATTATAGGGCGCATTTAAACGATTAGCATCCGAAACTTCAACCACAGATTGTTCCATCGCAGTGTTGCTCGCGGGTAATCCACCTTGTAAATCAAACGGACTGGGTCTCATACGATATACATCTTGCCCCTGAGCGTTACTTTCTTGTTGTAAATAGAGTACTGGACAATGAATACCAGACTTGCGTTGTACTTCTAAATACCGAATATAATCATCTAAACTACCAAACTGTATCGGATTTATTCCATCCACAATAGGTTGTTTAGTATTGTATAAAACAAGTGCAACACCTTTTTGTACCAACATATCAGGACAACTTTTATTATCCATTCCTTCTTTCTTATTCACCTGCGTATCTTTTGGATTATTCGTACTAGTGGTTAATGTAAGATACATACCAGTTAAAAAGATTATACATACAAATATTATAAAAAATGTGCGTGTCGTCATAGTTATATATAATATATTAGGAAATAATTGTAATATATTTTAATCTACGTATTGTCTATAATGGCAAAACAAACCGTGCGACGAAAATCCAAAACAAGACAGACGATGAAGAGCAAACCCAAAACGTATAAAAAGGTTCATACAAAGTCTCTTCCCAAGAATGAGCCAGTAATCATTGGTCTTGTCTATGCAAATTGGTGCCCACATTGTCAACATTTAAAACCCGAGTGGAACGTTATGAAGAATGAACTTATGAATAAATACAACGGACTGTATACGATTGTTGAAATTGAGGATTCGCAACCTGATAAATTAGAACAAATCGCAAAACTAGAACAAAAACTAAATGGAAATAAAATAGAAGCAAATGGATACCCCACCATTTTTAAATTGCACGGCGGTCATGTATCCTATTATGATGGAAATAGAGACGCAACTAGTATGTTAAACTGGATTACCGAGGGTTATAAAGGCGGTTATCAACGCAGTAAACGAGTAAGCAAACAGCGTGCAGTGCTTTCACATACTCCTAATAGAAAATCAGTGTAAATGAAGGAAAATTGAATAATAATTTATTTTAAATTATAAAATATTATTGAAACAAACCTAAACATATTTGGGTATATAAAATAGTTTTATTCCAAAATGGCACAAATTGCAAAGACCAAGAAGACCGTGGTAAAGTCGTTTAAACTCTTTGATTTTAACTCCTACGATGATGTTGCACAAGGAGATGACAGCGATTCGGGTTCCGATGCGGAGGGTAAACGGAACAACTATAAGGATAACAAAACATTTGTCATCCAGATGTTTGGTGTAAACGAACGCGGCGAAACGTGTTGCATTTACGTAAACGATTACAAACCGTTCTTTTTCGTAAAAGTCGGTGATAATTGGTCTGAATTTGACAAACGGCAGTTTATAGATGATTTGAAAACAAAGGTAGGTGCGCGATTTCAGGAATCCATCGTTTCGTCTCAGTTGGTAGAATATAACAAACTATATGGGTTTTCGGGTGGTCGTAAGCATAAGTTTATAAAACTGGTCTTTCAAAACTCGGCGGCGATGAATAAATATAAGAATTTATGGTTTGCTTACGATAATAGTCAAGGTGACAATCAACGTAAACGTACTAATCTTATATTTAAACATATGCAAATTGAGTTGTATGAAAGTAATATTCCTCCTCTGTTGAGATATTTTCATATTAACAATATTAGTCCGTCTGGGTGGATATCGTTCAAATTGAACCGCGCGATAAAACTGCCATCAAAAACCACCACGTGTAATTTTGAATACATACTCTCGGTTGATGATTTGATACCTTTGCCAGAAAAAGAGACGATGGTACCATATAAGATTTGTAGTTTTGATATTGAAGCAAGTAGCAGTCACGGAGATTTCCCTGTTCCGATTAAAACCTACAAGAGATTTGCAACAAACTTAGTAGATGTCTTTATAAAGCAGTCTGCATTCTTAGATGAAGACAAAAGTAAAGTCTTGTTGCGTCGCTGTATATTGACCGCATTCGGATATGACAAATTTGATGACATTGATTTGGTTTATCCAAAATCCCCAATGCAAAAAGAAGCCATTTTAAAACGGGTTGATATTCTATATAATAAAACGATTGAAAGTGCAAAAACAACCGCCGAGGAAAATAATTCGCATCTCCTCTTGATTGATACAATGTTTGAAGAAATGCGTGAAAATATGCAACAACAACATAGTGGAGGATTAGACGCGGAGAATGAAGAAAACGATGATAGTGGGGATGATGAAGAAGAGAAACGTTATTATCCAAAATATACAAAAAAATCAAAGGTGGATAAAAAGGCAACCATTCTGAGTATCCTTATGGGAAATTTACACGACCGTGAAGAGAAGATACAGTTAACCAATGAAGTAATGACTATACTGTTTCCTCAATTAGAAGGAGATAAAGTTACCTTTATTGGTTCAACATTCTTAAAATACGGTGAAGCAGAACCCTATATGAACCACTGTATTGCATTGGGTACGTGTGACCCAGTAGATGGTGCGATTATTGAAAGTGTTACCAATGAAACCGACTTGTTGATGAAATGGGCAGAATTAATCCAGAAAGAAAATCCGGATATAATGATTGGTTATAACATCTTTGGTTTTGACTATGAGTTTATGTTTCGTCGTGCACAAGAAAACCGATGTGAACGTGAATTCCTATGTTTGTCGCGTAAGATTAATGAAATCTGTGCGAACGAAGACAAAGACCGTAATTTAACCATTGAAAATACGAAAATGCAAATTGCGAGCGGCGAATATGACCTTCGTTTCTTTAAAATGACTGGTCGTTTGCAAATTGATATGTATGCTTATTTCCGACGCGATTTTAACTTGTCGTCTTACAAATTGGATGATGTTGCTGGACAATACATCAGTGATAGTATTAAAAAAGCCATATGTAGTACCCACGATGTATATGGTGATGTGACCGAGTTATATAGCGGTAACTTGATGGGTCTGCACGTGGGTGATTATATTCATATAGAGTTTGGCGGTATCACAACAGATTATTATAAAAATGGACAAAAGTTTCATGTAAAAGATATTATAAAAAATAAAGAAGTCGTTGAAATGGTAAAAGGCGAAGAGAAAAAGAATATTTATAATATTATTGTCATCGCTGGACACGAAGATTTATCCAAGACCACGCGTTCGTTGAAGTGGGGAACCGCAAAGGATGACGTTACACCTCAGGATATATTTAGATTAGCAAATGGTAGTTCGGCGGACCGAGCAATCGTTGCGAAATACTGTATTCAAGATTGTAACCTAGTACACCATTTGATGAATAAAATAGATGTGATTACCGGTTATACGGAGATGGCTAGTATTTGTAGTGTACCGATTAGTTTCCTCGTTTTCCGTGGACAAGGTATTAAATTAACTAGTTTCGTCGCCAAAAAATGCCGTGAAAAGAATACACTTATGCCTGACTTGGAAAAAGTAGGTGATGCAGATGGATATGAAGGTGCAATCGTACTTCCTCCAAAATGTTCAATGTATATGGACAATCCAGTAGCCTGTGTGGACTATTCATCCTTGTATCCGTCTTCTATGATTAGTCAAAACTATTCGCACGATAGTAAAGTATGGACAAAAACATATGATTTAAATGGGAAATTAATTGCTATTACCGGAGAACGAGACAAATCCGGCAATTTTATATATGATAATTTACCCGAATATCAGTATATAGACATTGACTTTGACACATATAAATACATACGTAAAACGCCTACTTCTCGTGCTGAAAAGACCAAGGTAGGGCGTATGACGTGCAGATGGGCGCAATTACCAAATAACCAAAAATCTATTATGCCGTCTATCTTGGAGGAATTATTAAAAGCCAGAAAAGATACCCGCAAATTAATAAAAACCGAAAAAGACCCGTTTATGCAAAATATTCTAGACAAACGACAACTCGGATATAAAGTAACTGCGAACTCGTTGTATGGTCAATGTGGTTCACGAACATCTACCTTCTATGAAAAGGATGTTGCTGCCTCTACAACGGCTACTGGACGAATGATGATTACCTATGCAAAACGAATGATTGAGGAAATATATGGTAACTTAGTGTATAATACGAAAGTACACGGTCCGGTTCGTTGCCGTGCAGAATATGTATATGGCGACACTGATTCTGTATTCTTTACATTTAATCTAGAACATCCAGAAACCGGAGAGAAGATACGAGGTAAACAAGCGTTGGAAACGACGATTGAAATTGCACAAGACGCTGCGAAATTATGTAGTAGTTACTTAAAACCGCCAATGTCCTTGGAATATGAAAAAACCCTCATGCCATTTATTCTGTTGTCCAAAAAACGATACGTTGGTATGTTGTATGAAGATGACCCGAACAAAGGTTATTTGAAATATATGGGTTTATCTATCAAACGTCGTGATTCGTGTGACTATTTGAAAGACGTTTATGGGGAAATATTGCGCTGTCTTATGAAAGATAATAATGTGGATAGTGCCATTAAATACTTAGATTATGCATTAAATGAACTAGTTGAAGGAAAAGTTAGCATGGATAAACTGGCTATTACAAAAGCCCTTCGCAGTGATTATAAGAACCCGAACCAAATTGGTCATAAGGTCCTCGCAGACAGAATTGGTCAACGTGACCCAGGTAATAAACCAAAACCAGGCGACAGAATGAAATTTGTATTTATTGTAAATGACAAGCCAAAAGCGTTGATGGGAGATAAAATAGAAACCCTAGATTATATCGCTGAAAACAACTT
>JACCEB010748241.1_pt1 | contig 10711 bp, 13 predicted proteins | sample 7454761 | NCBI WGS metagenome assembly JACCEB01 (sample SAMN15323454, study PRJNA562643) | freshwater metagenome | isolation source: river surface water | place: USA:Blue River Watershed | collected 2017-08-18 | reverse complement strand
TTTGAAGATTGATCTATTGCCTGCAGGTTCAGTTGTGCCAGCTTTCGGTCTACTAGACGCGGTTAGCAAAGGTACATTGGACGGTGGTCACGGTGTGGTTGCTTACTGGTACGGTAAGAGCCCAGCTTTAGCGTTGTGGGGATCAGGTCCAGCTTTCGGTATGGACGCTAACATGGTGCTTGCATGGCACGAATACGGTGGTGGTAAAGCCATGTTGGAGAGCATCTACAAATCATTGAACATGGATGTGGTGTCATATCTTTATGGCCCAATGCCAACACAGCCTTTGGGCTGGTTCAAGAAGCCAGTGGCTAAGGTAGAAGACATGAAGGGTCTTAAGTACCGTACAGTGGGTCTCTCAATTGATATTTTCAAAGATATGGGCGTTTCAGTGAATGCTTTGCCAGGTGCTGAGATTGTTCCTGCGATGGACCGCGGTCTATTGGATGCTGCTGAGTTCAATAATGCTTCTTCTGACCGTCTATTGGGCTTCCCAGACGTATCTAAAGTATGTATGTTGCAATCATTCCATCAGTGTTCAGAGCAGTTCGAAATTCTTTTCAACAAGAAGAAATTCGACTCTATGCCAGGTGAATTGCGTGCCATGATCACTGCAGCGGTTCAAGCTTCTTCAGCTGAAATGAGCTGGAAAGCCATCGATCGCTATTCCAAAGACTACATTGAGATGCAACAAAAACAAGGCGTTAAATTCTATAAGACGCCTGATCCAATCTTGCGTGCTCAATTGGCGGCTTGGGACAAGATCATTGATGCAAAATCTGCTGAAAATGCTGATTTCAAACGTGTTCTTGAGTCAATGCGTACCTTTGCTCAACGTGCTTGCCGCTGGCAGAACGATACCAGCGTGGATTACAAGATGGCTTACAACCATTACTTTGGTCCAAAAAAGGCTCCAGCTAAGAAGTCTTAATTCATTTTTGATGTAAGATAAACACCCACCTAGGCATCTAGGTGGGTGTTTGTTGTTTGAAACATATAAAAATAATACGAGAGACATATGCAAAAATTTCTTTTGACCGTGGATAAAATTTCCACACGAGCTGGCCAGTTCTCAGCTTTCGCAGTTGCCATTTTGACTGTGTTGATCTGTTGGGAAGTGTTTTCTCGTTACGCATTGAACAACCCACATGACTGGGTGTTTGATATCACATATATGTTGTACGGTATTTTGTTCATGATGGCGGGTGCTTACACTTTGTCTAAGAATGGGCACGTGCGCGGCGACGTTCTTTATGGGTTTTTCACCCCAAGAACTCAAGCCAGCTTAGATTTGCTTCTTTATTTCTTATTCTTCATCCCCGGTATTGTTGCCTTGGTTTATGCGGGCATCAATTTCGCGGCTGATTCAATTGCGATCAGAGAGCACACCACTCAGACAGCAAATGGCCCTCCTTTGTATCCCTACAAAATGATTATTCCAATTGCGGGCGGCTTATTGCTTTTGCAAGGATTTGTAGAAATTATTCGCTGCATCATTTGTATCAAAACTGGCGAATGGCCAAAACGTGAGCATGATGTAGAAGAGGTTGACGTTGATAAATTAAAAGCCATGGTTAGCCATGAAGATGAAAAGAAGGGCGCCTAATCATGCGTAAGGAACTTTATTTTGGTTTTAGCATCATGGCCGCCATTGTGGTGGGTACATTGATTGCAATGCCATCATTCTCCGAAATGACCAATGGTCATTTAGGTTTATTGATGTTGAGCTTGGTGGTAGTTGCCATCATGATGGGTTTCCCTACTGCCTTTACCTTAATGGGTATGGGCATGATCTTTGCCTTGTTTGCTTATCTCAGCCAAGGTGAGGGCTCTGCCCAGGCGGTTGATCGCACTTTGGCCTTGATGGTTCAGCGTGCTTTCTCGGTGATGACCAATGATGTATTGATTTCAATTCCATTGTTCGTGTTCATGGGTTATTTAGTTGAACGCGCTAATTTGATTGAGAAGTTATTTAAGAGTTTGCATTTGGCTTTGGCTCGATTACCAGGTGCCTTGGCGGTAGCAACCTTAGTGACTTGTGCCATTTTTGCGACAGCAACAGGTATTGTGGGTGCCGTAGTGACCTTGATGGGGCTTCTTGCGTTGCCTTCAATGCTAAAAGCAGGCTATAGCGTCAAGCTCTCTGCGGGTGCAATTACTGCGGGTGGTTGTTTAGGTATTTTGATTCCTCCCTCAGTGATGCTGATTGTGTATGGTGCAACTGCTGGCGTGTCAGTAGTCAAGTTGTATGCAGGTGCTTTCTTCCCAGGAATCATGTTAGCCACTTTGTACATTGGCTATGTGATTGTGATGGCAAAGATTAAACCTGAACTAGCGCCGCCGATGGCTGAAGAGGATAGAGCGGTTACGTTGACTCCGCCGTCGGAAATTTTGGCGAAATACAGTCAGCGTGCATTGCCAGGTTTGTTGGCAGTCATGAAAGGCCGTGCTGCTAGCCAGATGAGCTTAAAAGAATTGTTCAAGCAATTCTTGATCATCATTGGACCATTGGTGTTCTTCGCAGTGGTCATGACAGCGATGTACGGTGTTGCAACAAAGCCAGTTGAAGTGGCTGTGATGACTGAAATGGTCAGTGATGGCGGCATGATTAGCTTAGAGTCAGCCGACGATGCCAATCAACCTGAAGCTGAGAGTGTCGCTTTGCCACCAGGCGCAGAAGAAGATGCCAAAGCTAAACCTGCTGCAGCTTCTGCTAACTTGTCCGCTAGCGGCGTTTCAGAAATTCCATCTAGTGATGCTCCTGCCGAGCGTGCACCAGTTCCTTTGTGGTATTGGATTACCTTGGGTATTGGTTTGCTCATTGGTGCTTTGTTCTATTACTTCTTAACACTAAAGCGCTTAGAAATCTTTAAGATGCTTTTGGGTTCGTTCTTCCCATTGGCTGCATTGATTTTGGTGGTATTGGGTGCGATTGTGTTTGGTTTGGCAACACCCACTGAAGCGGCTGCTTTGGGTTCATTTGGTGGCTTTGCCTTGGCATGGGCTTACAAGCAACTCAACATGGAAGTCGTTAAAGAATCCGTCTTTTTGACAGCCAAAACCAGTGCGATGGTATGTTGGTTGTTCGTGGGTTCATCGATTTTCTCAGCAGCGTTTGCGTTGTTGGGTGGTCAAGAGTTGATTGAGAAGTGGGTCTTGGGCCTTGGTTTGAGCAAGATTGAGTTCTTGATTCTCTCGCAAATCATCATTTTCTTATTGGGTTGGCCGTTGGAGTGGACAGAGATCATCGTGATTTTCATGCCGATCTTTATCCCATTGTTGGCTCACTTCCAAGTTGACCCATTGTTCTTCGGCCTCTTGGTTGCATTGAACCTACAAACGGCTTTCTTATCACCCCCAGTGGCAATGGCAGCCTTCTACCTCAAAGGGGTTGCGCCTCCTCATGTCACACTCAACCAAATCTTTGCAGGCATGATGCCATTTATGGCGATTCAAGTACTTGCATTGGTCTTGCTGTACATGTTCCCAGCGATTGGTTTATGGTTGCCTGAATTGCTCTACAAGTAACTAAAAGCATTTCAGCAAGGTAAGTAAGTGCCTTCAATGAACAAACCCCGCAAAATGCGGGGTTTGTTTTTAATGTATGTAAAATGCTGACTTCGTTATCAATTTAATCCGATTGATACAGAAATATAGAAGTAAATCAGTGGTTAAAAATACAACTATTTGCGTCTAAAATATTGAATTAGGTTTGCCCGAGTGACGAAATAGGTAGACGTAAGGGATTTAAAATCCCTCGGCTTAAACAGCCGTGCCGGTTCGATTCCGGCCTCGGGCACCACAACACACCATTCAATCAAATAAAAAAGCCCCTGGTATCGCTACCAGGGGCTTTGTCTTATTTGCTAGAAATTACTTCTTTGCAGGCTCAGCGGCTGGGGCTGCAGGAGCTGCAGCTGGTTTTTTATCTTCTACATGAACAGCTTCAGCGCCATGCTTTTCACCACCCATATCAATGTCGCCATCTCCTTTTACTAGTAAATAACCAGTTGCGACCACTAAAACTAAAACCATGATTGCGATTGCGCGATTACTCATTTTCTTACTCCCTCATTAAACATTAGTAATTGATAAAAATTAATTGATGCCTCTGTAGTTGGCATAAATATTAGAAACTGCTGAAAAGCCCAGACAAACCAATCCGCAGGCTAGGACATACTCAACTGATAAGTTAAGTAGAGTATTGATAGCTGGAACCATGACGACCAAAGCCATAGCACACACCAATCCAGCTAAAACGTAAAGATACTGTTTGATAAAAAGACCTAGAGTGATGGCCACAATCACCAAAATTAAATTGGTGGCTAGATCATCAATCAAACGAAAAACATTTTGCATTTCTTGATTGTTGCTGGTTTGAGCCACAACAAACATCATCACGATGCCAGATAGCACCAGAAGATTGGGTAGAATTTTTTTAATGAAAATCATGCTTGGCCGCTAGCAATGAATAACACTTGAAAACAAACAAAGAGTAGAAAACCAGTCGTCAATGAAACAGCAGCTAATTTTTTTAAATAAATCGGCAAGCTATCGTTGCTATTGATTTGTGCTGTTTTGAGAAAAATTTGATCAAAGCGTTTCCATACAAATACACCCGCAGCTACGGGGAAGAGTATCGCGAGAATTCCAAAAAGAATGACCATTTGATGTACTTTGTTTGATGAAGAGGATGGCTGATTCTAAACCCAAGCACTTACGCCAAAATTATTCATTTTGGGGTTTTTAGACCTTTTAGATAGGTTGAGTTGAAATTCAAAAATCTATTTCCACAGTGAAAAAATGGTTATTTTGTAGGTGTTTTCCCTTAAAAACTGCGCTTTGTAAGAAAAGTCCAACCCTTCAAAAAATATTATCGCCACCGCAGTTTCATTTTAATAATATTTTTTTGAGGGAATCATCATGGCAACAACAAAAGCCGCACCGATGACGGCTGAAGAGCGCAAGGTTATTTTTGCCTCTTCACTTGGCACGGTATTCGAATGGTATGACTTTTATTTATATGGCTCATTAGCTGCCATTATTGCGAAGCAGTTCTTTTCTGGCTTAGATGCTGGTTCTGCTTTCATTTTTGCTCTTTTAGCGTTTGCGGCCGGTTTCATCGTCCGTCCTTTCGGCGCTTTGGTTTTCGGTCGCTTAGGTGACTTGATTGGCCGTAAATACACCTTCCTGGTTACCATCTTATTGATGGGCGGTGCGACATTCATTGTTGGTATCTTGCCAACGTATGAAACAATTGGTGTTGCTGCTCCAGTAATTTTGATTGTTTTGCGCATGTTGCAGGGTTTGGCGCTAGGTGGTGAGTACGGTGGTGCTGCGACCTATGTGGCTGAGCATGCTCCTCATGGTCGTCGCGGAGCTTACACAGCTTGGATTCAAACAACAGCAACATTGGGTCTATTCCTTTCATTGCTTGTGATTTTGTTCACACGTGAATTCACAGGCCCAGCATTTGAAGTGTGGGGCTGGCGTGTTCCTTTCCTTGTTTCAATTTTGTTATTAGCTGTGTCTGTTTACATTCGTTTGTCTATGAATGAATCACCAGCTTTCAAGAAAATGAAAGAAGAAAACAAGCTTTCAAAAGCACCTTTGACAGAATCTTTTGGTCAATGGAAAAACTTGAAGATTGTGATCTTGGCTCTTTTTGGCTTAGTTGCTGGTCAAGCGGTGGTTTGGTACACAGGTCAGTTCTATGCTTTGTTCTATTTGACACAAGTGTTGAAAGTAGATCCTAAGACAGCTAACTTGATGATTGCTGCTTCATTGGTTATCGGTACACCATTCTTCATTGTGTTTGGTTCTTTGTCTGACAAGATTGGTCGTAAGTTAATTATTATGGCTGGTTTGTTGTTAGCAATCATTACCTACATTCCAAACACACCAGTGTCAATTTTCAATGCAATGACACACTTTGCAAACCCAGCTTTGGAAAAAGCAATGAAAGAAGCTCCAGCAACTATTACAGTTGATGAAGCTGAATGTACTTTCCAATTCAACCCAACAGGCACAGCGAAGTTCACAAGCTCATGCGACATTGCTAAGCAAGTGATGGCATCAAACTCAGCTAGCTACTCAACTATCCCTGCAGCTGCTGGTACGGTTGCAACAGTGAAGATTGGTGAGACAGTGATTGAAGGTTATTCATCAAAAGGTTTACCTGCTGATGAAGCTAAAGCCAAAGACGCTGCTTTCAAGAAGGCTGTTCGTGATGCGTTGAACGCTGCCGGATATCCAGCCAAAGCAAATCCTGCTGAAGTAAATATTCCTGCAGTATTAGCCTTGTTGGTTGTTTTGGTGATTTATGTGACGATGGTTTATGGTCCTATCGCAGCGATGTTAGTTGAGATGTTCCCAACACGTATTCGTTACACATCTATGTCATTGCCATACCACATCGGTAACGGTTGGTTTGGCGGATTAATGCCAACAATCGCGTTTGCTTTGGTTGCGCAAAACGGTAACATTTACTACGGTTTGTGGTACCCAATCGCAATCGCAGCAATGACTTTCGTGATCGGCATGTTGTTTGTCCGTGAAACTAAAGATGTTGATATCTACGCGAACGACTAATCATCATTAGTCAGCAGTAACTGAAAACCCAGCTCCTAGAGCTGGGTTTTTTTATGCCCCAAAATATATTCCAAGCTTGAACTCAAGAAAAGGAATGAATTTCCCATTAGAATCATTTTTGTAATATTTGAAAGCAATTAGGTTGAACGTGAGATACGAAGACAGTTTCTCATCAGTGATTGATTTACCCATGATATTCAGCTTTTAGGTTCATTTCATGCCGTTGTTAACGAAAAAAATACCTTTAATTAAGCCCACAAAGACTCATCAGCGATTGGCTGTTTTTTTGTGTGTGCTTGGTTTGGCTGCCGTCTCTTGGTGGCAAAGTGTTCAGGCTGAGCCTCAGCCTGCAGAAATTTTGGCGATTTATTTCACGCCACCAGCAGGGGCTGCCTCAGGCTTAATTAAACAGATCGATGGTGCCAAGAAATCCATCAAAGTCATGGCCTATGGATTTACCGCTAAAAATCTCGCAGAAGCGCTTGTACGTGCCAAACGTCGTGGGGTAGATGTAAACCTCATTCAAGATGAAAAGAGCTCTCAAAACAATCGAGAGACCTTGCCGATTCTTTTGGCAGGGGGGATTGAAGTTCGAAGTGATGGCAAGCACGCGATTCAGCACAATAAGGTCATGTTGATTGATGATGACATTGTCATTACTGGAAGTTATAACTTCACCAATTCTGCCGAAAAGCGCAATGCTGAAAACATCATGATTGTGCGTTCGAGTTATGCTGCCAAACGGTATGCTGACAACTGGAAGTCCCATTGGGAACATTCGGTTCAAGTGACCGAGCTACCCCAAGAGCGATCAAAACGATAAATCGTTAAAAAATAAAATCAATACTTTATGAAAATGCGCAAAAAATCAGAATTGCCCACCAAGGTTTGTTTAACCTGTGGTCGTCCTTTTGCTTGGCGCAAAAAATGGGAAAAGGTCTGGGAAGAAGTGAAGTACTGTTCTGATCGCTGTCGCGCAAACAAATAAATCACTCTTTACAATCCCTCTATGGCAAACCGCAAAAAATCATGGATTGATCCTGCTGATGTCTCTCGCATCATCGAGATGGCTTGGGAGGATCGCACACCATTTGATGCAATTTTACAAACTTATGGTTTGAATGAATCCAGGGTCATTGACTTAATGCGCCAAGAAATGCAACCGAGCTCATTTCGGATGTGGCGCAAACGTGTGACGGGTCGTGGCACCAAGCACGCAGCACTCAGAAGTAATCAAGTGAAACGCGCGTATTGCCCTACACAATATAAGCCGAAATAAGTCCAAAGAACTTAATTGGGTTCTGTCACAAAACCAATTTTGCTTAAACCAGAGCGCTTGGCAGTGGATAACACTTGTGCCACAGCTTCATAACGCACATTCTTATCTGCTTTGAGCTGAACCTCGGGTTGCGGAGTCTTTTTGGAGGCTGTTTGCGCGTAGATTGACAAGGTATTTAAATCTACAGGGGAGTTATTCCAATAGATTTGACCATTGGCCGCAATGCTCAGATTGATGGACTCAGGTTTAACATCATTGCGTTGACTGCTGGCTTGGGGCAAGTCAACTTTCACGGCATGTTGCATCACTGGGATGGTGATCATAAAGACGATTAAGAGCACCAACATCACGTCGACCAATGGGGTCATATTGATTTCAGCCATGGGTGGGCTCTCATCATCTCCGATGGGTTCGTTACCAAATGACATGATCAATCCTGATTGCTTGTGTGAGCGTGGCTAGAAGTTCCAGAACTCACAGTATTTTTGACCGTAGCACCGGTGATGAAGTAAGCATACAAGTCATTGCCAAAGCGATTGAGTTCAGCAATCAATACTTTATTAATGCGACTAATCGCGTTGTATCCCAAGACTGCTGGGATAGCCACTGCTAAACCCAAGGCGGTCATGATCAACGCTTCGCCAATCGGACCGGCGACTTGATCGATGGTTGCTGTGCCTGAGGTGCCAATGCCGACCAGGGCATGATAAATACCCCAAACAGTGCCAAACAAACCAATGAATGGAGCTGTGGCACCGGTTGAAGCTAAAAAGGTTAAACCTTGTTGTAGACCGCCGACCGATTTATCAATGCTGATTTTTAAGCAACGGGTGAGCCAATCCGAAGCATTGATAGTCTGATTCAGTTCGCTGCGAGCGCCGGCCTGCTGTGAGTGGTGTTGCATGGCTTCTTTGGCGCTGTGAGCCAAATCGCCATAGGGATTCATTTCCGTGGTCATTTGACTCAGAGCCACATCAAAAGAGGGGGCATGCCAAAAACATTCCACTTCTTTGGCCATCTTTTTGGTTTTGTACAGATTGAGTACTTTGGTCAGAATAATGACCCAAGAAATAATCGACATCACCAATAAAATGATCGCCACAAAACGAGTGACAGCGTCACCTTGTGCCCACATATTGGCTAAGCCAAAGGTTTGATTCATGTCATTACTCCAAACGGAAAATATAAGGTTGTATAGCCGTTACTTTAATGGCTTTTCCAAATTCAATAAATGGCCGGCAACGTACTCGCATCCCCGCATCCAATGCAGCTTGATCTAAACGCTGAATTCCGCTGCTTTGCGCCAAATTCACTTTTTCAACGGCACCCACTTCATTGATAAATAAACGCACCAAAGTTTTACCTTCCTCGCCCATGCGTCTGGATAAACTTGGATAAACAGGTTCAGGTACGCTGCACTGAGCTTGGCTTAAAGATACTGTTTTGGGGTCTCCAGTGCTACTGCCCCCCAAGCTACTGGCGGGCAAAGTATTTTCTTGAGGCGTGGGTGAAACGTTTCCCACGGTTGTGGTGATAGGAACCGGCACTGTTTCTTTTTTCTTTTGATCAACTCGTTGGGTTGGAGTGGGGCGTTGAATCGTTGACTTCTCTTTTTGTGGATTGGCATCCAACAAGCTCGCTGTCACGGTATCGCCCATTTGAGCCGCTGACTTGGTGCGATCCATGCCCAACTGAAAACCAGTGATCAGCAAGACATGCATCGCAATCACGAAAGCCGCGATTTTGTTGCCGAGAATCCATTGACGAAGTGAACGCATCAAATCAAATGATTAAAAAAGTAAATACTAAGAAATAAAGACTGTTGAAGTTTCAACCGTATGTTGTTCAAAAGCACTCGGAATCAATTGTTTGGCATGAACCAACAAAGCATCAGCATCCAGGGTGGAATACAAACGAATGATGCGCGGTGGCGCTGATTGCAACAAATGAAATTCTTCTAACTTGCGACACAGTTGTCTAACCACAGCTTCACTGGTATCAATGATTTCAACTTCGGGCCCCACTATCTTGCGGATCAGTGGCGCTAAGAATGGATAATGCGTACATCCCAAGACCAGAGTGTCAATTGAAGCACTTTGCATCGCAGATAAATGTTGACGCAACAAAGCCTCTGTTTCAGGGCTGTCTAAGGCGCCTGATTCAATCAAGGGAACCAAACCCAAGCCGGCTTGAGTGATCAGTTCGCAATCATGATCTAGACCATCTAAAAGGGCTTTGAATTTGTCACTTTTAAGGGTGTTCTGTGTGGCCAATACCCCGACCTTGTGATTCTGGCTTTTCGTGACAGCGGGCTTGATGCCTGGCTCAATTCCAATCACTGGAATGGCTGGCATTTCATGGCGAATATGAGCAATGGCTTCAGCTGTGGCAGTGTTACAAGCAACAATTAAAGCCTGACAACCTTCTCGCACCAACCAATGACACAAATCGAGACTGCGATTGGCGACCCAATCACTGGATTTTTCGCCATAGGGTGCGTTGGCTGAATCAGCCAAATAAATGTAATGGTGAGCAGGCGCTTGACGCAGGGCTTCGCTTAGTACGGTCAGACCGCCGATACCGGAATCGAAAACTCCAATAGTTGCCAAGCGCTTCTAGCCTTCAGCGATCAAGCGCTTGCGACTGGAATTTTTCCAATCTTCGCTTGCCACTCTTTAGGTCCTGTGTTGTGTACAGAAGTTCCTGTGGAATCTACCGCCACCGTCACAGGCATGTCTTGGATGGTGAATTCATAAATGGCTTCCATCCCCAAATCTGCAAAGCCCACAACTTTGGATTCTTTAATGGCTTTAGAAACCAAGTAGGCGGCACCACCGACAG
>JACCEB011153730.1_pt1 | contig 10714 bp, 10 predicted proteins | sample 7454761 | NCBI WGS metagenome assembly JACCEB01 (sample SAMN15323454, study PRJNA562643) | freshwater metagenome | isolation source: river surface water | place: USA:Blue River Watershed | collected 2017-08-18 | reverse complement strand
GAGGAAGAATTTCGCAGAATTGAACGAGAAGTTGTTCTGTCGGCATTACAAAGTCAAGATTCCGTCATCTCGCTAGGGGGCGGATCAGTGCTAGATGAAGACGTTCAAAGCGCACTCTCGAAATTACCCGAGGTTATTTTCTTAGACGTTTCAATATCCAATGCAGCACCGCGAGTTGGGTTTAACCGAGATCGCCCACTGTTGTTAGGAAATCCTCGTCAACAGTGGATTGCTTTGATGGAGAAGCGGCGCCCAATCTACGAGCGCGTCGCTACCCGAACCATCTCGACCGATAATCGAAAAGCGCATGAGGTTGTTGCAGAGTTGCTTCCGGAGCTGATTCGATGAGAGAAATCACCATCTCTGCAGAGCGCGAGTACACAGTTCAGTTCGTTGATGGCGCTCTCAAAAAGATATCCGATGAAACTGCTGACAGACAGGTCTGTGTCATAGTCTCGAAGAATGTGCTCAGAGTTATCGGTTCATTGCCTGAAGCTTGGAATACAGTCATTGTGCCCGACGGAGAAGAGCAGAAGAGCGGGGCAACCTTTCTCCATTGTCTTGAAGAGATGTCTCGCTTGGGGCTCAATCGCGCGGCGGTGGTAATTGGGATTGGGGGAGGAGCTACGACTGATCTTGCTGGATTCGTTGCTGCTTCTTACATGCGTGGTATTGAATGGATTGCAGTTCCAACATCGCTGGCAGCAATGGTTGATGCGGCAATAGGCGGTAAGACCGGGATTAACCTCGCAAGTGGAAAGAACTTGGCCGGTGCCTTCCATTCGCCTTCTGCTGTCATGATAGATACAGCTTTTCTCAACTCTCTACCGGAACGTGACTTAGTAGCCGGAATGGCAGAGGTAGCAAAGTGCGGATTTATTGCAGATACTGAGATTCTCACGTTGATAAAGCAAGGCTGGAGAACAAATCTTGCTGAACTAATCTACCGTTCAATCAAAGTAAAGGGCGATGTAGTTTCTACAGATTTTCGCGAATCATTCGCGCGTGAAGCGTTGAATTATGGACACACGCTTGGGCATGCTATTGAAAAACATTCGAAGTATTCACTGCGGCATGGAGAATGCGTTGCTATCGGACTGGTTTTTGCTGCCGAGCTCTCCGCCTTAAAAAGTGGTCTATCGGAGCAGGGCGTCCAAGAGCATTACGCCATTCTCGAACACTGCGGCCTGCCGACCGAGTACTCGGGCGTTGCCTGGGAAAGCCTTTTGGAGCTTATGCAGAAAGATAAGAAAAAAGGGAAATTGGGGCTTCGTTTCGTAACGCTAAGCGAAATAGGTGTCGTCACGCGCTGTGAAGATGTCACAGCAGAGGAGCTTAAAGAGCTCTTCTTGTCGAAGGTGGGAAGGTAAAATCCGACTATGCGCATCTTGGTGATCAATGGTCCAAACCTTTCTAGGTTGGACTTAAGAGAGAAAAATTTCTACGGAGATGTCACTTATCAAGATATCGAACGTGTAGTCGTTGAATCCTCGCGTCAACTAGGTTTTGAACCAGATATCCGACAGAGTAATGACGAAGCAGAGATCATTGGGTGGTTACACGAGGCAGCTGATAAGAAATTGCCACTGGTTTTTAATCCTGCGGCTTTTACCCATTATTCATATGCGATCAGAGATGCCGTAACGATGCTCAAGGCTCCATCGATTGAAGTGCATATTTCTAACCCGCTTTCGCGTGAGGAGTTTCGCCACACCTCGGTTGTGGCGGGAGTCGTCAACGGAACAATTGCAGGCTTTGGTTTAGATTCGTATCGTCTTGCCCTAGAAGCACTGAGCAAATTAGTTAAATAACTCAATCGCGTGTAATCTTGCGCGTTATGGCTACCACAAATGATCTAAAAAACGGTATGACCCTTGATATCGAGGGTCAGCCATGGAGCGTCGTTGAATTCCAACACGTAAAGCCGGGTAAAGGCCCAGCCTTCGTAAGAACCAAGTTGAAAAACGTACTTTCAGGCAAAGTGGTTGAGAAAACCTTTAATGCCGGCGTCAAAGTTGATGTTGCAATCCTTGAAAAGCGAGAGATGCAATTTCTCTACAAAGATACCTCAGGATTTATTTTTATGGATTCTTCATCCTACGACCAGATGACGATCTCACCTGAAACTGTTGGAGATGCGGCGAATTACATGCTAGAAAATACCGAGGCTATCGTTGCAGTACATGAAGGAAATCCGCTCTATGTAGAGCTTCCAGCGAATGTACCTCTGCGTATTACATACACCGAACCTGGCCTACAGGGCGATCGCTCGTCTGCTGGTTCAAAGCCAGCCACATTAGAGACCGGAATTTCGATTCAAGTTCCGCTCTTCATCAAGCAGGACGAGGTAGTTCTTGTCGATACTAGATCTGGCGAGTACCTAGGACGCGCAAACTAAGTGAGTACTCGCTCCAAGGCCCGTAAAGCGGCGCTGGACTTACTTTATGAAAGCGATATCCGAAAAACCTCACCACAAACCTTGCTTAATCAAAGGGTCACTGAGCTTGAGTATGTAATCAGGGACTTTACAAAAGAGCTAGTTGATGGCGTCGAATCACACCGCCGCAAAATTGATGAACTCATCACGACATACTCTCAAGGCTGGGATATGGATCGGATGCCCGTCATCGATAGGAATATTCTCCGCCTAGGAATTTACGAACTATTGTGGTCGGAATCTGTTCCAACATCAGTAGCCATAAGTGAGGCCCTCGAGCTAGCTCAGACGCTCTCGACAGATGAGTCAAGTAAGTACATCAATGGCGTCCTGAGCAAGGTGCTAGAAATCAAGGCGGACTTAGTTCTTTAATAGCAAGTCACGATGTGTGAGCGCATCTATCAGTTCCATGGGACTTTTATTAGTGAGCATTGCAAGAATTTCCGTATCTGATTTTCTCATGCTGAGAACTTCGCCATTCCAATCGTCTCGATGTTCGGCAATCCACTGTAAGAGTTGATATGTATGTTGAGTGAAGCTGTCTGCATTTCTATCCAGTTTTCTTAGTTTACGTAAATCAATGACTAGCTTGCTGGCAAGGGTTTGAGTCTCGTTGTGAACAGAGTCCTTAAATAGCGCCGTTAGAGGAACCTCGTAGAAAGTGCAGAGTTCAGAAGCGCGTTGAATACTTAATGAACGCGTCCCTCGTTCGTATGAGCCAACGACGACAGCTTTCCACTTCCCTCGAGACTTGATCTCTACTTGCTTAAGCGTGAGGTTCTGCTGTTGTCTTATGTGACGAAGTCTCATTGCTACTGAATCTGGTGTAGGCATCACGTCAGATTAAGCCCCGAGGGCCGCAGGGGAGTTCGATTTCCACAGGCATGAGTTGTAGGTAGGCATGCTAGGGTTAGGCAACCTTTAACGATCCGTCCTGTGAGGCGGCGAAGGAGCCCTAATGAGCCTTGTCCTCAATGCCGGTGAAATCAACCGTGCTTTACGTCGAATTGCCCATGAGATTCTCGAGAAGAATCATGGTTCAACCGAAATTCTACTTTTAGGAATTCCTACGCGTGGAGTCCTGCTCTCACAGCGAATTGCCCGAGTGATCAGTGAGATTGAAGCATCTGAAGTAGCACTGGGAACCCTTGATATCACGATGTATCGCGATGACCTACGTATGCGTCCTCCGCGAACGTTGCTTCCAACAGAGATTCCATCCGGTGGAATTGATGGCAAGCATGTCGTGCTGATCGATGATGTCTTCTTCTCAGGACGAACTATTCGTGCGGCCCTTGATGCTCTGAATGAACTGGGTCGACCCAAGAGCGTTCAGTTGGCAGTCTTGATTGACCGTGGCCATCGGGAGTTACCGATCCGTGCGGACTTCGTAGGAAAGAACATTCCAACATCAAAAAATGAATCGGTACGAGTTCACCTCCAAGAAATCGACGGTGACGACTCAGTCGTGATTGAAGGACGGTCACAATCATGAGAAATTTGCTCTCGATCAATGATGTAACGGTGGCTGAGGCAATAGAAATTCTCGATACAGCATCAGAACTTGCAAAGCTCTCCGATGTATCGGTGAAGAAATTTCCTACACTTCGGGGGCGAACAGTTGTCAACCTATTCTTTGAGGACTCAACGAGGACTCGAATCTCCTTCGAGGCTGCTGCTAAGAGATTATCTGCAGACGTCATCAACTTCTCGGCCAAAGGTTCCAGTCTGAGCAAAGGCGAGAGTTTGAAAGACACTGCCTTGACGCTGCAAGCAATGGGGGCAGATGCAGTGATCATTCGTCATGGCGCTTCAGGTGCTCCTCATCAACTCGCGCGCCAACGATGGATGAGTGGCGCAGTCATCAACGCTGGTGATGGAACACATGAACACCCAACTCAAGCTCTCTTAGATGCCTTCACTATACGTAAGCATCTCAAGGAGAATCGCGGTGATTTGAATGATGTTCGTGTTGCAATTGTGGGAGATGTTCTTCATTCCAGAGTAGCCCGAAGCAATGTGCTCTTACTCAAGAAGCTGGGTGCGGAAGTAGTCCTTGTGGCACCCCCAACGCTATTGCCAGTCGGAGTCGAGACCTGGGGCGTCAAAGTCAGTTACTCGATTGATGAGGTGATTAATGACGTCGATGTGGTCATGATGCTGCGTGTTCAGCGAGAGCGCATGGATGATCTCTTCTTCCCGACCGAGCGTGAGTATTCCCGCAATTTCGGTTTGAATCAGGAACGCATTCAATCAATGAGGGATAAAGCAATCGTGATGCACCCAGGTCCTATGAATCGAGGACTTGAAATATCAGCTGATGGCGCAGATTCTGCTCGCTCTGTGATTGTTGAGCAAGTGGCAAATGGCGTCAGTGTTCGCATGGCGGTTCTTTACCTCTTGTTAGGTGGAGCAACATCGAGAGATTTGGCCGCCCAGATTGGAGTTGCGCAATGAAGAATTGGAAGATTGAAGGTGCAGTCGATGCAAAAGGTGCTGCTGTAACGATTTTCATTGAAGATGGGATTCTGGTCGAAAAACTTTCAACATCAGATTATCAAGTAATCAATGCTCAAGGTTTCTCGGTGTTACCTGGTTTCGTCGATCTACACACTCACGTTAGAGAGCCCGGACGAGAGGATGCGGAAACCGTTTTCTCGGGTTCGCAATCAGCGGTTGCAGGAGGTTTTACTGCGATCTCCGCGATGCCAAACACGCTGCCGGTAGCCGATACTGCTGGAGTCGTAGAACAAGTCTTTCGTTTAGGTGAAGCGCATGGTTTATGTGATGTCTTTCCGATTGGTGCCGTAACAGTAGGTCAGGCAGGAGAACAACTGGCTGAACTTCTGGCTATGAATCAATCCGAGGCGAGAGTTCGGATCTTTAGCGATGATGGTCACTGTGTTGCAGACCCACTTGTGATGCGTCGAGCTCTCGAATATGTGAAGACTTTTGATGGAATTATTGCCCAACACGCGCAAGATCCTCGACTCACAGAGAATGCGCAGATGAATGAAGGGGAAGTTTCTGCGCGATTAGGGTTGAAGGGGTGGCCTGCAGTTGCGGAGGAAGCAATTATCGCCCGAGATGTTTTGTTGGCTGAACATGTTGATAGTCGCCTTCATATCTGTCATCTCACCACCGCGGGAGGCGTTGAAATAATTCGTGCCGCCAAAAAACGTGGAGTGAAAGTCACTGCAGAAGTAACCCCACATCATCTTCTTCTGACAGATGAAATGGCTGAGAGTTACGATCCTGTGTTCAAGGTAAATCCACCTTTGCGAACGAAAACTGATGTAATGGCGCTTCGTGAGGGTCTAGCCGATGGAACGATTGACATTGTTGCCACAGATCACGCTCCGCACCCACATGAAGCGAAGGATTGCGAGTGGAGCGCTGCCGCTTTTGGCATGGTGGGACTCGAAACTGCATTTTCAATCTGTTATCTCACCATGATTGAGAGCGGTTTGATAGATCTTCCGACTCTTATCGAGCGGATCTCTATCAAGCCGGCAGAAATCGGGCGATATGAAGGGCAAGGTCAGATACGAGTAGGTAACCCCGCAAATCTTGTTCTGGTTGACCTGCGTGCTCGATGGACAGTTGAGCGTGACCAGCTTCATTCCAAGAGTAAAAACACACCATTTGATGGGATGGAATTACCGGCCGTTATTGAGAAGACCTTCCATAATGGCGCGCTGGTTTACGACAGGAGGGGTATGTGAGCACTGCCTACCTGGTTTTAGATGATGGACGAATCTTCGAGGGTGAATCTTGGGCATGCACCGGTGAAACATTCGGTGAGGCAGTTTTTTCAACCGGTATGACGGGATATCAAGAGACGCTGACGGATCCGTCTTATTACAAGCAGGTTGTCGTTATGACCGCTCCTCATATTGGAAATACTGGAATGAATACAGAGGATGAAGAGTCGCGCCGTATCTGGGTAAGTGGTTTTGTAGTGAGAAACCCATCTCCCGTTGTATCGAATTGGCGTGCCGAACGATCTCTGGAAGATGACCTTATTGCAAATAATGTGGTTGGAATCAGAGGGGTTGATACCAGAGCGCTTACGCTACATCTACGTGATCGCGGCGCAATGAGAGTGGGAATTTTTTCTGACACTGCACTCTCTCGCGAAGAGATGGTTGTCAGAGTTCGAAGCTCTGAACAGATGTCTGGAGCGTTTCTCTCTGATGCAGTCACGACTGAGAGTCCATACGTCGTCCCAGCCCACGGGCATCCCAAATTCAAAGTTGCGGCGATTGATCTTGGAATAAAGGCAGCGACTCCGCGCAATATGTCCGAGCGAGGAATTGAAGTACATATGGTCCCGGCGGGAATTACCTACGAATCGCTACGTGCGCAGGGATTCGATGGACTCTTTCTTTCAAATGGTCCAGGCGATCCATCCACCATGACCGAAATCGTTAACTTGGTGAGGCAAGCACTTGAAGAGAGTTTTCCAGTCTTTGGAATCTGTTTTGGTCATCAAATCCTTGGTCGAGCACTCGGCTTCGATACATACAAGTTGAGATTTGGACATCGTGGAATCAATCAACCAGTCTTGAATAAGGTTAAGAATCGAGTCGAGATTACTGCCCAAAATCATGGTTTTGCGGTTGAAGCCCCAACCGATGGTGTCTTCACAACGGTTTTCGGTCCAGGAGTTGTAACTCATGTTTGTCTTAATGATGGAGTTGTAGAAGGACTCAAGCTTCTTGAGCGACCAGCATTTTCTGTTCAGTACCACCCAGAGGCGGCAGCTGGACCGCACGATGCAAATTATCTCTTCGATGATTTTTTGGCGATGCTGGAGTCACATGCCACGCGATAAAACTATTGAGAGCGTCTTAGTTATTGGTAGTGGACCAATCGTGATTGGTCAGGCCTGCGAATTTGATTATTCCGGTACCCAAGCTTGTCGAGTTCTCAAGGCAGAAGGAATTCGAGTCATCCTCGTGAATTCAAATCCGGCAACAATTATGACTGATCCCGAGTTTGCTGATGCGACGTATATCGAACCGATCACATCCGATTTCCTTGAACAAGTCATTGCAAAGGAAAAACCATCTGCCATTCTCGCCACGTTAGGCGGGCAGACTGCTCTTAATGCTGCCATTGGTCTACATGAAAAGGGAATTCTCACGAAGTACAACACTCGACTTATTGGTGCAGACGTCGATGCGATACGTCGAGGTGAAAATCGCGAAGAGTTCCGTGCAATTGTGGAGAAAGTTGGGGGAGAGTCGGCTAAGTCGATCATCTGCCATACGATGGAAGATTGCATCGCTGCGGTAGAGACGCTCAACTATCCAGTTGTGGTTCGCCCCTCTTTCACCATGGGAGGACTTGGTAGTGGCATCGCGTACTCTCGTTCTGAGCTCGAACAGATCGCAGGCGCAGGATTGCGCTTCAGTCCAGTAACCGAGGTACTCCTCGAAGAGTCCATCATTGGATGGAAAGAGTTTGAACTGGAGGTCATGCGTGATCACCTTGATAACGTTGTAATTGTTTGCAGTATCGAAAACTTCGATCCTATGGGCGTCCACACCGGAGACTCGATCACTGTCGCGCCAGCGCTCACTCTCACTGACGTTGAATTCCAAAGATTGCGAGACTTGAGCATTGAGATTATTCGTGAAGTAGGCGTAGCTACCGGTGGATGCAATATTCAATTTGCTATCAACCCATCAAACGGCCGAATAGTCGTAATCGAGATGAATCCGCGTGTATCGCGAAGCAGCGCACTCGCTTCAAAGGCAACTGGTTTTCCAATTGCGAAAATTGCTACCAAGCTAGCAATTGGGTATTCGTTAGATGAGATTCCCAATGACATTACGAAGAAGACCCCAGCCTCGTTTGAGCCGACACTTGATTACATCGTGGTAAAGATTCCACGTTTTGCCTTCGAAAAGTTCCCTGAGGCAGATGCGCGTTTAACCACAACTATGAAAAGCGTTGGAGAGGCTATGGCCTTTGGGCGCTCATTTCCAGAAGCGCTTCAAAAAGCAATGCGATCTTTGGAAAAGAAGGATTCGTCATTTACGTGGAACTTTTCTGATACAAAAGAAGAGTTGCTCCAGAAAATTGGTATACCAACAGAGCATCGACTCACCCAGGTGCAGCGCGCATTGGCTACGGGTGCTACGGTGGATGAAGTTCATACAGCCTCTGGAATTGACCCGTGGTTCTTACAACAGATCGTAGAAATTAACAATCAAGCATTAGTGGTTAAGGAAGCAGTTGAACTAAACGATACGTTGTTGCGTAAGTCAAAGAAACTGGGTTTCTCAGATCGCCAAATTGCTGAACTCCGAGATACGACACCGTCAGAGATAGCAAAGATTCGAGATAGGTTTTCAATTCATCCGGTTTACAAAACAGTCGATACCTGCGCGGGAGAATTTGAAGCATTTACCCCGTATCACTACTCGTCATACGATCAGGAAACTGAAGTAAAGCCTCGGACAAAACCAGCGATTATTATTCTTGGAAGCGGACCGAATCGAATCGGTCAAGGAATTGAATTCGACTATAGCTGTGTTCATGCATGTTTTGCCCTTAGCGCTGCCGGTTATGAAACCATCATGGTTAACTGCAACCCAGAGACCGTCTCAACTGATTACGACACCTCTGACCGACTCTACTTTGAGCCTCTCACTTTGGAAGATGTTCTGGAGATTTATCGCGCCGAACTTCAGGCAGGACCGATTGCGGGAGTTATCGTCCAACTGGGTGGCCAAACGCCCCTTGGATTAGCGGCCGGGTTGCTTGCGGCGGGCGTTCCGATTCTTGGTACATCGCCAGACGCAATCAATTTGGCAGAAGATCGTGGTGAGTTTGGCAAAGTACTGCAGAGCACCCATCTTCGAGCGCCGGAATTTGGTACCGCCTTCTCTTACGACGAAGCTTTGAAAGTAGCGACGGCAATCGGATATCCCGTTCTGGTGCGCCCGTCCTTTGTCCTGGGTGGTCGAGGTATGCAGATTGTTTATGACGATTCGTCTCTCTCGGAGTTCATTGAGATAGCCACTCAAATTAATCCCGAGCATCCGGTCTTGATCGATAAGTTTCTTGATGATGCAATTGAAATTGATGTTGATGCGCTCTTCGATGGCGACGAGCTTTATTTGGCCGGAGTCATGGAGCATGTTGAAGAAGCTGGAGTTCATTCTGGTGATAGCGCTTGTGTTATTCCACCTCAATCAATTGATGAAGCAATGCGAACCGAGATACAGCACGCCACATACAAATTGGCGAAAGCGATTGGTGTGCGAGGCCTGATCAATATTCAATATGCGATTTCAGCAGGAGAACTCTTTGTTCTTGAAGCCAATCCTCGAGCGTCTCGTACAGTGCCATTTGTAAGTAAGGCCACAGGCGTTCAGGTTGCCAAAGCCGCAGCGCTAATCGCTTGCGGTAAGAGCATCGCAGAGTTGAGAGAGATGCATATTCTGCCGAGTGAAGATCAAGGGAAAGCACAGGGTATTTCGGTCAAAGAGGCGGTCCTACCGTGGAACCGATTCAGACGCGTTGATGGACAAGGTGTCGATTCTGTGTTGGGACCTGAAATGAAATCAACCGGTGAAGTTATGGGAATCGCATCGTCATTTGGGGCAGCTTTTGCTAAGAGTCAGATAGCTGCCTTCGGCCCGCTGCCAAAATCGGGGGCAGTCTTTATTTCTATCTCCGATAAGGACAAATCTTCTGCACTTGTGGCTTTGCGTATGTTGAACGAGCTCAAGTTTGAACTCTACGCAACGCAAGGGACGCATGATTTCCTACAAGCCAATGGGGTTGATACTCATTTGGTAGCCAAGCATGCGGATAAGACTGAGCACCCGGATTCCATCTCAGCAGTGGATCTCATCAATGCAAATAGGATTTCACTCGTGATCAACACGCCTTATGGACGGGGTGCACAGCGAGATGGTCGATTGATTCGAACAGCAGCAATTCAAAGAGGAATCTCCTGTATTACAACGGTTCCAGGTTTACGTGCCGCGGTTGAAGGAATTAGAGAGCTCCAAAAACTTCAATTGAAGGCTCAGTCAATTCAAGATTGGCATCGACTATGAACGGCATAAACAAGCGTGCGCAGCAAAATGACGTGGAGATAATCTCTAATAAGAAGGTGGGGGCCTATCACCACATAGTTTTTGCTGTAGGTGATATGGCTGCATACGCAAGGCCAGGAAACTTTGTTGCAATTTCGGTCGGAGGCAATGCTTCTTCGATGATTCTACGGCGAGCATTCGCTATTTATCGTGCGAG
>JACCEB010109787.1_pt1 | contig 10714 bp, 12 predicted proteins | sample 7454761 | NCBI WGS metagenome assembly JACCEB01 (sample SAMN15323454, study PRJNA562643) | freshwater metagenome | isolation source: river surface water | place: USA:Blue River Watershed | collected 2017-08-18 | reverse complement strand
GCGAGAAGAACCTTGCCCTCCTCGGGGATGATTTCGAGGTCACCGAAGACCATCTTGGAGTGACCCGACGCGGCGGGTCGCACGCGGCGCAAGAGTGCGCGAATTCGTGCGGCGAGTTCCTTCGGTGCGAATGGCTTGGTGAGGTAGTCATCGGCACCGGCTTCGAGGCCCGCCACCACGTCGTGGGTGTCGGCGCGCGCGGTCACCATCACGATCGGGACGTCGCTCGAGCGACGAATCGTCCGGCACAATTCGAAGCCGTCGATTCCCGGCAACATGATGTCGATCAAGACGACGTCGGCGGAGTTGTGGGAAAAGAGCGCGACTGCTTCCTCGCCGCTCGAGGCTTCATCAACGTGCCAGCCCTCGTCCTCGAGGGCCAACTTGACCGACGTACGGATGCGCTCGTCATCCTCGACGGTCAGTACCCGGATCCCCACGACCTCAATTGTTATCCGTTGGTGCGCTCGCGCGCAGGATCATCGCGGAGAGTTCATCGAAGACCGCAGGCGTTGCCACGAGGGCTTCCGCAGGTCGTAGGGCTCCACCACGAAAATCACCCAGCCGACAGCCTGCTTCGCGGGCGATCAGGGCGCCTGCGGCGATGTCCCAGGGGAAGAGGTTCTCCTCGAAATATGCATCCAGGCGTCCGCAGGCGACGTAACACATGTCGATCGAGGCGGCGCCGAATCGACGAATGTCGCGCACCTCATGGATCATCCGGGCGACCCGTGCCGACTGGATACTGCGCTGGTGTGCCGAGTAGCTGAAGCCGGTGCACACGAGTGCCTGAGAGATCTCCGAGGTCTCGCTGCACGTGATGCGCTCGCCATTCAGCGATGCACCTTCGCCGCGCACCGCAGTGAAGGTTTCGCCGAGTGGTGGAACGTACACGACACCGACGAGGGGGCCGGATCGATCGGACACGCCGATCGAGACCGCCCAGTTCGGCAGGGCATAGGTGAAGTTCGTCGTTCCGTCGATCGGGTCGATGCACCACTCGATGCCCGACGTCCCGTCGAACGACGCACCTTCCTCGCCGATGATCGAGTCCTCTGGGCGTTCTCGGCGAAGTCGCTCGACGATCAGACGTTCACTGGCTCGGTCGTACTCGGTGACCATGTCGGTCGCCGTCGACTTCGTGCCGACGCTCGACAAACCAGACTTTCTTCCCTCGAAAGCGAGCGTGCCCGCATCGTGGGCGAGTGACGTCGCGAGTTCGAGGAGTCCGTGCGGTGTCATCCGCGAGTCGCGTCGCGATCGTTCATCTCGCGCCACTCACCGACGGCACGCAACACGAGCACGCTGACCACGCTCATTCCTGCCGCGCCGATCACCGCGCCGACGAAGATGCCGATGCCGAGGGGCGTGCCGCAGCTTCCCGAGCACTGGATGTCGACCATCGAGTAACCGATGGATGCACCCGCGAGTGCGCACACGAGGATCGCGACGAACGCGATTGCGCGAGCGAGTGGCGACGGAATCGCCGACAGGGGACGCTTCTCGGGATCGAGTTCGGACACGGGATTAGCGTAGTTGGCATCGTGAAACCGTTACCGACTCGGCAGAAGGCCATCTGCCACGTCGACATGGACATGTTCTACGTCGCCGTCGAGTTGCGTCGTCGACCGGAATTGCGGGGCAAGCCAGTCGTCGTCGGTGGTGATGGCTCGCGCGGGGTGGTCGCCGCGGCGTCCTATGAAGCGCGACGCTATGGCGTGTTCTCCGCAATGTCGTCGGCGATGGCCAAGCGACTCTGTCCGCAGGCAGTGTTTCTCGCAGGGGACATGGAGTTGTATCAAGAGGTGAGCGAGCAGGTCTTCGACATCTTCCACGACGTGACTCCACTCGTCGAGGGCCTGTCCCTCGACGAAGCGTTCCTCGACGTGACCGGTTCGATCCGACTCTTCGGTGAGCCTGAGGAAATCGCAGCGACGATTCGCTCGCGCGTGCGAAGCGAGGTCGGTCTGCCGTGCAGCATTGGAATCGCTCCGAGCAAGTTCATCGCCAAACTCGCATCGAAGGCGGCCAAGCCGATCGCCGACCGCGACGGTGTGCGCGAGGGACTCGGCGTGTTGCGCATCGAGCCGGGCAAGGAGCTCGACTTCATCTTGCCGCTTCCGGTGAAAGCGGTGTGGGGTGTCGGACCGGCGACGCTCGAGCGGTTGCTCGGCGTGGGGATCCATACGGTCGGGGACCTCGCTGCCGTCGATCTCGACGTGTTGGAGGGAATCGTCGGCGTGGCGCATGCACGACACCTGCACGATCTCGCACATGCCCGAGACGACCGCGACGTGGTGGCCCAGCGCGAGGCGAAGTCGATCGGCAACGAAGAGACGTTCTCCGTCGACCTGACCACACACGAGGAAGTGCGCGCGCAGGTCGTGCGACTCGCCGACAACGTCGCGCATCGTTGTCGCACCGAGGGCCAGCTCCCACTCACCATCACGTTGAAGATCAAGTACGCGGACTTCGAAGTGGTGACGCGGTCCAAGACGTCGTCATTTGCGGTCACGAGCGCCCAGGCGATGGTTCACCTCCTCGACGATGCGCTTGCCGAGATCGCCGTTGCTCGTGGCGTGCGTCTCGTCGGGATCAGCGCGCGAAACTTCGGCGAGGCGACGCCACAGTTGTCGCTCTTCGACGACGCTGCGGTGACGGAGGGTGTGGAATCCGCCTGGGCGCCGACGGCCGAGGCGATCGACGAGATCCGTGCCAAATTCGGTCATTCCTCGATCGGTCCTGCGAGCGCGCTTCGTGGGGGCAGGCGTCCTGGTTCGTCGCCATGGGGGCCGAACTCCTCGCCACGGGACGTCTGAACTTTCGGGGCGACATGGCACTCGGCGGTCCTTCGTGCGAGAATGAGCACATGCCGCTTTCGGAAGACGAACAACGAATCTTGCGTCAGCTCGAGCAACAGCTCGAGACGGACAAGGAATTCGCGCAGAACGTCTCGCAGTCGGGTCTGTACCGCCATGCGGTGCGCACGGTTCGCTGGGCCGCACTCGGGATGATCGCAAGCCTCGCGTTCACGATTGCGACGCTGCAGATCCACTTCGCGCTCGCCTTCGTCGGCTTCCTCGGCATGCTCGCGTGCGCCGTGGTCATCGAAGGCAAACTGCGTGCGATGAGCAAGGCCGGTTACAAGGACGTGGTCGAGGTCCTGAGGACCGCTTCGCTGAACTCGAAGGCGAAGATGCGCTCGAAGTTCGACCGCAACATCTAGTCGCCAGTGGCTTTTCTCGCCGTCGACGTCGGGGGCACGAAGCTCGCCGTCGGAATCGTCGATGAACGTGGCACGGTGCTCTCGAAGGCCATCACTCCAACGCCGTCGGAAAACGTGTGGGGTGCCCTCGAAGAACTGGTCATCGGTCAGGTACGTGACGCCAACGTCGAGATCGTCTCGTGCGGGGTCGGGTGTGGTGGTCCGATGTCGCCAGGAGGAGAGGATGTCTCGCCGCTGAACATTCCCGATTGGCGTGCGTTCCCCCTTCGTGATCGATTGCGACATGCGACGGGTCTCGAGGTGTTCATCGCCAACGACGCTCAAGCACTCGTGCTTGGCGAAGTGTGGTGTGGAGCGGCGCAAGGTCGCACCGACGTGATCGGCATGGTCGTGTCCACCGGCGTCGGCGGAGGCATCGTGAGTGATGGTCGGCTCGTGACGGGTCGCTCGGGGAACGGTGGTCACATCGGGCATGTGATCGTCGAACCAGACGGTCGTCGATGTGCCTGCGGCGCACGAGGGTGTCTGGAAGCCCATGCCTCGGGTCCTTCGATCGAGGCGATCACGGGAGTGCCCGCCACTCACGCGACACTGCAGACGAAGCAACTCGTCGGGCGCCAGGTCGGTCGTGCGCTTGCCAGTGTCGGCGCGCTCATGGACCTCGACTACGCAGTGATCGGCGGGTCGGTGGCCCTTGGGTTCGGGGAGCCGTTCTTTCGCGCGGTTCAAGAGGAGTTGGACGACTCCGCACGGATCGAGTTCATCAGGGGATTCCGCGTGAGCCCCGTCGGTCTCGGCACGAACGCACCGCTCGTTGGGGCGGCCGCGGTTGCGAGGTCGGCGACTAGCGTCTAGCCCATGAACCCGTCCTATAGCCACGAAGCCGAGGAGTATCGCCAGAAAGTGCAGGCGTTTCTCGCGGAGAAACTCCCGAGCACCTGGAAGGGCATTGGCTCACTCGAAGGCGAACAACTCGAAGAGTTCGTCACGCAGTGGCGTGCGACGCTTGCCTCCACGGGCTACCTCGCACCCGGTTGGCCGGTCGAGTACGGCGGTGGTGGACTGTCCGCACTCGAGCAAGTGATCGTCGCGGAGGAGTTCGCGCGCGCAGGAGTGCCGACGGGTGGTCCCAATGACGTATTCGGCATCCAGATGCTCGGCAACACGCTGTTGTTGTTCGGCAGCGAGGAACAGAAGCGTCATTATCTGCCACGAATCATCTCTGGTGAGGACACCTGGTGCCAGGGGTACAGCGAGCCGAACGCAGGAAGTGACCTCAGCAACGTCGGACTGAAGGCGACTCTGGATGGTGATCAGTGGATCTTGAACGGCCAGAAGATCTGGACGTCGGCCGGACACCTCGCAGACCACATCTTCACGCTCGCGCGCACCGATCCGGATGCGCCGAAGCACAAGGGGATTTCGTTCTTGCTCGTCGACATGCGCCAGCCCGGCATCGAGGTGCGCCCGATCAAGATGATCTCCGGCGAGAGCGAATTCAACGAGGTGTTCTACACCGACGCCGTCGTGCCGAAGGAAAACGTCGTCGGCGGAATCAACAACGGCTGGGCGGTCGCAATGGGTCTGCTCGGATTCGAACGAGGCGAAGCCGCGGCCACGTCGCCGATTCGATTCCAGGCCGAACTCGATCGACTGCTCATCCTCGCCAAGCAGCGCGGTCTCGCGTCCGATCCACGCATTCGTCAGCGCCTCGCCTGGTGCTACTCGAAGGTGCAAGTGATGCGTTTCATCGGCATGCGCACGTTGACGCAGTTCCTCAAGGGTCATCATCCGGGACCCGATGGTGCGATCTTCAAGTTGTATTGGAGCGAGTACCACAAGGTCGTGACCGAACTCGGTATCGACATCCTCGGATTGGATGCGCTCGTGCCAACGGGCCGCAAGCCATCGAGTGCGTTCCAGACCGACGATGCCGGCGCGCCGAACGATTCGATGAGCTGGGCAATGACGTTCCTCAACGCTCGCGCAGGAACGATCTATGCGGGCTCGTCACAGATTCAGAAGAACATCATCGGTGAGATGGTGCTTGGACTCCCCAAAGAGCCCAAGCCAAACTAGGAACCATGAAGACCCTGCGACTCGCGACACGAACGATCGCCGCGCTCGCAGTGCGTCCTGATCTGTGGGGCTCGGGCCTGTCGCAGGTGCGTAGGCTCGCGCCGAATCGCTGGTACGCACAGTGGCCGTTCCTTCCACTCCCAGCCAAGGAGTACCTCGAGTTCCGCGTCCTCACGCAGTACGGCGACACGCAACGCTCGCCAGAGGTTCGCGACGTGATCGACTATCTCGAATGGTCGCGGGACTGGCACAGTACCGCCAGGCGTCAACGTCGGAAACGACGGGTCTGAGCCATGCGAAGCGCGCTCGTTCTGAATGCAACCTACGAGCCGCTGAGCGTCGTGTCGGCGCGCCGCGCCGTGTGTCTCGTGCTGGCCGACAAGGCCGAGATCGTCGAAGATGACGGCACGCAAGTGCGCAGCTCCACCTTCGCCATTCCAGGACCACTCGTCATTCGCCTTCGCTACATGGTCAAGGTTCCGTATCACCGACGCACGGCGCTGTCGCGGCGCGCGGTGTTTGCCCGCGACGATCATCGCTGTCAGTACTGCGGCGGTGTCGCCGACTCGATCGACCACGTGATGCCTCGCTCGCGTGGTGGCATGCACGTGTGGGAGAACGTGACCGCAGCGTGCCGTCCATGCAACCTGCGCAAGAGGGATCGCACGCCTGAAGAGGCGGGAATGCGCCTTGCCTCACAGCCACTCGCTCCGCGGGAACTCGCCTGGATCACCGTGTCGGTTGGCAGGGTGCCCGAGGTGTGGAAGCAATACCTTGCCGAAGCCTCCTAGACGTCACTGGCGGTTCCACGAAGTCGTCGGGTCTGCCGCCGACCATCATCACCGAGCGTTGCCAAGCGAGCGTGGCGTGTGGGACTTCGAGATCACGCAGCCGGCACTGGTACTCGGTTCGCGTCAGTCAGCCTCGCTCATCGACGCGCAAGCCTGTGAGGCGCGTGGTATCGACGTCGTGACTCGACGCAGTGGCGGCGGGCTGATGTTGCTCGTGCCGGGGGAGCACCTGTGGCTGGACGTCGTCATTGGTTCGGATGATCCGCTGTGGTCGAACGACGTGCAGACGTCGATGGCATGGCTCGGTGAGATCTGGCAGCGAGCCCTCGCTGAGGTCGGCGTGACGGACACGCAGGTCGCATCGGGGGGACTGGTCGCCGATGAACTCGGCCAGCTCGTGTGTTTTGCCGGTCGTGGTCCAGGAGAAGTGATGGGTCCGACCGGGATGACGAAGTATGTCGGCATCAGTCAGCGCCGGACTCGTGACCAAGCTCGATTCCAGTGCACGTCATATATGACGTGGGATGCGCGAGTGCTCGCCGAGCTCCTCGCCGAGCCCATCACCGACGTCGAGCGCCTGACCAGGATGGTCGGTCTCGTGCCCGTCAGCCCGCGAGTACTTGCTGCTCGCGTCTTTGAACTGATCAGCGAACTCGACTGATTCCGAGCCGACCCGGCTCGATGTCCACTCCACCCACCGGGGATTCGTCCTGTCCCGGTGGTGGGGAGAAATGGTGAAATGGTGCTTGTAAGTGGGGAAAAGTGGGGATAGAGTCGTTGACATCAGAACGGGTGCGGAGCCCGCCTGATGGCAGCAAGTACGGGGAATGCAAACCCCACAAGGGTTTGCACAGGGCAGCGGAGGCAAAGTGTTCGTAGGGGTGCATGAGCGGCAACTCGACCCAAAGGGTCGCATGGCGTTGCCCGCCGCCTTCCGTCCCCGCCTGGAGCCCCGGTGCTACCTCTCCATCGGTCGAGACAAGTGCATCGACATCCTCACCGCCGAGGCCTTCGAAGAAGTCGCCCGCGACACGGTGAGCAAGGTTCGCTCGGGCGAACTCGACCGCAACCAGCAGCGCGCGCTTGCGAGCAACACCTTCGAGGTCACGGTCGACGCTCAGGGTCGAATCAACATCGACGAAAAGCTGCGCGAGTACGCGGGGCTCACCTTGAGCTCGCGAGTCGTCGTGAGCGGCGCGTTCGATCGCGCCGAGATCTGGGAGCCAACGCGCCACCAGCGCATCAGCGACACCGGAATTTCACAGATCGCCGGAACGGGCGAATAGGTCGAAGGGGGGATCGCAACGAAGCAACGTGTGCGACCGTGACGCCGACCACGCGACGCGTCGCACTTCTGCAGTCTCTCAGTCAGCAAGGTGGATAGCCCCAACTCCGCCCGCTTCCATCTCGCCGATCCGGGGAGACATCCCGGCGGCAATCGCTGACTGAGGGGCTGCAGAAGTTCGACAGTCGACATCGGTAACACCCGCCAGATGCGCAGCGAATTCACCATGGCCCCGAGTATCGACTTCCACACCGACTACGGACACGAGCCCGTGATGTTGCACGAGATCGTCGACGTGTTCGCATCCGTGCCGGCTGGTTGTGTCGTCGATGCAACGCTCGGCGGCTGCGGGCATGCGGTCGGAATCCTCCGTTCGCATCCACACCTGTCGGTGCTCGGTATCGACCAGGACGCAAATGCGATCGCGCACGCCGAATCGCTGCGTGAAGCGAATCCAGACCTGCGTGATCGATTGACGGTTCGTCGTGGACGCTTCGACCGATTGGGGGAGACCCTCGAGGAACTCGGCATCGAGGCGATCTCGGGAGCGCTCTTCGACCTCGGCGTCTCATCGCCCCAGTTCGATCGTGCGGAGCGAGGGTTTTCGTATCGCAACGATGGCCCGCTCGACATGCGCATGGATGCCTCGCAGTCGCTCAGCGCATTCGACGTGGTCAACGGTTACGACCTCGATCGTCTGACGGAGGTCATTCGTCGTTACTCGGACGAACGCTTCGCACATCGCATCGCCAAGGCGATCATCGCCGCGCGCACCATCGAGACGACGTCGCGCCTCGCCGAGGTCGTCGCCGAAGCCATCCCTGCTCCCGCTCGCCGCACCGGCGGGCATCCCGCCAAGCGCACGTTCCAGGCCCTGCGCATCGAAGTGAACGCAGAGCTCGACGTCTTGCCGACTGCACTGCAGGCAGCGCTTGACGCAACCGCGTCAGGTGGTCGAGTGGCCGTCCTCAGCTATCACTCGGGTGAGGATCGCATCGTCAAGCACGTCTTCGCCGAGGCACAGCGCAACAAGGGAGAAGTCGTCGCCTCTCCGTTCGTGCACCCGGAGTCGGTGCAGGGAAGTTTCCGCAAGGTTCGTGCGGCACAGAAGCCGTCGCGTGAAGAAATGGATCGGAACCCACGGGCGTCCTCGGCGCGCCTGCGGGTGATCGAAAAGGTGAGTTGCTGAGATGGCGTTAGCGGTTGACCAGCCAAGGATGCAGCGCTCCGCGCCACGCATTGGTCAGTCTGCACCCCCTGAACGCCATCTCGAACTCATCGCAGGTGCAACGAAGCGACGCCTGTCCTACTTCGCCGGAATCGTCATTGCGCTCTTCGTGACGGTCTCTTCGGTGATCGGATTCCAGGCCTACATCGCCCAGCAACAGATGAAGATCGACCAGCTGTCGAGCGAGATTCGCCTCGCTCGCAGTTATCACGATCAACTGCGTCAGCAGCGCGCGGAGCTGCTCGCGCCGAGCACGCTGCGCGAACAGGCTCGATCACTCGGCATGGCGCCGGGGCTTGGCTCGCGATTCGTGGAGATCCCCGAGGATGCAGTTGCTGCAGTCGCTGCTGCGATCGGGAAGATGGATCCCGCGATCGCAGATCCGTCGTCGACTCAAGGCGCGAGCAACGAACAGGTTGGTGGCTGAGGATGAGCACCGTCGTCGGACCGCGCCGCGGCAAGCACCGTCCACCGACGGCGAGTGAAATCCTCCGCGATCGAGCGCGGCGTGCAACGGAGTCGATGACCACCAATCTGCAGGGAGGGAGCATCCGTTACCGACTGTTCGGCACGTTCTTCGTCGTCGTTTCGTTGCTCGTCGTCATGTTCGCACGCGTCGCCTGGTTGCAGACCATTGGCTCGAGTGGATATCGCGAGGCCTCGATCGCACAGCGCACCCGAATCAGCGTGATCGATGCCGAACGCGGATCGATCCTCGATCGCAATGGTCGTGAGCTCGCACTTCCGATTCCGACCAAGACCGTCTTTGCTGACCCGGAATTCGTGAGCGATCCCGTGGGCGCAGCACGTGCGATCGCCGTTGCACTGTCACTCACCCCTGAGCAGGAGGTCGAACTCGCAGCCCGACTCCAAGACAAGACGTCGAACTTCGTTCCGATCGCTCGACAGGCGACGCTCGAGGTCTCGGACGCGCTGATGGCGCTCAACTTGGATGGAATCTTTTCGCGAGCAGAAGCAAGTAGGGCACTGAGCAGTGACTACCTGCGCGCCGTGATCGGTCGCACGGACCCGGATCTGAACGGGACTGCCGGTCTCGAACTGCAATACAACGAACTCCTTGCAGGCGTCGATGGCAAGAACATTCGTGAGGTCAACAGCAAGGGCAAGTCGATCGCCAACACCGACACCAACAGCGTTCCGGCAATCGCAGGGAGCAACCTGATCACGACGCTCGATCGCAACATCCAGTTCCAGGTCGATGGGCTTCTCGCACAACAGATCGAACGCCTGAGCGCGCTGAGTGGAACGGCAATCGTGATGGACACCGCGACCGGGGACATCCTCGCGCTGTCGACGATTCGCCGCAATGAGAACGGCACCTACTCGGCAGACTCCGGCAACTTTGCCGCAGTCGAGGCCTACGAGCCTGGTTCGGTAGCGAAGGTCTTCAGCATCGCCGCGGCGCTCGATCAGCAAACGGTCGAGACGACGTCGGTGTTCAAGGTGACTCCGACCTTTACGTTTAACCCAGAGTCACAGGAGTGGCGTCACACCATCAAGGATGCCTATCCACATGGTGTGGAGGACATGTCCGTACGAAAGATCCTCGTTGACTCCTCGAACGTTGGAACCATCCAAATCGCACAGACCATGTCGATTGAATCTCAATACAACTACCTGCGGGCGTTTGGCTTTGGCCAAGCAACAAATGTCGGATTTCCAGGTGAGGCGCCTGGGATCCTGAAGCACTTTGAGAAGTGGCGCGGAAGTGAGAAGTACTCGAAGGCCTACGGATACGGCTTGGCTACTACTCACCTTCAGTTGGTCGCTGCGGTTAATGCAGTTGCAAACAACGGCGTCTACGTCACTCCTCGGTTGGTTTCCGGGAGTGTGTCGCCAGATGGCGTGCAGACAAACTTTGAGCTCGGCAAGACGCGTCAGATTCTGAAGCCAGAGACGTCTGCCGTCATGCGGAGCCTCATGAGTGATGTTGTGTGCTTTGGTACTGCAAAACTTGCGCAGGTGCCAGGCATGACGATTGCCGGAAAGACTGGTACCGCATACAAGTCGCAAGATAGTGGTGGCTATGAAACGTCCCTGGGCGGTCGCGAGTACCGCGCCTCGTTCGTCGGATTCCTCCCTGC
>JACCEB010900874.1_pt1 | contig 10715 bp, 7 predicted proteins | sample 7454761 | NCBI WGS metagenome assembly JACCEB01 (sample SAMN15323454, study PRJNA562643) | freshwater metagenome | isolation source: river surface water | place: USA:Blue River Watershed | collected 2017-08-18 | reverse complement strand
ACTTTCCTCAGCCAGGCTGGGTCGAACACGACGCCAACGACATCTGGAGTGCGGTGCGCGACACGCTCAACGACGTCATCGGCAAACTCGACCAACCGCCCGCAGCGATCGGCATCACCAACCAACGCGAGACGGTCGTCGCCTGGAGCAAGTCGTCCGGCGAACCACTGCATCGTGCGATCGTCTGGCAGGATCGTCGCACCGCGGACCGCTGTGACGAACTCTCGGCACACCTCGACATGGTGCGTGACCGCACCGGGCTGGTGCTCGATCCGTACTTTTCCGGCTCGAAGATGGAATGGCTCTTGCGCTCGAAGTCCGTGACCGCATCGAGTGACCTCGCCTTCGGAACGATCGACTCCTTCATCATCTGGAAACTCTCCGGTGGCCACGCGCACGTCACCGACCCGTCGAATGCGAGTCGCACGATGCTCTACAACATCCGCACCGGTTCGTGGGATGCCGAACTCTGCGCGATGTTCGGCGTGCCCGAGTCCTCGCTTCCCCGCGTGGTCGCCTCGAGTGGACGTTGTGCAACCACGCACCCCGACAGCGGAGTCCGTGGCGACATCCCGATCTCCGGCATTGCCGGTGACCAGCAGTCGGCACTCTTCGGTCAGGCGTGCTTCTCCCCGGGCGACACGAAGAACACCTACGGCACCGGCAGTTTCGTGTTGATGAACGTCGGAACGACGTGTCCCCCACCGACGAACGGCATGTTGACGACCGTTGCGTGGGACCTCGGCGACGGGCGACTGACGTATGCGCTCGAAGGCGCCATCTTCGTGACCGGCGCGGCAGTGCAGTGGTTGCGCGACGGCATCAAGGTCATCGACCACGCCGCAGAAACCGAGCCACTCGCACTGAGCGTCCCCGATGCGGGTGGCGTCGTCGTCGTCCCCGCATTCACCGGACTCGGAAGCCCATGGTGGGACCCCCGTGCACGTGGCACGATCCTCGGCATCACTCGGGGAACCACCCGCGCCCACCTCGCACGTGCGGTCGTTGAGTCGATGGTGTTCCAAACCCGCGACGTGATCGACGCGATGACCTTCGCCTCAGGAGTGCCGCTCGCCTCCCTCCGCGTCGACGGCGGCGCCGCCGTCATGGACCTGTTGTGCCAGTTGCAGGCGAATCAACTCAACGTCAACGTGATGCGCCCGACGGTCCTCGAAACCACCGCGATGGGCGCTGCGTATCTCGCTGGCCTCGCCGAAGGCGTGTGGGGCTCCACGAAGGACATCGCCGATGCGTGGCGCCTCGATCGCGCCTTCGAGCCACGGCCGACCGGCACCGAATCCACGGATCACGAGCGTTGGTTGCGCGGCGTCGACCGCTCGCTCAACTGGCAGCAGTAGCAGCAGCGACATTCTGAGCGATCGCTCGCGCAATCGCCGCGATCGCGAGTGTGGGATTGCCCGCAACGAGTCGTGGCATCACGGATGCATCGGCGACCCACGCCCCATCGACCGATCGAAGTGCTCCTCGCCGATCGAGGTGCTCGCCGCCGATCGGAAGCGACGACGCGGCATGCGCGTAGACGCCGCATGACGCCGCAATCCACTCGCTCACGTCAGCATCAGTTGAGTCGATGATCCAGCGGACCGATTCGGTCCGGTCCGCAAGGTGGAACTCGGTTCCAAGTCGCTCCTCCATCTGACCGACGATCGGCACGATGCGTCGAAGGGCTGCACTGAGTGCGGCCATCTCGTCGCCCGTCGACACCATGTTCAGATCACGGCCCACGCCACCATCGTCTCCGTACGTCACCGACCCACGCGATTCGACGTCCATCAGTGCGACGAGCAGCGCGCCATGTGACCGCTCACCAGGAGCCGTCGCGTTCATCGAGACGAGATGGATATTGCCAACTCCACCCCGCGACGACAGCCGTCCGATCGATCCGATCGACAGTCGCGATGACTGCGTGATGGGTTCACGAGTGACGAGTGCGATGGCCGGATGGTCCTGCACGCCCCGCACCACCTTCGGCAGGAGGGCGCTGCGCTGAAGGACCTCGACGGATCCGAATGCCCCCGCACACAGGATGACCGCTCGAGCATCGAGCACTTCGCCGTTGGCGAGCTCGACACCACGCACGACGTCGTCACGTACGACCACTCGTTCGACACTCGCACCACGATCGACGCGCACCCGCCCGGCTGCGATCGCAGAACGAAGCACTGCATCGACACCGGTCGACCTGCTTTCTCCGCGCGCAAAGATCGTCGCTGTACCGACCCCCTCTGGACTCGTCAGGTCATTCCATAGTGCGTCGTTTCGTGGCACGCCCGATGCCGTGCACGCACTGACGAGCGCCCGGTCCATCGGCCCCCATTCACCCTCACCAACCGTGCGCAGCACGTGTGGCAGCGTCGCCAATGCTGAACGCCACGCGTCGACACCGAAGGGCGAAGTGTCGCCCCAACTCACCACGTCGTGTTGCATCCCCCATGACGCCACCAGTGCGTTGATCTCACCCGAACCCCCAATGCCGCGTCCGGCGGGATACGGCTTGGGTTCCTGCACGGACGTTCGCCGAACCAGCAGATCGTCTCGCCGTGTCGATGGACGAGCGAGCGACTCGACGAAGGACAACGTTCGCGACGTCGGGTCGAACAGCGACTCGGCCGACTCCCCGGCTTCGACGACGACGATCGGCGCAGAGGATTCCCGAGCCAGCGTGCCTGCGACGACGCAGCCTGCGACGCCGGCGCCAACGACGATGATCGGACGATTCGTCACGATCGCGAACCTACTCCGAAGGAGTCGCCTCGGGAAGGTCGTGGAGATGAGCGTGATCGTTGTACCGAACGACCGCCCAATGACGGTCGCGTTGCTCGACCATCTCGGTGAGCGAACAGTTGCGAGTATGGAATTCGAACTTTCCCGTCGGTGGCGCGTGGAGCGTCCGACGCATGATCGCGTCGATCACACCGCCGTGACATGCGATGACGATGGTCTTGCCGAAGTGTGCCCGCACCGTGGCATCCAGCGCCCCGTGCACCCGATCATGGAACTGAGCGATCGTCTCTCCGCCCGGGAAGACGACTGCGTGCGGATCCCCTCCCCAGTCCGGCCGACCGTGACGGCGCACGAATTCATCGAAGGTCAGTCCGTCACACTCGGGCCCCGGATCGTGTTCGCCGAAGTTTGCGTCGACGACGACGTCGGAGAATCCGAAGGCGTCCTTCACGATGTCAGCGGTCTGAAATGCACGGGGGTAGGCACTCGAGATCAGTACGTCGGCCGCAATCTCCTTCGTCGTCGCCAAACGATCACGCAGTTTGGCGGCCTGCAACTTGCCAAGGTCCGACAGCCCGACGCACGTACGCGGACCACCCAAGACCCTTCGCACCGTGACGATGGACTCGCCGTGGCGGACGAGGACGATCCTGGTCTTGCTCACGCCAACTTTTCGACGAAGCCTTCGAGTTGGCGCAGGTTGCGACACTCGTAGACGCCGTCGGTGAACGAGCCGTACTCACCCACGACGGAGTCGCCGGTGTTCCAGTAGCTCTTCGGTTCGGGGTTCAACCAGTACACGTGGCGACCACGCTTCTGCATCTCCTTGACCACCCAGGACTGCGTCGCGTGATAGTTGTTGCGCGCATCGCCGAGGAGAAGGATCGTCGTCTTGGCGTTGATGTCCTTGCCGTAGCGCTCCCAGAACACCTCGAAGGCGTGCCCGTAGTCGCTGTGGCCGTCCACCCACACCACGTCTGCTTCGGTGTTCACTCGGTGGATTGCCTCGCTGATGTCCTCGGTCGCCTTGAAGTAGCTCGTCACCTCGTCGATGCCGTCGATGAACACGAACGAGCGCACCTTGGAGAACTGCCCTTGGATGGCATACACGAGCATCAAGGTGAAGCGAGCGAATGCCGCCACGCTGCCCGAGATGTCGGCGACGACCATCAACTCCGGTTTGGCGGGTCGCGGGTACTTGAACTTCGGATCGGCTGGCACTCCGCCATAGCTGAGCGAGTGGCGAACCGTGTTGCGGAAATCGAGCGGACCACGCCTTCCGTGGCGACGCTTGCGCGCCAGTCGTGCGGCGAGCTTTCGCGTCAGTGGCTGCAGTGCCTTCTTCAGGTTCTGCATCTCGTCGCGACTCGCATGCATGAAGTCGACGTCTTCGGGCAACGGCTTGCGCAAGGTCTTGGCCATCGCCTCTGCCCCGCGATCGGCCACGAGACGACGCCGGATCTCCGCTTCGACCTCCTGCTTGAACTGCTCGATGCGCGTTTCGAATTCGTCGCGCTCGAGACGCTCTTCGAGCGGCGTGAGTTCCTCGGCTGCGAGATCCTTGTTCGCCTTCATCAACTTCTCGAGCATGTTGTCGAGGTCGAGGTTGCGCAGCGTGCGATACAGGTAATAGGTGCCGCCAACGGGACGCCCTGGCTCCATCCCGGCGAAACGCTGCACTGCCTGGCGCGCGAGTGCACGCATCATCGCCTGGTCGCCGTTCATCAGCGCCGACATGAGCATCTGGGCGATCTCCTCAGGGGTGAGTGAGTCCATGCTCCCGCCGCTTTGGCCCTTGCCATCTCCCTGACGCTGCTCTTGCTGTTCCCGCCACATCTCCGCGTCGGCATCCGAGGACGCATCCGTGATGTCGTATTCGGGTCCGCGCAGGGAGAAGTAGACCTCGAAGATGGTCTCGAAGGCTCGCCAGTGAGCGTTGCTCTTCACCAGCGTCGCGCCGAGGGCGTACTTGAACGCGTCACGATCCTCGATCGGGATCTCCTTGACCGCCTCCATGGCGTCCAAGTTCTCGGTGAGCGACACGGGAAGTCCCGCGCTGCGCAATTCGGCGATGAAGCCCGACATCAAGTCGAGGACTGGCATGGCGCTAGATCACTTGTCGACCGACAGTTCCTTTGCCGCCTTGGCAATGTCGGTCTGGTACTTGAGCAAGATATTGAGCGTCTCTTTTGCTTCCTTGGCGTCGATGTGCTCGATGCCGAGCAACAGGAGGGTGCGTGCCCAGTCCAAGGTTTCGCTCACGCTCGGTGCCTTCTTCAGATCCAGCTGACGGATGCTGCGCACGATGCGGGCGATCTGGTCGGCCAGGTTCTCCGAGATGTCGGGAACCTTGGTGAGGACGATCTCCTTCTCACGCTCCATGTCCGGGTAGTCGACGTGCAAGTAGAGGCAACGTCGCTTCAACGCTTCGGAGAGTTCACGGGTGTTGTTCGACGTGAGGAACACCATCGGAATCTGCTTGGCGGTGATCGTGCCCAGTTCAGGGATCGACACTTGATACTCAGAGAGGATCTCGAGCAAGAGTGCCTCGGTCTCGACCTCGACACGGTCGACTTCGTCGATCAACAGCACCACCGGATCGTCCGCAGAGATCGCCTCGAGGAGCGGTCGGGTGAGCAGGAATTCATCGCTGAAGATGTCGTCGTGCACTTCCGACCAGGAGTCGCTGTTCTTGTCGGCCTGGATGCGCAGCAACTGCTTCTTGTAGTTCCACTCGTAGAGCGCCTTCGACTCATCCAGACCCTCGTAACACTGGAGACGGATCAATCGCGCACCGGTGAGATCCGCGACGCTCTTGGCGAGCTGGGTCTTGCCCGTTCCTGCAGGTCCTTCGACCAGGATCGGCTTGCCGAGTCGCTGCGCCAGGAACACGACTCCGGCGATGCCGTCATCAGCGAGATAGTTGACCGATTTGAGGCCATCACGCACGGATTGAACTGATTCGAAGCGCTTTTCCATTCAGGCAACCCTAGTGGTTGGTCGTCGGATTGCTTCTGTCCAAGGACCTACGATGAATGCGCACATGTCGGGCCTCGTCCGTTCCAATCTCGTCGTCGCCGCGGGCACGACGGTGTCCCGCATCACCGGTCTTGCTCGACTCATCGTGTTCGGGATCGTCGTCGGACAGACCGCGCTCGCCGATGCCTTCGATCTCGCCAACAACGTGCCGAACGCGATCTATGAGTTGCTCCTCGGTGGTGTGCTTGCCGCGAGCCTCGTCCCACTCTTCGTCGACCTGCTCGACGAAGACGCCGACCGTGATGGCATCGGCGCGGTATGGAGCACGGCAATCGTCGCCCTGCTCGCCATCACCGGTCTCGCCTGGCTTGCCTCGCCGCAGATCTTCCACGTCCTCAGCATCTCCCCGAGCGCAAGTGTGGAGGCCACCACGTATCGCGAAGCGGGTACCGCACTCACCCGAATCTTCGTGGTGCAGATCTTCTTCTACGGCATCACCGCACTGTCGTCAGGTCTCTTGAACGCCCAGCGCCGATTCTTTGCGGCCTCATGGTCACCGGCTCTCGCCAACCTCGTCGCCATCGCATCGTTCGTCCTCCTCGCACGAAATGTCGACGGAGCGCAGCCGTCGATTGCCGACGTTCTCGACTCCCCGTCGATCCGCTACACACTCGGCCTCGGCACGACGCTCGGCATCGCACTCATGGCCATCGTGCAGTACCTCGTCGTGGCGAAATCAGTCTCCTTCGTGTCGCCGAGACGAGCACTTGCACACCCTGCCGTTCGCAAACTGGCAACGCTGTCGACGTGGTCGGTGGGTTACGTGGTTGCCAATCAGATCGCCCTCATCGTGGTGAAGAACCTCGCTGATCCGGGAAGCGGCTGGGTCGACGCCTATGCGAAGGCGTACGTGTTGTTGCAACTTCCCCACGGACTCCTCGCAGTCTCGATCGCCACGACCTTCGTTCCCGACCTGGCCGCAGCTGCGAAGCGCGGTGCACACGACTTCGCCAACATCGCGTCCAAGGGAATTCGTCTGACTGCCCTCGTCACGTTCCCCGCATCCGTCGGCATCTTCGTCCTCGCGCGACCGATCGTCGGCATGGTCTTCGAACATGGCAACTTCGATCTCACGGCAGCAGAGACGACGACGAGCGTCGTGCGCGCGATGGCCCTCGGACTCGGTGGATTCTCGGTCTACCTCTTCGTGCTGCGCTGCTTCTATGCCCAGTCCGACACACGCACTCCGTTCTTCATCAACCTCGTCGAGAACGGACTCAACATCATCCTCGCGGTCATCCTCGTCGATCGCCACGGCGTCGCCGGTCTCGGTTATGCCTTTGCGGGTGCGTATCTCCTCGCCGCAGTGCTCGCGCTGGTCACACTCACGACCAAACACGACGTCCTGCTGCGCACGACCGTCACCGATGTCGCCATCATTGCCATCGGTTCGACCCTCATGGGACTTGCCGTCCAGATCTCGTCATCACTCGTCGGATCGAACGTCGGTCTCGGAGCGACCAGTCGAGTCCTGGTCGGGATCATCGCTGGTGTCGTGACGTATGGTGCCTACGCGGCGATCTTCACCCGTGATGTGAAGGGTTACTTGTCGTCGAGAACGACGAGATCATCGCGATGAATCAACTCGGCGAGCACCCCATCGGGTAGTTCGCCGCTTTGACGCCCAGCAGCCGCTGAGGCGTGCACCGCATCCACCCCCACCATTCCGCGGGCAAACACGATGCCGTCGGCACCTGCGACGTCCACGGTGTCACCCGCAACGAACTCGCCCCGCACCTCGATCACACCCGCATGCAAGAGCGACGTGTTGCGCTTGGTGAGCGCGGTGCGAGCGCCATCGTCGACGACCACGGTGCCAGAGACGTGAGCGGCAAAGGCAATCCACAACTTGCGCGCAGAGAGCTCGCGATTGCGCGGAAGGAACTGCGTCCCCGCACCCTTCACGCGATTGACCGCGTCCGCAAGGACTCCTGAACGGCGAGCATCGGCGATCACCGCACGCACGCCCGACCATGAGGCGATGCGTGCGGCAGCAAGCTTGGACGCCATTCCCCCGCTGCCCCGATTCGTGCCCGACTCGCCAGCACGCACCGAGAGAAGTGGGTCGTCTGCACTCACTTCATCGATGAACTGCGCATTCGAGTCATGCGTCGGATCGGCCGTGTAGAGCCCGGCGATGTCGGTGAGCAACACGAGCACGTCTGCACCCATGCTGTGGGCGACGAGGGCCGCAATGCGGTCGTTGTCGCCGAAGCGAATCTCGTCGCTGGCGATCGCGTCGTTTTCGTTGATGATCGGCACGCACCCCAACTCGATCAGTCGGGTCATCGTCTGACGGGCGTGCAGATACTGCGTGCGGTCGATGAAATCGTTCGGCACGAGCAAGACCTGTGCACCGACGAGACCGTGGCGTGACAGGTGCGTGTTGTAGGCGTTCATGAGCTGGCTCTGGCCGACGGCGGCGAGCGCCTGCAGCGTGAGCGTGTCGGAGGGTCGCTCGGTCATACCGAGTGCGGCGACCCCACCTGCGACCGCACCACTCGTGACGACGAGGACATCGTGTCCGGCCGAACGCAGTTGTGCGACCTGGTCACAGAGGTTGGCGATGGCGTCCTGGCGAATCGCACCCCGATCGTCGGTCACCGATGACGTTCCAATTTTGACGACGAGTCTCATGGTCAGGTCTCCGGAACGTAGTCGAAGCTGAAGGTGCCGATGTGCACGACGCAGCCATCCGTCGCACCAGCGCGGGCGAGCAGACGAGGAATGCCGAGGTTCTTCAGGCGCTCGTCGATGTAGTTGAGCGCGTCGGGTGTGGTGACGTCGCTGAGAGCGACCGCACGCTCCACGTCGCGGCCAGACAACCTGAACTCCGACTCGCCGACCTTGTCGATCGTCGTGCCCTCGGGAATCGGGCGAATGGTGATCGCCGACTGACGCGGCGGTTCCGCCGAACGTGCCTCGCCGACGAGCACCGCAAGTCGACCGAGTGCCTTGCGCACACCAGCACCGGTGACCGCCGAGATTGCCTCACCATTCCACGCCGCAATCGCCTCGGGAGTTGCCGCATCGGTCTTCGTGCCGAGCACGAGTCGCGGACGCTCGAGGAGGTCGGGGCGATACTGCCCGAGTTCGTGCAGCAACACCTTTTCTTGCTCGTGCGGATCCATGCCGTCCATCGGGGCAAGGTCGATCAGCAGACACAACACGCGAGCACGCTCGATGTGACGGAGGAACTGGTGGCCGAGTCCACGACCTTCACTCGCACCCTCGATGATTCCGGGGATGTCAGCGATGACGAACTCGGTCGACTCATCCAGCCGTACGACACCGAGGTGTGGTTCGAGCGTGGTGAACGGATAGTTGGCGATCTTCGGCTTGGCGGCCGAGACGACACTGATGAACGTCGACTTGCCCGCGTTCGGGAAACCGACGAGTGCAACGTCGGCCATCAACTTCAATTCGAGCTTCAGCCAACGCTCCTTGCCGTGCTCGCCCTGTTCGGCGAACTTCGGCGCACGACGACGGTTGGACAAGAAGCGGGCATTGCCACGACCACCCTGACCACCTCGAGCCGCCTGGAAGCGCGCACCATGACCTGCGAGATCTGCGAGCACTTCACCGGTGTACATGTCGCGCACGACGGTCCCCTCGGGAACCTTGACGACCAAGTCCTCTCCCCGACGCCCGTGCAGGTCCTTGCCCATTCCGTGCACGCCGTCTCCTGCGCGACGATGCGGATGGTCGCGGAATGCGAGCAGCGACGCCACGTTGTGGTCGGCCTCCAACCAGATCGACCCACCGTCACCACCGTCGCCACCGTTCGGTCCACCGAAGGCAACCGGTCCCTCGCGACGGAAACTCACGCAGCCAGCACCGCCATCGCCACCGCGAACGTTCAACTGGGCTTCATCGACGAAGGCACTCATAGGGGGTTTCCATGCTACGGCTGACCCTTCCGTGAGATACGGGGTGCGTATCGTGGTCGTATGCCAGAGCACCATTCAACGGAACGCACCACGCAATGGGCGTCCACGATGAAGGGCTTCGACGGCACCGACCACCCGATCCGCTTCGCACACGCAGACTCCTGGGCCGGAACCGGAACGACCGACGTGCGGACGCGATCCGAGCGCGAGGAGGCCGAGGCCGAAACCTTGGCTCCGCACGCCACCACCGCACTTGGCGCAGGAACTCGAGCGATCGAAGAAGAGCCCGATGCCTATCGCACCTGCTTCGAACGTGATCGTGACCGCATCCTGCACGCCTCTGCCTTTCGCCGACTCGCCGGCAAGACACAAGTCTTCGTCTTCCCCCAAGACCACCAGCGAACACGACTCACCCACGCACTCGAAGTCGCCCAGGTGGCGGCTTCCGTCGCACGCGCCCTCGGACTCAACGTCGCGCTGACCGAAGCGATCGCACTCGGTCACGACTGTGGACATGGCCCAGGTGGACACGCAAGCGAAGATGCACTTTCGCCGTATGTTCCCGGTGGATTCGACCATGCGACGTGGGGCGCGGACGTCACCCTCACACCGCTCAACCTGTGCGTGGAGACCCTCGATGGCATCCGCAATCACTCGTGGTCACGACCTGCACCGATGACACCTGAGGGTGAGGTCGTCTCGTGGGCCGATCGCATCGCATACGTCTGCCACGATTTCGAAGACGCGGTCGCGGCAGGTCTCGTCACCCCCGATGCACTCCCCGACCTCGTGCGCGGCACGTGCGGCACGACGCGGTCCTCGCAATTGCGTGCGTTCATCACGAGCATGATCCGCGCGACCCAAGAGACGGGTCGCATCGGAATGCAGCCGAACGAAGCCGAGGCGCTGGCCGCATTTCGTCAGTTCAACTACGACAACATCTACATGCGCGATGCGTCACGTGCGCAGGCCAAGTCGGTAATCGATCTGCTTCGTGCGCTCGTCGAGCACTATGCATCACATCCAGAGCTCATGCTCGGT
>JACCEB011467832.1_pt1 | contig 10716 bp, 9 predicted proteins | sample 7454761 | NCBI WGS metagenome assembly JACCEB01 (sample SAMN15323454, study PRJNA562643) | freshwater metagenome | isolation source: river surface water | place: USA:Blue River Watershed | collected 2017-08-18 | reverse complement strand
TGGAGGCGATTGTGCGTCGTTCGCTGAAGGAGCAGGCGGAGCGTGAGAGTGTGAGGCAGGAGTTGGTGAAGGAAGCGGATCGTCTTGCGATTAAGTCAGAGATCATGCTCAAGCAGATGGCGCTGCTTGGGGAACCGGTGGTTCAGTTGACGGAGCAGGAGAAAGGGTTGTTTAAGCAGCCTGTGGTTGAGATTGATGACGACGCGATTTCGATTTCGGCCATTAAGACGGGGCCCCGGAAGGGTGAGTCGGGCCCGATGAAGTCGGAGTCGGGGAAGCCGACGGGCGAAGCGCCGAAGAAGGACGAGGAGTCGGGGGCGGTTGCCAAGAAGGTGCCGCAGGCGGCAACGGGACGAGGCAAGGCTGCGCCAATGACGGATGAGGCCCGCACGTTGGCTTCTCAGGCGAACGAACGTTTTGAGAAAGGGGATTTCACGGGAGCGGAAGAGCTTTACCGCAAGGTGATTGCAGCAAATCCGGAAAACGCATTTGCGTTGACGAATCTGGGTGTGACGCAGTTTCGATTGGGTCGGTTGGGTGATGCGGAGGTCTCGCTTCGCAAGGCGTTGGAGTTGTCGCCGGACGATGCGTTTGCTCGTTCGACGTTGGGGATTGTTTACTACTCTCAGGATAAGCTGGACCAAGCGGTGGAGGAGTTGTCGCAATCTCTGGTGATTAACCAAAACAGTCCAGTGGCGCACAACTACTTGGGAATCGTTGCTAGCCGCAAGGGTTGGCAGGATGCGGCACGGAAGGAGTTGGAAACGGCTACGACGCTGGACCCGAATTACGCTGATGCGTTTTTTAATCTCGCCGTGGTTTGTGCGACGCAGAAACCGGCGGACAAGGATGCCGCGCGCAAGGCGTATCGTCGGGCTACGGAACTGGGGGCACAGCGTGATCCGCGGATGGAGGAGTTGGTGAAGTGAGTTGGGGGGACGGAGTCGTATGGAATGCGGGGCCTGAGGGACGACGTCTTTCTGGGTCTTAAAGGGTATGTGGATTGTTCGTCTCGCGTTGAGGCGTCCGTACACCTTTGTGGTGATGGCGCTGGCTCTTTTGTTGTTGGCACCGTTGATGGTGCTTCGGACGCCGACGGACATTTTTCCGTCGATCAACATTCCGGTGATTTCGGTGATTTGGCAGTACTCGGGGTTGAGTGCGCAGGAGATTGAGCAGCGGATTATCTATGCGCACGAGCGGTCGTTGAGTGCGACGGTGAACGACATCGATCACGTTGAATCGAACAGCTACAACGGGGTGGGAATCATCAAGGTGTTCTTGCGAGAAGGGGCCTCGGTGGATGGGGGAGTGGCGCAGTTGACGGCGATTGCGCAGACGATTTTGCGACTGCTGCCACCGGGACAAACCCCTCCATTGATTATTCGGTACAACGCGTCCACGGTGCCGATTCTTCAGTACAGCATTACGAGTGATCGGATGTCTGAGGGTGAGATTTACGATGTGACGTTGAACCAGATACGGACGGCGGTTGCCACGGTGAAGGGGGCTCAGATTCCGTGGCCGTATGGGGGAAAGCAGCGGGTGGTATCGGTGGATTTGGACCTAACGGCGTTGAAGTCGATGGGCATGAATGCGCAGGACGTGGTGGATGCGGTTTCGGCTCAAAATCTGATTTTGCCGACGGGTACTGCGAAGATTGGGGGGACAGAGTACGACGTGGAGGTGAATGGGAGTCCGAAGGTGATTGAGGATTTGAATGAGTTACCGATTCGGACGGTGAAGGGAGCGGTGGTTCGTTTGAAGGATGTGGCGCAGGTGAGGGATGGTGCTCAACCGCAGACGAATGTGGTTCGGCGGGATGGAGAGAGGGGGGTATTGCTGACGATTTTGAAGAGTGGGATGGCCTCGACAATGGATGTGGTGCGCGGGATTAAAGAGGAGATGCCGAAGGCGTTGGCGACAGTGACGAACGACCTTCATGTGAAGGAGTTCTCGGATCAGTCGGTGTTTGTGAAGCACGCGATTGAGGGGGTGGTGAAGGAGGGTGTGATAGCGGCGGGTTTGACGGCCTTGATGATTCTTTTGTTCATCGGGTCTTGGCGCAGCACGGTTATCATCGCGGTGTCGATTCCGTTGGCGGTGTTGAGTTCGTTGCTCGTACTCAGCGCGTTGGGGGAGACGATTAACTTGATGACATTGGGCGGGTTATCCTTGGCGGTTGGGATTTTGGTTGATGACGCAACGGTTGAGATCGAGAACGTGCATCGTCAGATGGCCATGGGTAAACCGTTGATTCGAGCGATTTTGGATGGAGCTCAGGAGATTGCGTTGCCGGCGTTTGTGTCGACGTTGTGCATTTGCATTGTTTTCGTGCCGATGTTTTTTTTACCGGGGGTTGCGCGGCATTTGTTTGTGCCGCTAGCGGAGGCGGTGATTTTCGCGATGCTCGCGAGTTACTTCCTCTCGCGGACTTTGATCCCGACGATGGTGCACTGGTTCTATCGCGAGTCTTCGTTTCACGGGGAGCATGGCGCAGGAGGTGGGGCGGGTGTGTCGATTTGGGCGGCGCCGTTTGTGTGGATTCAGGGGGTATTCGAGGCGGGGTTTGAGGGGGTGCGTGGGTTTTATGTTTCGGTTTTGAGCGCGGTATTGCGGTACCGCATGGTTTCTTTGTTTGTGATGGTGGCGGGGATTGCGGTGTCTTTGGCGTTGGTTCCTGGGTTGGGGCGCGACTTTTTCCCAGCGGTGGATTCGGGCCAGTTCCGGTTGCATTTTCGAGCGCCGACGGGATTGCGTTTGGAGGAGGCGGTGATGATTGCGGAAAAGGTGGAGCGGGTGATTCGGGAGGAGATTCCTTCGAATGAGTTGGTTGGTATTTTGGACAATACGGGGATTCCGACGTCGGGGATTAGTTTGAGTTATTCAAATAATGGACTGATTGGGACGGGAGACGGGGACGTGTTGGTTTCCTTGAGCCGAGATCATCGACCGACGGAGGAGTATGTGCGGCGGTTGCGGTTACGGTTGGGGGTGGAGTTTCCCGGGGTGATGTTCTATTTCCTGCCGGCGGACATTGTGTCGCAGACGCTGAACTTTGGGTTGCCGGCTCCGTTTGATATTCAGATTCGGGGTCGAAACACGGAGGAGAATCGCGCGTTGGCAGTGGAGATGTTACGTGAGATTCGGTCGGTTCGTGGGGCGGTGGACGTTCGGATTCAGCAACCGATGGATTTGCCGCGTTTGAAGTTGGAGGTGGATCGTGATCGGGCGGCGCTGATGGGGGTGACGGAGCGGGATGTCGCGGGTGCCGTTTTATTGGGGTTGAGTGGGAGCGCGCAGGTGCAACCGGTGTTTTGGTTGAACCCGAAAATGGGGGTTCAATATTTGGTGAACTTTCGGGCACCGGAGCACCAGTTAGACTCGGTGAGAGCGTTGGAAACGATGCCGGTGGCTGCGGCGAAATCGGGGGCTGGGGATGGGCAGATTCTCTCGAATGTGGCGGCGATTTCGCGCACGCAGGGGATTCCGGTGGTCAGTCACTATAACATCCTCCCTGTGATCAATATTTACGGGGCTGCGAGCGGTCGCGATTTGGGAGGGGTGATGTCGGACGTTTACCCGATTATTGACCGGTACCGAGCGAAGTTGCCCCGGGGCTCGTTTATTGAAGTGAGGGGGCAGGTGGAGACGATGCGGACGGGGTATCAGGGGTTGGGATACGGGCTCTTGGGGGCGGTGGTTTTGATTTACCTGCTACTGGTGGTGAACTTTCAGAGTTGGCGCGATCCCTTCATCATCTTGATGGCGTTGCCTGGGGCTTTGGCGGGTGTGGCGTGGGGTTTGTTTTTGACGCGGACGCCGTTGAGTGTGCCGGCGTTGATGGGGGCGATTATGTCGCTGGGGGTTGCGACGGCGAACTCGGTGTTGATGGTGAGTTTTGCTCGGGAGGAGATGCAGCGTGGGGCAGACGGGGTTTCGGCGATGTTGTCTGCTGGAGGGACGCGACTGCGGGCGGTGGTGATGACGGCGATTGCCATGGTGGTTGGAATGGTTCCGATGAGTTTGGGTTTTGGTGAGGGGGGAGAGCAAAATGCGCCGCTGGCGCGTGCGGTGATTGGTGGGCTGACGATTGCGACGGTGGCGACTTTATTTTTTGTGCCGCTGATTTTTACCTTGGTTCGTCGGTCTGCTCCGACGGGGGAACTGGAGTTGGATGACGCGGCGGGTGATGGGCAGGTGCAGGGCTGAGGGTGGGCTGCGGCGGCGGATTGATGGCGATGGGGGCAATCGGGTACAACCGCTTCGGTATGATTCGGAAAAAGCGAGCGATGCTGGGGGCGATGGCGGTGGTGTTGCTGACGGGATGGTTTCGCGTTGGTTTGGAGGCGGGGTTACATGAGCGCGCAAGGGGCGCGGGGTTTCATCTTGCGGAGGTGCGTTTGGACTTGAGGGAGCGGCTGGGGCAGGCGGGATTTATTGGGGCGTTGAGCGGGTTTCGTGCGCTGGTTGCAGACGTGATTTGGTTGGAGGCGTGGACGAGTTGGAGTCGGATGGAGTGGGTTCGATTGAAGGTTCAGTTGGAGGCGGTCACGCGATTGCAGCCGAGATGCGTTTTGTTTTGGACAAGTTCCGCTTGGCACATGACCCATAACGCAGCGGGAGCGATGTTATTGGACGAGCGAATGGCGGAGAGCGCGCGCCGTCGTGCGGAGCGTGAGTACCAGCAGTTTGGGGAGGCGTTTTTGCGCAGGGGTTTGGGATACAACTCGGAGAGTCCGGAGCTTTGGACGGCGCTGGCGGAGCTGTATGCGAATAAGTATCGAAACCCAGAGCAGGCATACGCGTTGTATTTAGAGGCAGCGCGGCGACCGGGCTCATTTCGGTTTGTGGAGCGGTTTGCTTATTTCCAACTTGCGAAGGTGAGGGGGCGGGAACGGGAGGCGTACGAGAACTTACGCCGCCTGTATCTGGAGGATGAGGACAACCGGAAACCGACCCTTCTTCGTGAGTTGGGGCGGCTCGAGCTTGAGTTGAATGTACCTGAAGCCCAGCGGTTGGTGTCGCGCTCTGGGGGTTGATACCCTGCAGGGATTCGGGATGGGATGAGCTTTCGAATCTGCAGGGGTTTCGCGCTTATTTTTTTCGGTTCCGATCAACGAAACTGGCGATGCGCTCCATGGCGGTGCGGATTTGTTCTAGCGAAGTGGAATAGGAGCAGCGCACGAAGCCCTCACCGCTGGGACCGAAGGCGGGGCCTGGAACACAGGCCACTTTCTCTTCGTGCAGCAGTTTGAGGGAGAACTCGGAACTGGAGAGGCCGGTGCTGGCAATGTGAGGGAACACGTAGAAGGCGCCGAGCGGTTTGAAGCAGGGAAGGCCCATGTCATTAAAGCTGCGAACGATGAAGTTGCGGCGGAGTTCGTACTCGCGTCGCATCGAGGCGACGTCGCTTTCGCCATGCTGGAGAGCCTCGATAGCGGCGTCCTGCGCCATGGTGTTGGCGCAGAGGATGGCGTATTGGTGCACCTTCATCATGGCATCGGTCAGAGGGGCCGGAGCGCATGCATAGCCGATGCGGAAGCCCGTCATGGCAAAGGCCTTGGAGAACCCGTGCAGGAAGATGGTTCGTTCGCGCATCCCTGGAAGAGAGGCGATGGAGATGTGTTCTGCGTCGTCGTAGGTGAGCTCCGAGTAGATTTCGTCGGTCAGGACGATGAGGTTGTGTTTGATGCAGAGCGCGGCGATGCGTTCGAGCTCTTCGCGCGTTTGAGTGGCTCCGGTGGGGTTACAGGGGAAGTTCATCATCAGTGCGCGTGAGCGCGGGGTGATGCACTTCTCGAGTTGCTCGGCAGTAAGGCGGAAGTTGTCGGTGGCGAAGGTCGGCACGGCAACGGCCACACCATGGGCGAGGGTGATGCTGGGGTTGTAAGAGACGTAGCACGGCTCGTGGTACAGCACCTCATCGCCGGGATTGATGATGGCTCGGAGGGCGAGGTCAATGGCTTCGGAGACGCCAACGGTCACGATGATTTCGTTCTTGGGATCGTAGGCGACTTTGAAGTGTCGATTGACGTATTTCGAAATTTCAGACCGGAGGTCTGGAAGTCCGAGGTTGGAGGTATATCCGGTGTGTCCGCGTTCGAGGCCGTAGATGGCGGCTTCTCGGATGTGCCATGGAGTGTGAAAGTCAGGTTCGCCGATGCCGAGGGAGATGACGTTCGGCATGGATTGAACGATCTCGAAAAAGTCACGGATACCGGATTTTGGGATATTACGGACGTGGTGAGCGATGAAGGACTGCATGAGAAGGCGGGGGGTAAATATTTTTTTTGACGGGTGTTACGGGGATACGACGAGGCGTTGTGGTGCTTGGTCGCGGACCAGAACGACGTCGTTTTCTTTGTAAGCTTTGAGACGGAAGTGGGTGGCGGTGGAGATGACGCCGCGGATGGTGCTGAGTTTTTCTGACACGAACGCCGCGACTTCTTGGAGGTTGGAACCTTGCACGATGACCATCAGGTCGTACCCGCCGGACATGAGGTAACAGCCTTGAACTTCATTGAACTTGGAGATGCGTTGTGCAAGGCGATCGAATCCTCCGCCACGTTCCGGAGTGATTTTCACTTCGATGACAGCCACGACCTTCTGGGAGGGAAGTTGGGAGGGATCGACGATTGCTTGGTAGCCGAGGATGGTTCCTTCGGCTTCGAGCGCGCTAATGGAGCGAGCGACTTCGTCCTCGGTGGAGTTGAGTTCTTTTGCGAGGTCGGAAAGCGAGGCCCGCGCGTTCGTGCGAAGCAGGGCGATGAGATTTTCGCGATTCATGGGGTTGGTTTAACGGTTGAGCGGATTTTTGCGGTTTTTGTCGGGCCGTCCGGCTGCGGTCCACTGGTCGAAAAGAGCCCAGCCCCGAGCGAGGAGATCGCGAGCGGTGTCGAATCGGTTTTCGCTGCCGAGCACAACCACGTGAAGTCGGCGGATTCGGGAAAAATGTTCGTCACCAACCGTCCAGGCCTCAGGCGGACGCGATGCGGAGACGATGACGCAACCTCCTGCCCGGGCTGTGTTGCCGGTTTTGACACCATCGATTTTGTTAATGCCGAGGAGTGCGTTGGTGTTGCGGAGTGTGGACTTCGTGGAGCCTTTGGTGGCGGAGTCGAAGGTGATTTCCCGTGTTGGTTGAGACACGTAGAACCGGAACTCGGAGTTGCTCATCGCATAGATGGACAGCTTTGCGAGATCGGCCGCTGTGGAGTGAAGGGAGTATTTCTCAAGGGCCTCGATTCCGTGGCTGTTTTGGAAGCGGGTGTTGTTCATTCCGAGTTGTCTCGCGAGGGCATTCATCTGGGCCACGAAGGCGTATTCTGGAGGCGCTGAGGTGTCGGATTCGTTTGGGAACCCCTTGCCGAGCTCTGAGGCGAGTGTGTACGCGGCGATGTTGTCCGATTGAACTAGGGCGGCGTAAAGGAGTGCGCGCAGTGAGGCGCGGTCGCCAGGAGAGAAAAGACTCGGAGCGAACGCCGTCAGTTTTGAGGCGTCCTGAGGGACAGTGGCGAGGCTAGCGAGATTACGATTGAACTTTGCGGCCCAGTCGATGGCCACCATTGCGGTTGCGATTTTTGTGAGGCTGGCGATGGGGAGGCGAGTGCTTTGGTGGTCGCCTTCGAGGATTTGTCCGGAATCGTGGTCAGCGATTGCGTAGGCTTTACAGCCGAACAGCGCGGATTGCGCGTGAACAACACTTGGTGCGAGCAGCGGCGACGTTGCGGCGAAGGTGGTTTGGCGGAGAAAGTGTCGACGCGATAGGTTCATGGCACGGGGCTGCGGTGAGCGGGAGAAGATAGAATCCCTTGAGGGTCTTCGGAAGACGAAACTCGGGTCAGGTGGACGGAGATTCCGTCTGCGAGCGAGCCTGCCCTAAAGCAGGTACTGAGCGACGGTGTCCGCGAGGAGTTTTCCTTTCAGCGTGAGGCGAAGGTTTTGTTCGAATGATTCGATCAAGCCGGCCTCGGTGAGTTGAGCGATTTCTCCGGTCTTGTGACTGAGCAGTTGGGAGGAGATGCCTTCGCGCCGTCTGATGCCGAATGCGAGGATTTCTGATTGGCGGGTGCTGTGGCTAAGATTTTCGACCGATCCCGCACTTCGACCGGAATCATGGAGGGATTGCACGTAAGTTTCGGTGTTGGGGATGTTTTGGGTCCTTTGGAGTCCAACGGTGGAGAAGGCGCTTGGACCAAACCCGAGGTAGTCTTTACCGCTCCAGCAGGCGGAGTTGTGACGACTTTCGTGACCCTCCTTGGCGTAGTTCGAGATTTCGTATTGATGCAGTCCGTTTGGGGGTAGGAACTCCATGACGCTTCGAAAAAAGTGTTCCTCCGTGATTTCATCGCGGTGAAGTTCGCCTGCACCGAGTTTTTTGAAGAACTCGGTGTCCTCCTCATAGGTCAGGCAGTAGGCGGAAACATGGTCGGGCGATCTTTGGACAGTTTCCTGGAGATCTGTTTCCCATTCCTCGGGGGTTTGATTGGGGATAGCGAACATGAGGTCGATGTTCACGGAGGGGAACTGAGTTTCGCGGAGGATGGTGAGGCTCTCGTCCGCCTGCTTCGGGGTGTGGATTCGTCCGAGGGTTTTGAGCGTTTTCGGGTTCCACGATTGGACCCCGAGGCTGACGCGATTGACGCCGAAGTGATGGAGTAACTGGGCTTTCTCGATTCGGAGCGTGGCGGGGTTGGCTTCGAAGGTCCATTCTTCGAGTTGTGAAAGGTCCATCTGGTTGGTGACGTTTGACAACAGGAACTGGATTTGTTCGACGCGGAGGGAGGTGGGGGTGCCGCCGCCGAAGTAGATTGTTTTTGGTTTGAGGGTATGGGTGGCGGCAGCGGATTTCACCTCTGTAACGAGCGCGTTCAGGAATGCGTCATTTTTGTTTTTGGAGCCTTCTTCAAAATAGAAACAGCAGTAGGGGCAGGCTTTTGGGCAGAAGGGGATGTGAAAATAGAGGTGTTCAATGACGGCGGGTTGCACGGGGGGGATAATGAGAGGGTAGTGCCCAGAATCCCAGTCTGGTTCCGAGTTGGAGATGAAGTTTGTCTTTCGCTCAATTTCCTCCATGCTTTCACAGAAGAGACACGTTGTTTTTCCCCTGAACTATGGTCCGGATTTTTTTGATCGTTTCGATTGTGCTGTCGCTGGGTTCGGCAGTGGTGGCCTTTTTGACAAAAGGGGATTTAAAAAAGGTTGAAGACGAGCAGTTAAGACTGGTGCGCCAGGCTAAAACGGTGGTGACGGAGTTGGGCAAGACCACGGACGTTCTCGAGCAGACCAAAACGGATTTAGCCGCAGCGACGAAGCTTGCCGAGGATCGGCAGAACGAGATCGGCGGGCTCAACCGCCAGTTGGCCGGAGCGAAGGATGAGGTGGCGAAGTCCAAGTTGGACAAGGCAGACTCGGACAAGAAGATTGCGGATTTTGAGGGGCTGGTGGAAAAGGCGAAGAAGGATATTGAGCGGGTTCAGGGGCTGGAGAAGGAGATGGCGGATTTGAAGGCGTCTTCGATGGACGCGGTGGCGGCGAAAGAAAAAGAGATTGAGCGGTTGCGGGGAGAGGTGATGGCTGCATCGAAGAAGCAGGATTCTGGGAAACCGGTGCGTGGGGGGATTGGAGAGATGGATTCGGTGGCGACTGGGGGAGGCGGAGTGAAGTCCGAGGCGCGAGTCTCGAAAAAGCCTGCGCCGAAGTCGGGTAATGTGGTCAGTTATGATCCTGCTTGGAACTTTGCAGTGATTTCCATGGGTGATCGGAGCGGGATTACGCCTGAGACTGTTTTGTATGCGATGCGTGGTGGGGCGACGGTTGCGAAGTTGAAGGTCTCGAAGGTGTATGCGGATCAGGCGGTCGTTTTTCCTGAGGGAGCAGTTGCCGATAACAAGCCTGAGCCGAAGCAGGAAGATCGAGCGCTGATTCGTTTGAATCTGTTTAACTCGAAGGGGCGCCCTGATGCCGCTTCAGCGATTCGGGTGGGGGACAAGGTGGTGATTGCGGAGGGGCAGGAGAAGAAGGATGAGCGGGCAGCAGCTGTTGCAGAGGCGAAAAGTGCGGCGGCGGCATCTCCCGTTCCTGCCGCAGCGCCTGCGGCTCCGAAAGCGGATGGGGCTGACCCATTGCTAGCGATTCCGGGGCTGCCGGGGCTACCTGCTGACGATAAGCCTGCGGAAAAACCCGCGGGTGGTGATTCGAAAGACGCGGCTCCGGACCCGTTCAAGCTGAACTTCAACTGACGAGATTATGGCTACCCGTTCTCATCCCTTCTCGGTGCGGATCGTTTTGAAACTGATTCTCGCGGTGGTCGCGACGTCGGTTTTGGTGGGGTGCGCGGTGGAGGAATCGGATGGGGTTTCGAACTTGCCTTGGAATCGTCCCCAGCGATGGGAGGGGCAGGGGATGATGGGGCCGATGATGCAGAATCAGTAGTTCTGTGCGCCTTGATTCGAGGGGTAGTCCGTGATTGAACGGGGTATGGTCCGAGCGGCGAGCGGTTCTATCTTGGTGATTCGAGGCGGGGCTCTGGGGGATTTTATTTTGACGCTGCCAGCGATTGGCGCGTTGAGGAGGGCGTTTCCGGAGAGTCGGTTGGAGATTTTGGGTTATCCGCGGATTGCGGGGTTAGTGGCGGGGCGGTTTTACGCGGAGGCGGTGCGTTCGATTGAGTATGGTCCGATGGCGGGATTTTTTGCGAGGAACGGGACCTTG
>JACCEB011610980.1_pt1 | contig 10720 bp, 6 predicted proteins | sample 7454761 | NCBI WGS metagenome assembly JACCEB01 (sample SAMN15323454, study PRJNA562643) | freshwater metagenome | isolation source: river surface water | place: USA:Blue River Watershed | collected 2017-08-18 | reverse complement strand
TTTGTCATTCATCGCCAGCTGCATCTTTAATTTCCTGTGCAGTTGCCTTACGTCCTTTTGCACCGCCAATTGGTTTAGCAGCGTCTTCAGCAGCTTTTTTAGCTGCTTCTTCTTCACGTTTTTTCTTAAACGGATCTATGTTGATTTCTTGTTCAGCAATAATACGCTCTTTGTCAATAGTCTTGCCTCGTAGTTGCAGCACAACTTCAACCTTTTGATTTAGTCTGATCAAATCGTTGTCTAACATACGAATACGATCAATTAGAGCAATAAGAGTTCCATTGGCTTGTCCTATAACAGGTTTGATAACAGTAGTTACCCATTTCCAAACGAAATAGATAAAATAGCCCATGCCAGCAGCACTAACAATAGGGAATCCATATTTGTTAATTAGATCTGCTATATTATCCATTAGTCTCTCCTTTGATCTGTTTGTTCAGCACGACTAATGCGATAGTAATCTGGTTGTAGTCCTAAGGCGTGGCTAATCTTAACGTCCACACGCTGTAAATCGTTAGTCATCGTATCAACTCGAGCATCTAAACCCTTAATAATACCTGCCATACCGTTTACTGAACTAGTAACTCCGTCCAGAATAAACTTCAGTGTTAAGAATACAAAATAACCTGCTGCCAATGCTGCTGCAATTGGAAATCCTACATCTGCTACTAGTTTAAAAAATTCACCCATAGTCTTCGCTCCTATAAGTATTTATTGACAACATAAACTTTTTATGCTACTATAAAAAATGACTAGAAAAATTATACAATTTCCAAACGAAAAAATACTACATGTATATGATGATTTGTTTACCTATGACGAAAGACTTCATTTCATAAAAGTAATAACTCAATCTTACTATTCAGTTAATGGCTCTGATGCTATTTTTAACTTAAAAACTGATAGTATTCCACAAATATTTTCTTCATATTCAGAGAAAGATTTAGACTATATTGGAATACTCAAAACTAACGGGTTCAAATTGTTAGATAACGATCACGGACTACTCGAAAAAAAGATAAAACAAGTTAGAGTAAACTTATCTCCACCGAGTGAACGAAATCTAGTACACACAGATCAATCAGGATTGACATTATTGTATTACCCTAATCTAGATTGGCGAATAGAATGGGGAGGCCATACTGTGTTTTTTAATGATACATTAGAAGAAGTAGAATATACCTGTTTATATAAACCTGGAAGAATAGTGTTATTTGATGGCACAATACCTCATATGATAATGACCCCAACTATGATGTGCCCTATCCATCGTTATAGCTTTGCTATACAGTTTAGCCATATAAATAAAGAATGAGTTACTTATTTTGGATTTTTGTTGGAATTGTTGGAGCAGCAGTATGCTGGTGGCTATTAGATTGGCACGACAAGCACGAAGATGGCGAATAATGATTTGACATGTAATTTGAAAGATAGTATACTATAAGTTATTGCTGTATGAAGCAAAGAGAAAAGTGTTCTGGACGCGGGTTCGACTCCCGCCTGGTCCACCAGAAAGCATACTATGAAGATCGGTCAAGGACTGCCGGTAGGCTGCGTAATAGCAGATAGCCCCGACTGAAAAGGTGCAGATTTAGTATGCTTCCTAATGGGCCAGTCATGGTTTCGACAGGGCAAAGAGTAACAGAGTGGACAGCACAGTAGGCGATGACTGTAAATCAAGCAAAACTTATAAATGCAAACAAAGCATTCACGTACTGGCAAGCTCCAGTTAGCATTGCTGCTAACGAAGAGTCTTTTGCTCTAGCTGCCTAAGAAACAGCCTGTACCGGGGTAGCTATACCTTGTAAACCAAAATAGTAAAGGGCCCTTTGGGGCCCTTTTTTATGCCTGCGCTTCACCCCAACGAAGAATAACGTTACAAGTAACTGCCGAACCACTAACTTTATAGATGTTTATTGCTAGTACATCTGGACCATTTGGAAATGCTCCTCGGCCTCCAATAGCTGTACTAGTCATTTCTTTAAGAGGTTCTAAACTTAAGGAATCCGAAGAGCCTGGATTACTAATAAACGAAAATACTTGTTCACCAGGCAATGCATAGGCAGCACCAAATTGGAATTTAAGTGTGCCGGCAGCAGCAATAGTAGTATTTGAACTTTGTGTAAACGAAACCCTATAAACAGTATTTGCACCAAACGTTCTAGTTGTAACACCGTTTACACTGGTACCAGCAGGAAACTGAGTTTGATCTGATGCTACTCGAGTACCAACTGTTGCACCGCTTGCAGTCCAACTTGCACTAGTAAAGAACAACACACTAGAGTTAACGTAATTTGCAGCACTACCAGCAGCAGTATTAAGAACAGATATGTCATTGCCTCCACCGCTCGGGGATGTGGAATTTGCAACAGCACTCAATGTAATTCTAGCGTAAGCTATGCTGTTAATTGTTATATAATTTGGTGTAATACCAGTAATTGTTTGACCACCTGTTAGGTAGGTTGCAGCACTTACACTATCACCAACAAGGATACCAGATCCAGTATATGATGAATTCGTAATTAAAAAGTCATTTCTTGCAGTGCTTAAAGCAGAACCATATCTAGCAGTTGCGGCAGATGTTGAAGTAACTGTAACGTTATTGCCAGTCCCCGCTGGGGCTGTAGCATTACCGTTAGCACTCATAACTACACGAGCATAAGCAGTGCCATTTATTGTAGCATAATTTGATGTAATACTAGAAACAGTTTGTCCACCTGTTATGTATGTAGTTGCACTAAGTACATCAGTAGCAACTGTAGTAATACTGCTTGCCTGCGATTGGGTAATTAAAAAATCATTTCTAGACGAACTAATAGCTGTATTGTATGTTGCAGCCCTGGTACTTGTGAAAGTTACAGTAACATTATTCCCATTACCAGCAACACTAGATGATGTAGCATTACCACTCATGATAATACGTGTATAATTAATTCCATTGAGATTAATGAAATTTCGTGTAATAGTAGTAATTGTTCGTGAAACAGTAATAAAAGTTGCTTGGCTAACAGTATCTCCTACGACCAGCGGAGTTGTGTATGCATCATACTCAGTAGTAGGAATTAAAAAATCATTTCTAGAAGAACTCAATGCTTGATTGTAAGTTGCACTTACACCATTATTAAAAGAAGTAGCAGTACCAGTTCTAGTTACAGCACTAAATCCAATAGCAGTTAACGTTTGGGTAATCGGAGCAAAACTCTTAGCAGTTAAACTAGTTGTAAATGCGCCTTGAATGGTTGCAGTGCTAGTGCTTGCACCACCTCCCCAAGTTACAGAACCGCCAGACGCTACTTGGGCAAAACTTGGTTGTCCTCCTGACGCTTGAGAAGTTAACCCGTTCCATGTAATTTTAGTTGGATCCTCTGGATAATTAACAGGATTTAAAACACCTTCAACAATAATTCCACCAGAGTTGTTAGGTGTTGCCCCTGCCCATGTTAAATTAACACCATATGTTCCGCTTGCTCCGGTGCCAGATGTAAATGTCGGAGCAGTTGCGCTAAATGTTCCTGAACTAGTTGCTTGATACCAGTTCTTAACTCCATTGTTGGTATAGTTGTAATAACTACCAGATGTAGCTGTCCCGCCACTAGACCAAGTATTACCAACAAACGGATCAGCAGATGATACACTATCACTAACAATAGCAATGCTCTGTAAAAGCATTTGCGCTCTGTTAAGTAATTCTTTATCGCCTAAATCACCAGTGCTTGCATTTGAAACACTTGGCGCTAAACGAATTAAAAATGCTGTATTTTTTTCGACTGTTGCACTAACTCCAGTAGCAGCATAGTTAAAAATATAACCTCGATCTTCGTCAAACTGTCCGTCTATCATAAACGCACTACCCCAATGACTAATGATTGGAGTAATGGTGTTTGATATTAAAACAACACCAGTTCCGGAATTATGACTTGATGCAACACCTCCACTAAATGTTCTTTGAGCACCTGCTGTAAATTGAGTTAAATTTGCTGAACGAATACATCCTGTTAATTCAGTTCCGGTATTTCCAGTATAACGAATCAATTCATTATTAATAATTACAGTGCCAGAATTTGGGAAGAAATAACCGTTGGCAATTGGCAATGTGGTCGTTGAAGCATTAACTAGGCTAGTTAATTTTGTTCTTGGTCCTTCATTAACAACTTCATATCTAACTGGTTGGTTACCTGTACGCATGTATGCTTCGGTATTAAAATTGCTATTTCTAAAACGATGACAGAAAATATAATTGCCATCGGGACCTCTTAACATAAAATCAATAAATCCAGCACCGTACCATGTGTGCTGAATACCAATCATCTGCATTTTAGTTATGTCAAGATTATAACCGCTTGGTCCCGAACCGTTACATGGATCAAGATTCCATTGTTCTTGAGGAACTATTAAGTCAATAGTTTTACAAATCTTAGCAGATGAAATATCATTTACACCTCTAAAATCAGGAGCAATAGTTAAAGATGTGTCATCTGTAATACTAGTAACAATATGAGTCATTCCACGTATAACAATTTTATCTCCAGCAGATAACTGTTGAGTAAATCTTGTATTTGTACCAGTAAGCACATTTGAATTTGATGCTACTGCAATAACCCCTGCAATTTGGTTAGTACTTGATCTTTTTACTACAGATAAATGCTTACCATCATATTGGTAAAACATACCGTTTTGATCATCAAATATTCCAGCCCTAACAGTTGATCCGTGCCATGTTCGAACACTCATGTAACAAGGACTGTCTAAACTTGCAGTAGTTGATCCTAATGTTTGGTATGCAATTACTGAGAAAGTTCTTTCGTCGATGATATCGCTAACAGTATAAACACCATTATAACCTGATGTGATAACTCCGCTGATAGTTACTTGAGCACCAACTTGACATCCGTGATCCGTATCGTCTGTAGCAATAGTAATAACACTACCTATAGAAAGTCCTGTTGATGTTATGGATTTGATATCATAACTAGGAGCAAATAATGCACCTGTATTATACATAACACCTTTACCAGACTGGTAACGAATATATTTCTTACTCATTCGAATTGCCTGGCCCCCGTGCGCAGGTCCGCCTGTACCTAGCTGGACACCACCGTCAAATGGTCTGTGGATAAAAAAGCTATCTGGTCTTGCGTAAACTAGACCAGTTAATGTATTGTCAATTGCGCCAATTGCTCTAGCAGTATATCTAAGAGTAGTAAAAGTGGGCACACTTTCGCAATAGAAAGCACCTGCCGCAAGTTGTGCATTAGTTCCAGAGCTGGTAATTTGAACAGTAATAGCATCACCTGGAACAAATCCGTGAGCACTTAGAAAACTTACTTCAACAGTTGAAATAGCACCGTAACTAATTCCTGTATCTCCACTAGCAATTTGACTAGTAGTTACTGCGTTTAAAGTAAACGCACTTATAAAATCTTTACTAGGTGCAGTGATTGGGGTTCCTGCAATACTAGCAGCTTGTATTACACCGCCGGCATTAACAGATTGTATCTCAATAGCTGCCTGCTCGGATACAGTGCCAACTCTAAATGAAGCATTATTGTTTCCCCCAGAAACGATAATGATTTCGTTGGCATTATAGCCACTACCACTGTTAGCAATGGAGATTGACTGTATAGAACCGTTAGTTGCATTAGTAATATCTAAAATAGCAGTTTGGGCTCCGCCGCCTGCAACACTAACTCGGTCGCCCGTAACATAACCAGTTCCGCCATTGATAACTGTTGCTGTTTGTATTTGGCCGCCTGCGGTAGTTAAAGAGACAGTTAAACCTGTACCGGTATAATTAGTAATAGTTTGAATTTGAATTTGAGCATTACCGCCACCGCCAGTTATAGTAATTAAATCATTAGCTGTATAACCAGATCCACCGTAAGCAATAGATACACTAGTAATAACACCTAACCCATTGTCAGTGGTATTAACTAATAATCCTGTTCCAGTACCACCTGTGGTTGCTACGTTAATTTGAGATGTGTATCCAGTGCCGCCAACTAACGTTCCATTGTTTAAAGTTGTAGCAACACCTGTTAAACTTGTTGTAGCTTGAATAGTATCACTGTAACCTGTACCAGCTTTTAAAATACTAGTTGCAGTTACAACACCAATACTAGTAGCTGTAATATCAACTGTTAAACCTGTTCCAGATCCTCCTGTAGTTGCAACCCCAGCAGAAGTTGTATAACCTGTACCTTCACTTAGTGTAGTTCCTAAAGTTAGTACTCTTCCAAGTGTTTGAGGTACACCAACAAATGTACTTGCAAGATAATTTTGTCCCGGTTGATTAACAACTGCACTAGTAATAATCCCGTTTACATCTGTTATAATATCTAGAGTTAAACCGGTCCCGCCAGTGCCACTAGTCGTAGCTACGTTAGACGAAGTTGTATAACCACGTCCACCAGATAACGAACTTAAATTTAAACTAGCAACACTATTTCTATTAGTTGCAGAAGAAATTGTAATAGTAGCGTTATTAGTTGGAGATGTTCCTCCCAACTGTGTGCCAAGGATTGTAACAGTATCACCTGCAACATATGAATTTCCTGGCACTGGAACAGTAACTAAGTAACTAGCGCCAGATCGTGAAATAGTAAATTCAGCGTTAACACCGTCGCCGTTGGTCGAATCTTGAGTTAAATTAGCGTAAGTTTGGTTAGTTCCAAGAATGTCACTAGTTAATGCAGAACTTAGACTAACAACATTTCCAGTTACATCAGTAACTGCTGATGCTACTCCATCGCCTCTATTAAAAACTAATCCGGGGCTAATTCCAGACGTATTGTTTACGGTGATAGTAGTAGAACCAATAGCAGCATTAACAGATAACGTAGTACTAGCAACGACACCTCCACCGCCGGTTACAGCAGTTACTTGGGTTCCGGTTGTAATTCCTGCACCAGTTAGTGGAGCACCAATTGGAGGAGGGCTTCCTGTAAAACCAATAATATCAGCACCAGAAGGTGTAATTAAGCTAGTGGTAATAGTTCCGCTTGAACCAGCAGATACAACGTTAAAACTAGGAACACCTACAGGTGCACCAGTATAAAATCCTGCTTTACGCAATTGTGTATATGTTGAACTAAGCACTTGACCGTTGCTAGTTCCAACTTTTGATTTGGCATAATATGTAAATGTAGTCGTGGTGGGTACACCAGCAACTAAAAAGCTACCTTCTGCGCGACTAAATCCTAAAACAGAATTCGCTAAAGCCTTAATTGTAAAAGGAGTTCCAACGGAAAAACCATGAGCATTAAGAGTAGTTACAGTTATTAAACTTGATCCAGAACTACTAGTTCCTGTACTAGCATCTGTAGTTACTGAAATAACTTGTATATCGCTACCAGGAATTTCATACACAGACGGATAATTCCGCATTAAACCAATAGCCTGCCACTTAGTTGGTTGCAATCCATACTCAAAGTCAGCATCTAACATACTCTGGGGAATGCCAACTTTTTGACGCTCCATTGCATCTGTAGCAATCGAGTTTAATCTAACTGGTTGTTCTTTAGCTTCAACAAAAATTTGCAAGGCATCAGTAACCATCATGTTACTAGTGTCAGTGTCAAATATTAACGTAGTTATTTTTTCATTGCCGTATAACGCACCTGGAAAGTCTTCGTCGTAATTTTCACTATAAGTTAAATCGGCGGCCAAAGACGGGTCAGCAAAATTGTATAAAATTTCATTTCGAGTAGTATTTGTAATTAATAGTATGTCTTTTAATTTAAAATACCCTGGGAATTTTACATATCCACGATTAGATGTTACAGAAGGTAGTGATCCTAATCCATTTGTTATAACATCAATTATAATTTGATTTAATGATTCTAATTTTAATTTACCAGCGCCTTCTGCAATTACAGTTACGTCAATGACCTGATCAACTATTCCCTGTAATGAATTATAAGAAATGTTTTCTAAAACATAATTCTTAATTAAACCTTGAATAAATGTATGAGCAGCAACTTCCGGTAATCGATCACCGTCAACCTGTGGTACTCCGTTTTCAAAATATTTACTGGCGTTATTAACTGTTTGTTGATTACCGCCTTTTCTTAAATCACTAAGATATCCTTCTAACACATAACTTACATCTCTACGGCACTTATCTGCATTATAAGTGTAGTACACAAATGGCACAATGTTATTTTGTACATTATACTGAATGTAGGCAATTGTTTCTTCTAAAACAAATTTTTTGTTTGCATCTAGAATTGCATGTGTGTTTGGATATAAATTAGTGTCTGGGACAACAATTCCAGGTACAAATTTATAATTCGTGATTTGCTTTTTTGCCATTTAGTTTTTCCTCAATTAGCTCAATGCTATTGACATAGCAATTGCTCTTGCATCGACATATTTTTTATTAGTAGCGTGTGTAGTTGCTGTAGGTAAAGTTGGTACAACAAAGTTACTGTTAGTAGTTACATCACCATCAATTGTAGCAGTTCCTGATACTGATAGACTAGGCAATGTTCCTATAGTAGTTATATTTGAACTCCCCGACCAAGTGCTTAAAGCGACGTTTTCTACATTTCCTAACCCTACATGTTCAGAAGTTACTCCAGTGACAGTTCCAGTGAACGTTGGATTATCAGTATCAGCTTTGGTTCCCAATCCGGTATCTACATAGTTTTTTACAGCATACACAGTTGGAACTACTTCTGTAGAATTAGCAGCTAATAAATTTGAATCATTTAAAAATGCTGTTACTGTTACTCCGTTAACTAGTCCTACACTGACAAATCCGGTTAATGTTGCACCGTCTTGACCATCAATGTTGTTTAATAACGAGAGAAATCCTGTTGATAAAGTACTAGTTCCTGAATCGTATGTTAACCCTGGATCTGCACCAAATAACCCGTTGTTATTAAATTGAATTTGAGTGTCTGTTCCTGCAGGGTTAGTAGTACCCCCACCACCGCCACCGCCACCGCTAACGGTTGCCCAGGACAACACTCCTAAACCATTTGTTGTTAGTACTTGACCAGCACTTCCGTCCTGGCCCGGCAATTGGTATGTAATATCAGCTGTTAAATTAGACGGGGATCTAAGACCAATAAAATTAGTATTATCTGTATCGTAGAGTCTTAATCTGTTATTGCCTCGAATTGCAACTGGGCCAGTATTGACAGTTAATCCAGCGGTGGCCGTCAAGGTGCCTGTTATTGTGCTATTGCCTGTAACGCTAGCTCCGCCAGAACTTACAGTTAGCCCATTAGCTGTAATTGTACTGTTAATATAGACCGCACCGCCAATACCAACACCGCCACTTACTATCAGTGCTCCGGTACTAGATGTAGTGCTTGGCGTTGAATTAACAATGTTAAGGGGATTAGATATGCTTCCCCCGTTAAAATTTCCACTAAGAGAAAATGCCTTCCATTTTTCTTCTACACCATTATAGTATAATAACTGCCCGTCTGTTGCACCTGTAACATCAACATTGCCCAAATCGTCAAGATCGTGATTTGAAATACTTGATATTGTACCAATGAACCCAGCTGCTTGTACGGTTCTAGTACCAAAATTAACATTAGACTCAGTTGATCCACCGCCCGAAATGTTGCTAAGATCTGCTCTTAATAACATATTTCCGCCGGATGTAGATCCGTCAAACACTCTTAAAGATTTTTTTTCTCTATCGTAAAATACTTCTCCAACACTTCCGGTGGAACGATTTAGCTCTGAAACAGCTTTAGGTAGTAGTCTAATAGAACGAACTGATGGTGTTGATGACATTTTTTAACCCGTTTTTTATATTTAGCTTTGGTGTATTCTGTAAATCTTCTATAAAACGAACAATTTTAAGTCATTTTTAGTTGTTTTTTTACAACCGTGACTATATAATGTGCTATCAGTAGTATCACTAATACTATTATGGTAATATTGAAAATTTTAAAAAGGAAATAAAATATGAAGAAAATTCTAGCAATTTTAGCTCTAGGCTTTGCCGGTTCTGCTTTTGCACAAAACTTTGTTTCTGTGGACGTTGATAATGTTCGCGGTCTAGGTGGTGCATCTGATAGCAGAGCAACCTACGTTCGCGCAGGTAAGGCATTTGACAACCTACAGTTGAATCTACAAAGCCGTACAGCAACATTAGACGGTGGCGGCATGCTCAACAGTTTGGAAGTTACTGCGGCTAACCACAAGTTAGTTGTAGCTGGTCTAAAGCCTTTTGTTGGTGTTGGCCACGATAATGGTTTCAATGGTGGTGCAGGTAAGTCTTATCAATACGGTTTACTTGGTGCAACTACTGGTGCCAAAATTGGTCCAGGATTTGCTCTAGCAGGTGTTAAGACTCGCGTTAATTGGGATGATGCTAATCCTAAGCAAACAATTGGATTTGCTACTTATAGCATTCCAATGAGCAAGAGTGTTTCAGTTAATTTAAATGCCAGCAAGTCATGGCAGGACATTAAAGAAAATGCTTTTGGTCTAGGCCTTGGATTTAGTTTCTAAACCAATACTAGATCGTTTAAAGGACTCTACGGAGTCCTTTTTTATTCATTGTAAAAATCTATTACAGCTATAAAAATATTTTTAAAAAAAATCTATTGACTTTGCATTTTAATAGGCTATATAATATTGTATAGGACAAACGTTCTACAAAGTTTTCAAACACACAAGGAGAAACACATGAAAACAGTTGGTGATAAAATTGAAAAGTTTGCCGTAACAGGCGTTAACCCAGGTAGTGATCAGT
>JACCEB011332942.1_pt1 | contig 10722 bp, 9 predicted proteins | sample 7454761 | NCBI WGS metagenome assembly JACCEB01 (sample SAMN15323454, study PRJNA562643) | freshwater metagenome | isolation source: river surface water | place: USA:Blue River Watershed | collected 2017-08-18 | reverse complement strand
TATCGTGCGTCAGCAGGCGGCAAAGTCCGAGGTGCTGATGCCGCATCACGACACCCTGATCCAGACCGACGATCACATCATCATCTTCATCCCGAGCAAGCGCATGGTGCGCGAGGTGGAGAAGCTGTTTCAGGTCAAGGCCACATTCTTCGGCTGATGCTGCGCGACATCCTGCCCGTCCTGGCCGTCATGTCACGAATCATCGTGGTGTTTTCTCTGGCCTTTGTCGTGCCCATCATCTGGGCCTGGTTTGAAGACGACACCTTCGATTTGCTGGTGTGGGAGGGCAGCTTTTTATTTACGCTGCTCACCGGGGCTTTGTTGTGGGGACTCACCCGCCGTTATCGGCGAGAGTTGCTGGCGCGCGATGGCTTCCTGCTGGTCAATCTGGTCTGGCTGGTGTTGCCCGCGTATTCGGCCCTTCCCTTGATGTACAGCGTGCCGGACATCACCTGGACCAAGGCTTATTTCGAGGCCATGAGTGCCCTGACCGCCACCGGAGCGACCGCCCTCTCCGGGCTGGATGCCCTGCCGGTGTCGGTCAATGTCTGGCGTTGCTTCTTGCAACTCATTGGCGGGCTGGGCATCATGCTGCTGGTGGTGGCGGTGCTGCCTCTGCTTGGGCTCGGCGGCATGCAGCTCTACCGCGCCGAGACGCCCGGCCCCATGAAAGACACCAAGTTCACGCCGCGTATCGCAGAGACGGCCCGTGGCTTGTGGAGTGTCTACTTTCTTTTCTCCCTGGCCTGTTTTCTGGCTTACCGCTGGGCCGGCATGAGCTGGGCGGATGCCTTCATGCACATGTGCACCACCATGGGCCTGGGCGGCTTTTCTTCCTACGATGCCAGCCTTGGTCATTTTGATTCGGCCGCTGTCGAGGGGGTGGCCATTGTCTTCATGACGCTGGCGGGCATCAGTTTCTTGCGCTACTTCATGGTGCTGCGCAGTCGGTCAATCCGTCCTATCAGCGGTGATCGCGAAATCCTCACCTATCTGGCCGTGCTGGCTGCATCCACGGTGGTGGTGACCCTGTTGCTGCTCACGCATGGGGTCTACGACGACGCGCTGGTGGCCTTGCGCGCCAGTGCCTTCCATGTGGTGTCGCTCGCCACCACCACCGGCTATGCCGCCACTGACTATTCGCAATGGCCCGTGTTTGCGCCGGTCCTGTTGCTCTTTCTAGGTTGCTTTGCCTCCTGTGCGGGATCGACCGGCGGGGGGATCAAGATGGTGCGCATGATTCTGCTGATCAAGCAGGCCCGGCGTGAATTGGTGCGGATCATCCATCCCCGGGTGGTCAATCCGGTGACGCTCTCAGGCTCGGTGGTACCGATGCCGGTGATGACGGCGGTGCTGGGCTTCATGTTGATCTATGGGGCGGCTACCATGGGCTTGAGCATGTTGCTGCTCTTCTCGGGGCTTGATGTCGTGTCGGCTTTTTCGGCGGTGGTGGCCACGGTCAACAACATCGGACCCGGCTTGGGCCAGGTCGGACCGGCTGGAAATTTTGGCGGGCTCACCGCCTTCCAGACCTGGGTGCTTTCGTTTGCCATGCTGCTCGGACGGCTGGAGCTGCTGTCGGTGCTGGTGCTGCTTTCTGCGCATTTCTGGCGCAAGTGATTTTTTAAAGGAGAAATCCGCATGCCGATTACCAAGGGATACCGCGAGTTGGTGGACGAGGCCATGGCGCAGGTCACCACCTACAGCGTTGAGGCGGTGCGCGATCGCCTGGGCCAGCGCGATGTACAGATTGTCGACATCCGCGATGTGCGAGAACTCGAGCGCGAGGGCACGGTGCCTGGTGCCTAGCTCGCTCCGCGCGGCATGCTCGAGTTCTGGGTCGATCCGGCATCCCCGTATCACAAGCCGGTGTTTGCCGACGAGACCCGGCAGTTCATCCTCTTCTGTGGGGCCGGTTGGCGCAGCGCTCTGGCCACCAAGACGCTCCAGGACATGGGCATGCGCAATGTGGCCCATATCGACGGCGGCTTTGCGGCTTGGAAGCAGGCGGGCGCGCCGGTGGTCAGCCTGGAGGCGCACAAGCAGGAAAGTGCCAGCCGCAAGGCCTGAGTCCCGCGGAGCATTTGACCTGGCCGGCAGCTTGTGCGCTCGCCAGCCCGGCAGAGGCGATGCGCTGCGGCTTACTCTGCAGTGCTTAAAGGCTTTCGTCCGATAGGGCTTGTTGATTTTTCTCGACCCCCGACAATTTTCCAATTGCTTCGTAGACACGAGAATCAACCAGGGGTTTACTTTTGGGGCGCGAGTTTTGAAAGCGGGCAGTTTGCTCACCACCGGCTTCATCCGTCGTTTTGTACGCGAGTCCAGGCGACGCCGCCTCGATCTGGCCCTTGGTAAGCCAGGTGAGTCTTTGTCGCTGCAGGAGCTGCTTGACCTGCACGGTCGCGCCACCATGCCGGTGTTGCTCATCGTGCTGGCGCTGATCACCACCATTCCAGTGGCGGGAGCCGGCACCGTGTTCAGTCTGGCCATCATGGCCTGGTCCTGGCGTTGGGTGTTGCAGCGTGAGGGCTCGCAGGGTTTGAAGCACCTCGACTTTTTGCAGATATCGCCTGGTGCGGCCAGTCGCAGCTTGCGGTGGCTGGCCTGGATGTACCTGTTCGCGCACAGACGCCTGCGGCCGCGCTGGTCGATCTTCTACAGCCCGACGCTGCGATGGTTCTGGGGCCTGTGGGTACTGCTGATGGCGCTGATTATTTTTCTGCCCATCCCCTTCGGTAATTTGTTCCCGGCCGTCAGCCTTTTGATGTTCGGGCTAGGGCTGCTGACCCGTGATGGACTGATGTTGGTGCTTTCTCTGCTACTGGGTCTGGCCGGCTTGACGGCCTTGGTCTTGGCCGGCGGCTGGATTTGGCATCTGATCGTCGACTTTTGGTCCACCGCCCCGCGTTGAGACTGCTTTCTACAATGGCCTCATGCGGTACGAGGCCCTGCTTTTTGATTGCGATGGCGTGCTGGTCGACAGCGAGGCTATCACTTGCGGCGTGCTGCGCGATATGCTGGAAGAGAAAGGCTGGTGCCTGACCCTGGCGCAATGCATGGGGCACTTCGTGGGCCACACGGTGCGCAATCGCGCTGATTTGGTCCACGCGCATACCGGTTGGCATCTCACCGAAGACTGGCTGCAGTCTTTCTACCAGCGTCGTAATGCGGCACTGGAGCAGGGCATCCGGTCGATTGAGGGCGTGCCTGAACTTCTCAACCACGCCCAGGCGCGTTATGGGGCGCGTATGGCCGTCGCCTCCGGTGCCGATCGCTACAAGGTCGAGATGATGCTCGGCCGCGTGGGGTTGCTGGATTTTTTCAGGGGCCGCATCTTCAGCGGCCATGAGGTGCCACGCAGCAAGCCCGCTCCTGATGTCTATCTGGCGGCTGCAGCCCATCTGCAGGCTGATCCGGCGGCCTGTCTGGTCATCGAAGACACGCCCACCGGCATCACGGCCGGCGTGGCTGCCGGTGCGACGGTCTGGGCCTACTGCCCACCGGGCGCCTCGTCCGAGGGTTTGTTGCAGGCTGGCGCCGCGCAAGTCTTCGGGACCATGAACGCGTTGCGCGAGGCCTTGCTGTAGCGAGGCCCTCGCTCGGTGGATGGTTGACCGCATGGCGGCGCTTTAACGCCCGGCCCGCCACAGCGCCGGTGTTTGTCCTGTCCAGACCTTGAAGGCGCGGATAAAGCTCTTCTCGTTGCGAAAGCCCACGCTGGCCGCGATCTGCTTGATGGGTTGCTGGCTGCGCTCGAGCAGCTCTCGGGCGCGTTCCTGCCGCACCTCGTCCTTGATGGTCTGCAGACGGGTACCCTCTTCGCGCAGGGCCCGGTGCAGGGTGCGCACCGACAGTCCGAGCATCCCCGCCAGAGCCGCAGCGTTGTGCGAGGCCTGCGGCTGACCGAGCAGGGCCTGACGAACCTGACGCAACAACAGGCGGTCGCGCCGGTAGGGCAGTACCTGCAAGGGCAAGGCGCGCTGCAACATCTGGCGCAGCGCCTTCTCATCGCGACGCAGGGGCAAGTCGAGGTAGCTCGGATCAAACCACAGCCGCGCCTGCATCAGCCCGCCGTCACCGACCCCGAAGCGGATGGGGCCCGGAAACATCAGGGGATAGCTGTCAGCATGGCTCGGTGCCGGATATGGAAAGTCACTGCGCCGTAGGGCCACCCGCGAGTCAATCAGCCAGCAGGCCACGCCATGCACATTGCGCAGCAGCGAGACCATGCAGAACTCGCGCAGGGCGCCCAGAGGTTCGATCTCGGTGAGAACGATGCACGCCCCTTCACTGTCGACATGCAGGCTCAGGTTGTCGCAGATCAGGCCGTGATGACGGCACCAGCGTTTGAGCGCCACGCCCAGCGTGGGGGCGGTCAGGCTGGCGCGGATCAGCATGCCGTAGCTGCCCCAGGGCAGTCGACGTCGACTCCAGCCCAGGGACTCGTCGTCCAGCTCCCTCATGGCATGGCCCGAAATGCGCTCCATTTGCTCGGCGCTGATGCGGGCTGCCGGGTTTTTGACGGTAGATGGCCTGATTTGTGCGGCGGCCAGTGCCTCCGATGGGTCCATGTGGCGCGCTGCATAGGCCTGCAAAATCGGGTGCACCAGAGCCATCGGCGTCGCTTTGGCAGCCGGTGACTTGGGCTTAGGCGGTCGGTTTTCGGACGGGCGCATCCCGCCAGTGTGCCGCAAGAAGGCCGCCCTGCAGATTTTGTGAGTTAGTTGGCACGATTTATCACCTACCTGTCAGCCAGATGGCGCGTAGCTGGCTTATCCTTGGCGCCCAAGCCATCAGGTGCGCCAGGGCCTGACGCCCGTTGGGTCTTGCTGGCCAGGAGCCCTATGCCATGTCCGTTCTTCAAACCCGCCTGAACCCCCGATCGGCTGACTTCCAGGCCCATGCAGCCCAAATGCAGGCCGCTGTAGATGACCTGCGTTTGCAGATTGCCAAGGCTGCAGCCGGCGGCGGCGAGACGGCGCGGGCCAGGCATGTCGCCCGGGGCAAGCTGCTGCCGCGAGAGCGCGTGCAGATGCTCTTGGACCCGGGCACCCCGTTTTTGGAACTCGCCCCGCTGGCTGCACACGCCATGTACGGCGGCGATGCACCTTGCGCAGGCATGATTGCCGGTGTCGGCCGTGTCAGCGGCGTCGACTGCGTGATCGTCTGCAACGACGCCACCGTCAAGGGTGGAACGTATTACCCGATGACGGTCAAAAAGCACCTGCGGGCCCAGGAAGTGGCTCAGCAAAATCGCCTGCCCTGCATCTATCTGGTCGATTCGGGGGGTGCCAATCTGCCCAACCAAGACGAGGTGTTTCCAGACCGCGATCATTTCGGGCGCATCTTCTACAACCAGGCCAACATGAGCGCCCAGGGCATCGCGCAGATCGCGGTGGTCATGGGCTCGTGCACCGCCGGCGGCGCCTACGTGCCAGCCATGAGCGATGAGACCATCATCGTCAAGGAGCAGGGCACCATCTTTCTGGGCGGGCCGCCCTTGGTCAAGGCCGCCATTGGCGAGGTGGTCAGCGCCGAGGACCTGGGGGGTGGTGATGTGCACACCCGCCTGTCGGGCGTGGCCGATCACCTGGCCCAAAACGACGCACATGCGCTGGCCCTGGCGCGCCAGGCGGTGGCCACGCTCAATCGCAGCAAGCGAGCCGAGGTGCTGCTCAGAGCGCCGGTGCCGCCCCTCTATGACTGCGCAGAGCTCTATGGCGTCATCCCCACCGACACGCGCAAGCCCTACGACGTGCGTGAGGTGATTGCCCGCATCGTCGACGGCAGCGAGCTGCATGAATTCAAGGCGCGCTTTGGCAGTACCCTGGTTTGCGGCTTTGCGCATATCGAGGGCATGCCAGTGGGCATCGTCGCCAACAACGGAGTCTTGTTTTCTGAATCGGCGCAGAAGGGCGCGCACTTCATCGAACTGTGCTGCCAGCGCAAGATACCCCTTGTCTTCCTGCAGAACATCACCGGCTTCATGGTGGGGCGCAAGTACGAAAACGAGGGCATTGCCCGGCATGGTGCCAAGATGGTGACGGCGGTGGCGACAGCCAACGTGCCCAAGTTCACCGTCATCATCGGCGGCAGCTATGGTGCGGGCAACTACGGCATGTGCGGCCGGGCCTATTCGCCACGTTTCCTTTGGATGTGGCCCAATGCGCGCATCTGTGTGATGGGTGGCGAGCAGGCTGCCGGCGTGCTCGCCACGGTCAAGCGCGATGCGGTCGAAGCCAAGGGCGGTACCTTCAGCGCCGCGGACGAAGAGGCGATCAAGCGTCCGATCCTCGAACAGTTTGCGCAACAGTCGCACCCCTACTATTCAAGCGCTCGCTTGTGGGACGACGGCGTGATCGATCCGGCCGATACCCGCCGCGTGCTGGCCCTGGGCTTGTCGGCTGCGCTCAATGCGCCGATGGGCGAGCCTAAGTTTGGCGTGTTTCGGATGTAAACGACCTGCAAGGAGTTCCGATGAGCGCCACCCTCTACGACACCCCAGAACATGCGCTGCTGCGCGAACAGGTTGCGCGCTTTCTGGCTCGCGAGGTCGAGCCCCACGGCCAGGCCTGGGAAGAGCAGGGCATGGTGCCGCGCGAGGTGCTGCGGCGCATGGGCCAAGCCGGCCTGCTGGGCCTGATGTACGAAGGCCAGTACGGGGGCGGTGAAGCGGACGCGCTGACCAACCTGGTGTTTGCCGAGGCCTTGTCGCAGTCCACCTTTGCCGGCTTCATCATTACGGTGCTGGTCCACACCGATATGGCCAGTCCACACTTGCATCATGCCGGCACACCCGAGCAAAAGGCACGCTACATGCCGCGCATCACGTCAGGTGAGTGCATTTGTGCGGTGGCCATTACCGAGCCCGGCGCCGGTTCAGATGTGGCTGGCATACGCACCCAGGCTCGGCGCGAGGGCGATCAGTGGGTGATCAATGGCACCAAGATGTTCATCACCAATGGCGTGCATGCCGACGTCTACTTTGTCGCAGCCAAGACCGGCCCGGCCAAACGTGACATGTCTATCTTCATCGTCGAGAAGGGCACACCCGGATTCAGCGTGGGTCGTGCACTGAAGAAGACGGGCTGGTTGTCGTCCGATACCGCCGAGCTGGTGTTCGATAACGTTCGCGTCCCAGCGGCTCATTTGCTGGGCCAGGAGCACAAGGGCTTCTATTCGGTCATGCAAAACTTTCAGACCGAGCGCATCGCCCTGGGCGCGATGGCGGTCGGTCATTGCCAGCAGGCTCTGCGACTGACCCTCGATCATGTGCGTCAGCGTCAGGCCTTTGGCGGTACCTTGTGGGATCAGCAGACCATACGCCAGCGTCTATCGATGCTCGACGCCAGAACTCGCGCTGCGCGGCAATTCATGTACCACTGCGCCTGGTCGGTCACGCAGGGCCATGACATCGTGCAAGAGGTGTCCATGCTCAAGGCCTTGACCGGCGAATTGGTCAATGAGGTCGTGCAGACCTGCCAGCAGTTCCATGGCGGCATGGGCTTCATCCGAGAAACAGCGGTCGAGCGGCTGTGGCGCGATGCGCGGGTGTTGGCCATAGGCGGTGGCGCCACCGAAGTGATGCTCGAAGAAGTGGCCAAGCGTTACTGAGCCCATGCGTCTGACGATATTTCTTAAGGATGGCCCATGTCTGATGTGATCGAAGTGTTGCGACCGAGCCCGCATGTGGCTGAGATCTGGCTCAACCGACCCGATGTGCGTAACGCCTTCAACGATGCAGTGGTTGCGGGTCTGACCCGTGTCTTTGCGCAGCTGGCCGGCGAGCCCGAACTTCGGGTGGTGTTGCTGGCGGCACGCGGCAAGGCCTTCTGTGCGGGTGCCGATCTCAACTGGATGCGTGCCATGGCCGACTACAGCTGGGACGAGAACCGGCAGGACGCCCAGCGTCTGGCCGACATGCTCTGGACCCTGGATCAGTGCCCGGTGCCTGTGGTGGGCCGTATTCAGGGTGATTGCTATGCAGGGGGCATGGGCTTGGCCGGCGTATGTGACGTCTTGGTCGCATCGAGCACCGCCACCTTTTGCTTGTCCGAGGCGCGGCTGGGCTTGCTGCCGGCGACCATCAGTCCTTACGTGGTACGGGCCCTGGGCGTGCAGGCATCGCGTCGTTACTTTGTCACGGCCGAGCGCTTTACCGCAGAGCAGGCCCACAGCCTTGGACTGGTGCATGAGGTGTGCGAGCCGCAGGCGCTCAATGCCACTGTGGCTCGGATCATGGACACGCTGGCGGCCAATGGGCCGGCTGCGGTCAAGGCCTGCAAGCAGCTGGTGCGAGACGTGGCCGCACAACCCATCACCGAAACCCTGCGCGCCGAGACAGCGCGACGCATTGCCGACTTGCGGGCCAGCCCTGAGGGCCGTGAGGGGGTGCAGGCGTTTCTGAACAAGCGCTCCCCCAACTGGCTGGTCTGAAAGGGCACCATGTTTAAAAAAATCCTGATTGCCAACCGAGGCGAAATCGCCTGCCGGGTGGCCGCCACGGCCCGGCGTCTGGGTGTGCAGACTGTCGCGGTGTATTCCGACGCAGATGCCAAGGCCAAGCATGTTGCGGCCTGCAATGAGGCGGTGCACATCGGTGCCTCGGCCCCCAAAGAGAGCTACCTGCAGTGGCAGCGCATCATCGACGCGGCCCGGCAGACCGGTGCACAAGCCATTCACCCCGGCTATGGATTCCTGAGCGAGAACGAGGAATTTGCCCAGGCTTGTGCCGATGCCGGCCTGGTGTTCATCGGCCCGCCGCCTGCGGCCATCAAGGCCATGGGACTCAAGGCTGAATCAAAGCGCTTGATGGACCAGGCTGGCGTTCCTCTGGTGCCGGGCTATCACGGGACCCACCAGGCGCCCGAGTGGTTGCAGGCCGAGGCCGATCGAATGGGCTATCCGGTATTGATCAAGGCCAGCGCGGGTGGGGGTGGTAAGGGCATGCGCGCGGTGGAACGGGCCGAGGACTTTTTGGAGGCCCTGGCCAGCTGCAAGCGTGAGGCGGCCAGCAGCTTTGGCGATGATGCGGTACTGATTGAAAAATATGTCCAGCGGCCGCGCCACATTGAAATTCAGGTGTTTGCCGACAGCCACGGTCACTGCGTCTATCTGCACGAACGCGACTGTTCGGTGCAGCGTCGTCATCAAAAAGTGCTGGAAGAGGCGCCCGCACCCGGCATGACGGAACATCTGCGCAAGCGCATGGGCGAGGCGGCGGTGGCTGCTGCGCAGGCGGTGGGCTATGTCGGTGCGGGCACGGTTGAATTTATCGTGGAGCAGGCGGCCTACGACCAGCCGCAATCGATGAAGTTTTTCTTCATGGAGATGAACACCCGTTTGCAGGTGGAGCATCCGGTGACCGAGGCCATCACCGGCTTGGATCTGGTCGAGTGGCAGCTGCGTGTGGCCGCCGGCGAGCCGCTGCCGCTGATCCAGGAGCAGATTCCTTTGCGCGGCCACGCCATCGAGGCCCGCATCTGCGCCGAAACCCCCGACAACAACTTTTTGCCGGCTACCGGCACGCTATCGGTCTACAACAAGCCCAGCTGCACCAGTTTTAGCGTCAGCGATGTACGCATAGACGATGGCGTGCGACCGGGCGATGCGATCAGCCCGTTCTATGACTCGATGATTGCCAAGCTGATCGTGCATGGCGACACGCGCGAGCAGGCGCTGGCCCGGCTGGATGCAGCCCTGGCCGAACTGCACATCGTTGGCCTGAACACCAATGTGCAGTTCCTGCGCCACGTTTTGGCCACGCCATCGTTCGCCCAGGCGCAGCTTGACACCGCCCTGATCAGCCGTGAAGCAGACCGGCTGTTCCAGCAGCAGCCGGTGGCCCCCGCGCTGGCGGTGGCCGCTCTTGTCGCGCATGTGGTGCACGCCGAGCAGCAGCTTGCCGGAGACGACCCGTTTAGCGCCCGTGATGGCTGGCGCTCCCATGGGTTGACGCAGCGGCGCTTTGAGCTTGATCACGCCGGGCAGGCCTTGCGGGCTACGCTGACCTATGGGCGTGACAACACCCTGCTGCTGGCTCTGGGGGATGCGCCTGCACAGCCCCTGGCGGTGCAGGCTCGCACTGACGATCTGGTGATCGGCTGGCAGGGGGAGTTGGTGCGCACCCGCCTGTACTGGCAGGGCGAGCAGGCGCATGTCTTCACGCCTCGGGGAGCCACCCGCCTCGCGCTGATTGATGCGCTGGCCCACGCCGGTGAAGCGGCACAGGAAGGCGGACGTCTGAGCGCACCCATGCCCGGCAAGATCATCGATTTTTTGGTCAAGCCTGGTGAGAAGGTGGCCAAGGGCCAGCCGCTGGCGGTCATGGAGGCCATGAAGATGGAGCACACCATCGCTGCGCCAGCCGATGGCCGGGTGGCGGAGCTGCTCTATGCCCCGGGTGACCAGGTGGCCGAAGGCGCGCCCTTGCTGAGCTTGAGCGTTTGATGCGTATCGTCTTTCACGATCTCAGCGTCGAACCCGAACCTTGGCTGGGTGCGCTGCGTCACGCCTTCCCCCAAGCGGTGGTGCAGTTGTGGCAGGCCGGCGCGCCGCCGGCTGATTACGCGCTGGTGTGGGCGCCGCCCCAGCAGCTGCTCGATGAGCAAACTCGGCTCAAGGCACTGTTCAATTTGGCGGCAGGGGTCGATACCCTGGTCCAACTCAAATTGCCGGCCGGCGTACCGCTGTTTCGCCTGGACGACGCCGGCATGGCGGTGC
>JACCEB010276874.1_pt1 | contig 10724 bp, 9 predicted proteins | sample 7454761 | NCBI WGS metagenome assembly JACCEB01 (sample SAMN15323454, study PRJNA562643) | freshwater metagenome | isolation source: river surface water | place: USA:Blue River Watershed | collected 2017-08-18 | reverse complement strand
GGACTTTTGCCGAAACTCGAATTTCAAGCGCAGGCCCTTCAAAAAATTCGGCGAGTTCTGCCCGAAGAAAAGGGGCTTCTCGGTTTTGTGGGCGGTCCTCTCACTTTGTTTTATTACGCAGCCGTAGGGAGCCATCAAGGTGGAAACCTGGCCGAAGCCCGGCAGGGACTCGACGATGGCCGCTGGGAAGGGTTCTGCGATCGCTTGCTTGATCTTCTGGCTCACAACATGGCCCTGCAAGCTCGGAACGGGGTCGATACGATCGCCGTGATGGACACTTGCGCAGGGGATGTGGAACCGGATGCTTATGCGCATCTCGTGGTTCCCGTTCTTCAGGACCTTTTTGCGCGTTACCGCGCGCTTTGTCCGGATGTGCCGATTACTTACTACTCAAAAGGAACCGACCCGCGGTGGTGGGATTCGTTGAAGGACCTTCCCATTTCGGCCATCGGCGTAGATTGGAACACTGACATCGTTCAAGTGCTGAAGCGCTACGGGGGCCGCTGGGCGATTCAGGGCAATTTCGACCCGAGCGATCTGTTTCTGCCTCATGAGAAATTAGAGCCTAAGCTTCGGCACTGGATGGAGCGAGTGAAGCGCGAAGTGCCCTTGAGCCTTCGCCAGGGCTGGGTTTGCGGTCTAGGCCACGGCGTCCTTCAGCACACGCCCGAGTCGAGTGTTCGCCTGTTTCTGCGGCTTCAGAAGGAGATTTTCGGGGAATGAAAAATCACAGCGAGCTTCTGAAGAAGTACAACGTTCCCGGGCCGCGCTACACCAGTTACCCGACGGTTCCCTATTGGGAGCAAAACCCCACCGCCGAGGAGTGGATTGGGAGCATTGATCATGCGCTGACGGACGGGGAAGCCCGAGGAATCGGGGCTGCGCTTTATATTCACATTCCGTTTTGCGAAAGCCTTTGCACTTACTGTGGCTGCAACACGCGCATCACTCGCAATCACTCGGTGGGTCGTCCTTATGTGAAGACGGTGCTCCAGGAGTGGAAGCTTTACCTGGAGCGCTTGGGCCGGGATCGTTCGGAAGGCGTGCCTGTTACCGAGATTCACCTGGGCGGTGGAACACCGACTTTTCTTGCGCCCGATGAACTTCGGGAGCTCATGGAAGGAATTTTGGAGAAGTGCCGAATCCTTCCGGGCGCAGAGTTTTCCATGGAGGCCGATCCCCGGGTCACGCGTCGCGAACACCTCGAGGTTCTGGCAAGTCTTGGCTTTCGTCGCTTGAGCCTAGGGATCCAAGACTTTGATCCTCGTGTGCAGGACGTCGTTCACCGAATTCAGAGTGAAGACCAAGTTCGTGAAGTGACCGAAATGGCTCGCGAATTGGGTTACACTTCCATCAATTACGATCTCATTTACGGTTTACCTTTTCAGACTTTGGACAGCATCCGGGAGACGATCGACGCCGTTCGACGCCTCAGGCCCGACCGGATCGCTTTCTATGCCTACGCGCATGTGCCGTGGATTAAGCCGTCACAGCGTCGTTTCACTGAGGCAGACCTTCCGGCGGGCGATGAAAAGCGAGCGCTTTACGAGCTAGGGCGCACGATGCTGGAGGATTCCGGCTACCGCGAAGTGGGAATGGATCATTTCTCGCTCGAGTCGGACTCACTTTGGAAAGCCGCAAAAGAAGGAAGTCTGCATCGTAACTTCATGGGATACACGGCTCGCCAAGTGGCTCCACTGATTGGTCTTGGCGTTTCGGCCATTGGGGATTCCTGGACCGTGTTTTCCCAGAACGAAAAGCTTCTCGAAACCTATCAAGCACGGGTGGAGAAGGGTGAGCTGCCCCTGCTTCGCGGTCATGTGCTGAATCAGGAAGATCTGGTCATTCGGCAGCACGTTTTGAATTTGATGTGTCGAATGGGCACGGCTTGGAAGGATCAGCTTACCTACACCGAGTACTTGGAAAACGTGGCGCCTCGCTTGGAAGAGCTGGTTCGCGACGGTTTAGTCGAGGCGGATCGCTTCCAAGTGAAAGTGAAAGAAGAGGGCCGAGCTTATCTTCGCAACATCTGCATGGCGTTTGATGCTCGTCTGACCCGGCAAGCGCCGCAGACTCAGCTTTTCTCAAAGACCATTTGAGAATCGAGAGCGAGCGATGATCGGAACTTTAGACCAGAGGCATCGGGAAGTAACGGTCATCGGCGCCGGCATAGCGGGCCTGATTGCCGCCTACCGATTGGACCGCTTGGGCTACGAGGTGACGCTTTTAGAGTCGTCACACCGAGCGGGGGGAGTGATCCGGACAGACGCCACACCGTTTGGACCTGCTGAAGCTGCGGTTCACTCGGTTCTGGCAAGCCCTGCGGTTGTCGATTTTTTTGAAGACCTGGGCGTGCCGATGGTCGGTGTCGATCCAAAGTCTCGTGCGCGCTTCATTTGGCGCGGTGGAAAGATGCGGAAAATTCCGCTCGGACCGGTTGAAGCCTTCGGGGCCGCTGCACGCGCTTTTTTCCGAAAGGCGCCTGAAGCCTCTCGAAGTGGCTTGGGAAGTGAAACGGCAACCCTCGAAGAGTTTGCGCTGCATCACCTCGGAAAAGCGGCGCTGGATTACGGGTTAAATCCTTTCTTGCGCGGAATTTATGCGGCAAGGCCGTCTGAGATTTCCCTTCGCGCGGCATTTCCCGGGCTCGAAGTTTCGCCCGGGCAGACCTTTGCGAGCGAGATGCGCCGAAAACGAAAAAGTCGCCGTGGCGCTCGTCCCGTCATGGTGACCGCGCGTGACGGGATGGAGAGCTTGGTCCGAGCGCTCGAGAGCCGGTTGCGCTTGCGTCTGGGTTCCCGGTTTCAGCTGGGTGCGCAGGTGGGTCAATTGCCAGATTCTCGAAACGTGGTGGTGTGTACTCCTGCCGGGCCTGCAGCGGCATTGCTTGGGTCACACTTTTCAGAGGCTTCTCGTGCATTGGCGGAAGTTCAGTATGCGCCGCTCGTCAGTGTCACAGTGTTTGCTCGGAAGGATCAGTTTCTTCGCGGGGCTCCCCAAGGCGTGGGCGTATTGGTGCCGGAGAATCAAAGAGAGAGGAAGTGTTTGGGGATTCTCTTCAATTCCAGCGCTTTTCCAAATCGAGTCAGCGCACCTGAGCTTGCTTCGTTCACAGTAATGCTCGGGGGAAGCTCCGCGCCTGAGTGGGCCTTGAAAAGTGAGGAAGAAATTCGCGAGGCCGTTTCAAGCGAGCTTCAGGCCATGCTGGGTCTTCAGGGCTTGCCCGAGCACCTTCAGGTGAATCGCTGGGAGCGCGCCATTCCGCTTTATTCCCCTCGCTTGCTTTCGCTTTGGAGCCAGGTGCGCGAAGGGCTCCCTCAGCGTCCGGGCTGCGTGCTTTTCGGGAATTACACGGGGCAAGTGAGCGTCCGTGGTTTGATCGAGACGCCTTGGCTCTGAAGCGTCGAAGACCCAGAAAAGCAAACCGGGCACCTCCCAGCGGAAGATGCCCGGCCTAAGTGCTCTTGTTTCAATCCGCCTGATCAGCGGTACAGGAAGCTCAGCGTATCCAACCAGCCCGTGGCGCTGTGGAACTTCATGGCGCGGTACTTGTCGTCATAAGCGTTCAGGCTGTAGCTGGAATCGGGCAGCCAGATCGAGACGCCGTGAGACAAGCGGTAAGACTGACTCGTCTTGTTCGACAGGATGAACTTCGCTGCTGCTTCACGAACGGCCGTCACTGCGTTGCGGTCCAGGCCTTTGATGCTCTTACGCTCGAGCTGATCGATGAAGTCGATCAAGTCGCCGTAATCCGCGTAGGCGTAGCTCTGGGTATCCCGCAGAGCGAGCATCGCTTTGCCGGCTTCGGTCGGAGCCAAAGTCATCAGGTTGATTCCTAGATCCCGGATCGCGGCGTTCAAGACGCCTTGGGCCGATAGGTCGTAGGACGAGAACGTGATTGCGTTGGACGAACCTTGGCTGCCGCCCGTGTACGACTTCACGTAAACGTCGGTCAGCATCGAAGCGACTTGTGCCGGAGTGGCCGTTTGGTTCTTGCTCCAAGCAGCCAGGAAATCGTCATATGGCCAGCCGTCACCGGGTTCGGTTTCTTGCGAGCCCATGAAGACATCGACTGAGTCCTTCATCTCGTTGGAAACTTCAGCCATGGCCATCAAGCAGGCGTCGGATCCGTAGAGATCCACTTTGCGTCCCAGCGACTGAGAAATGGCCGCCATGGCCTGGCCCAGTTGCGGAGTGGTGATGAAGTTGCCGCTGATGTCATCCCAGCTGATATCGCTCGGGGTGATTCCGGCTGCGAGAGCGCGCTTGGAAGTGCGGTGCCAGCCGCCGCCGTGGTTCCACACGTCGACGAAGTAGCGCTTGGCAGGGTAGTTCTTGATGCCCCACTGAACGAACTCAACCAGGTTTTTCCATTCGCCCATGTCCACGGTTCCCATGTCCTGAAGGACCGGAGAACTGACGACGTTGGTGTTCGTGTCTTTCTTCACGTACACGCGCTTCACTTGGCGAGTCGACAAGCTGGCCCACTGGACCACCACGTTGATCTGGTCCGTGCTTCCCACGCGCTCCATTTCGTTGATGTCTTCGGCGCCGAAGCGATCGAGGTTATTGTTGCCGTTCAGGAAGACGAGCATCGTCCATTCCTTTACAGGCTTGATTGAAGTATCGGCAAAAGACAGAGCTGGCGAAGCCAGACCTGCAAAAGCCGCGAGAGCAAGGAACGGCGCGAACGGACGCATGGAATCTCCTCCTTGAGATGGGAGCGAACGTTTTCACTACAGGGGTTGGATCAGAATAGCTGATCGCTTCCCAGTGACAAACGGCGCTTTTTTTGCCGGGTGCGAGACTTTCGCGAACGGGTCCATGTTTCGGACTCAGTCGCGAAAGTCTTCGGAAACGAAGGTCAGAGTTTTGACGAACTCAGAACTCGGCTCACCGCGGGGATGTCCTTGTTCACGAGAGCAAGAAATCCGCCATGATTCCCCGAAGCATCTTCACAGACCAAGGAGATGTTTCCGACGCGCGTGCCGGAAGTATAGAAACGGAAAGTGGCCACCGTTTCCTTGCAGCCCAGTTGAGCGGGGACAAAGACCCCGAAAGCGCCGTTGCCGAAGTAGACGGCCACATCCGAGAATCGCGCGGGCAACTGAAGAGCTAAGCCCGGAAGGGCGCCAGCTGCCACTCCGGGAAGAGGACGACCGCCCGGAAGAGTCGTGGGATCAAAGAGCGAGCCACCGCCTGCGTTCAGCACGTCGCTTGCTGCCAGGGCGACGACCAGCAAGGTTCCGTTGCTCTGGAAGTCAGGTCCGATCTCGGCATAGCTGTTGGGCAAGCGTCGGGCGTCGAGCGGGTAGCGGCCACCGGCATCGAGCGGAACCGAAGGAAAAGCGACCGAGAGGAGGAAATAGCCGTCCACAAAAGAAGAGGAGTATTTCACGCCGGGAATGGGCGGGTTCTTTGAGCTGCCTTTTCCGCAGCCGCTCAGGCTCAAAGCCAGGCAGCTCAGTGAAACGAGGGCGAGCTTCTTCATGGACCGGAACCGATCGTGTGCTTTGGACATGGAAATCACTTCTCCTGCAGGTTTGAATTTCCACCGGATACGGGAAGCAGGATCAGGATGCCGGAGCCCTCTCCGTTTGCGCCGGGTGGAACGGCGTGGCCTTTGCCGATGCGGTTACCGCGCTCGTCTTCAATGTCGATCGAGCGCAGGAAGGTAAGAAAAAGTCCGCTCGCCGAGCGAAGCGGGATGGGAAGAAAAAAGCCAACCACGTCCGAGCCTAAATAGAGCGTGAGGTCGAGCCCGGTGAGTCGCTCGGTCGTGCGAGGAAGGACGCCGCCCGAGATCCCAGGCAGGGCGCGGCCATCAGGCAGCCCGCCCCGGGGAAGCCCCGCACTCGCATTTCCGGCGAGTCCTGCCAGGGGCAAAGTAAGCTGAAAGAGAGTTCCCGAGCCCTGAAGGTTCGGGGCGCAGCCCAGAGTGGCGCCGTTCAGGCCGGGGATGGGAAGGCTTGTGCAGCCTTCGAGGTTCAGTGAGGTTGCCAAAAAGCTGACGTTCAAGTGGCCGGCTCGGGCTTGAGCGCGGAAGTGCTCAAGTCCCGGCACGCGCTTACCTGCGCCGCAGCCTGAAAGAGCGATTCCGAGCGTGATGATCCAACCCCAGCGTCCCAAACTTGACCCCCTATTGTTAAGGCACCTTCATAATTGCAGACGGGGTATGACGCAGCAAGTCAAAAATAGAAAATTAAATAATCCGTGGAAAACCGTGGGCTTCAGTCTGGTCTGGGTTCAGTCGGAGCGGGGAAAAAAAGAGAACAGGCTCAAACCACGGGCAGAACACCCTCAAAGTAGTCGCAAAGCTTCTCTCGGGGACACCCTGGGGCTTCAAGAAATCGCCTGACTGAAACGAGCTCGTCTCGTCGGCGAGTACTTTGTCCTAGGGTCCAATTCAGGAGCGAAAAGTCCTCACTCGCCCAGAAAACAAGGGCTTTTGCTTTTTCGCGGGGATCGCGAGTCACTCGGCCAATCATCTGCGCGAGACTGAGTAGCGACGGAGGTGCTTGCCACAAGATCACCCACCTGAGGTGGGACTGATCCATCCCCATTCCGAAGGCGGAAGTAGCGATGAGGATGGATCGTGTATCGGAGCGGATTTTCTCTTCCAGAGCGCGCCTTTCTTCTGAGCTGAAGCCTGCGTGATAGATCAGCGGATTTAGGCCCCGGGCGCGCAGAATTCTCTCCAGTCGAGTGGTCGACTCGCGGGTCAAAGTGAAAAGGATTCCAGCGCGCTGGAATTCGGGTTGCGAAAGAAGCTGAGTCAGAGCTTCCACGCGGTCAGGCCACCGAGTTTTCCGAATTTCGAGACTGAGTTGTGGGGGCAGTTCAAATTTCCCGATTTCTCGAACCGGAGCGGGAAGACGGGCTTTCAGGTCAGCTCTTGCGGCGGGAGGCAAAGTCGCCGTCAGCCAGAGACTCCGGCGGATTGTCCCTCCCAATTCGTGGACCAGCTTCGGCAAAATTTGAAAACTCGGGCGAAAGTGCTCACCCCAGTCCCAAAGGCAGTGGCACTCATCGACGACGAGGAAATCTGCACTCCAAGTTTTCAGCGTCGTGCGGGTACTCGGATGAAGGAGTGTCTCTGGACTCATGATCCAGACTTGCGACTGGGCACACGGTCTCTCGTTTTCCCCGCCAATCCCGAGTGCGGCTTGGATGCCGCTGGCACGCAGGCTTCGTGCTTGCTGGCGCGCCAAGGCAACCAGTGGCGAAACCAAAAGTGTTCTTCGTCCGGGAACACCTGAAGCGCGCTCGTAAATCAGGCTTTTTCCCGCACCCGTGTGCGCAACCGCAATGACGTGGCCTGGGCTCTCAAGCGCCGCGAGAGCTTCTTTTTGGAACGGGCGGAGCGTGAAGGAGCGAGAGTCGATCGACATTTCCGAGCGCGCAACGAATGCTCGGACTGTGCCAACGCTGGAGTGCCAGCGGCTCGTGCCTTTTGCTCAAGCCCGAGCACGACGGGTTCCCGCGTGACGCTGACCCGTCTTTTATGCAGTGTCGGTCGGCACGGGCCCTGGTCCATTCCTGCGGGTCCGGAGGTAAATCAGTCCACCTACGGCACCAATGGCAAATGCCATCAGGGCATTCAAGCTGAACACGTCACCACCACGCTGACTTCCTAGAAACCCGAACAAGAACGCAAAGGCAGCGTGCCCGGTTCCTACGCCCGCCGGAAACACGGGAACGGCAGTCACTAAAAGGCCCAGCGGAACCACGACGAAAACGGAAAGCGGTGAAAGCGTGGAGTCGCCGAGAGCGACGGCAAACAAGAGGCAGGCCGAACTCATCAAGAGCTGAATCAAGATCGATACCGCAAGGGAGCGAGCCACCACCCAGCGATGCTCCCGGTAAGTGCGAACGCCGAGGTAGGTTCTTTCTAAGGCGCCGAGCTTCTCGAAGCGGCCGCGCAGTTTCTCCAGAATTCGAAGAAGCAGATCGTGCTCGGGTCTGACTCCGAAAAGGTATGCGTAGAAAGCGATGAATCCAAAAGCACCTAAAATGACGGGCACCCGGATCACGCGTAAAAGCGGTGATCCCGCTAAGGCGCCGAGATCCAGCGTCAAAGCCGAAGCAGCAACAATCAGAAGCGCAGAAAGGCCGACAACTCGATCAAAAAGGATGCTGCCAAAGGCCTTGGCCCTCACTCCGGGCGCTTCGCGAGCTACGTAATAAGCTTTCACGAAATCACCGGACACCGCACCCGGCAGTGCGACGTTAAAGAAACTTCCCACAAGGCTCAGCCGTAGCGTTTGGCTAAACGGCAGTTCGATTCCTTGGGCCTTCAGTAACCACTGCCAACGAAGGGGGCCTAGCAGGGTCGACACGGTAATGGCGAGTACCGCTAAAGCCATCGTTTCACGCTGAAGAAAGGCGCTTCGAGTGGCCTCTAACGAGAGCAAACCCTTTGAAGCTAAAAATGAGAGGAGCGCTGTGAAGAGCGCGAGCTTGAAGAGGAGGACCAGAGCTTTCTTCATCGGGAGCCTTGGGTCAGGAAGTTAGAAAAAATCTTCTGTCCCACTTCGGCGCGAAAGAGTTTTTCACCCGAGTCGAAATTCAGGAGATTCTTGGGTTCCCCTTGCAGGCGTTTGTTTCGAAGCTCGACAGTGGCCTCGTGAAGCGTCTTTTCCGGGTGAAACTGAATTCCCCAAACGGGCTTTCCGGAAAGCGAGAAAGCTTGAACCTTGCAAATTTCCGAATGAGCCAAGCGCTTCATTCCGGGAGCCAGCTCACACACTTCGTCGTAATGAGAAGAATAAGAATGAAACGTGCTGGGGAGGCCCGAAAAAAGCGGGTCGGTTTCAGAAACCTGAATCTTCGTCCAGCCGAACTCGGGCTCAGCAGCTCGGCGCACCGCAGACTTTCCGCCCAGAGTGCGAGCAATCATTTGGTGGCCATAGCAAACGCCCAAAACCGGCGTCCCGCGGTCAATCCAAAGGCGAAGAGCCGACTGCAAGCGCTCGATCCAAGGCGCGTCGTCGTTGGCGGAAGTGACCGAGCCCGAAACGATCACGCGGTCGTAGTGGCTGAGGCGAGAAGGCAGATCTTCCTGGGGAGCTCGTCGAACTTCCACGGTCGAGCCTGGCGCAGCGGCAGCAAAACGGGCCAGGTCTTGAGCGCCCCAATAGGGCTTCCGAATGTTGTTATCGACGACCAGAATCCGCATCGGGGAGCTTTCCTTTGGAGTCGTAAAAGTAAGCGTATTTCAAAAACATGCTGTGAGCTGCGTTCACCGAAATGATGAAGCCGGCCATGCCGTCTAAAAAGCCCCGTTTCAGAAAATAAGTTTCGATGAATTTTCCCCAGGGCTTCAATAGGAGCTTCACGAGTGAGGCTCCCGCTCCTTGCCTGAGGAGCTCCTGGTATCCGAGGCGTGAAAACTTCAGGTTGGTCCGGATCTGATCTTCAATGCACCTAAACGTGTAGTGAAGCAGGGGATGAGCGAGGGTGCCAACCGCGCCCTCGACCCGCCATTCTTCGTGGACTTGCGGCTCGCTCCAACGCGAGCAGCTTTTCCGCGCCAAGCGGACCAAGTGATTCGGGTACCAGCCGCCATGAAGGATCCAGCGGCCCAGGTACCAAGTCTTTCGGGGCAAGCGAAAGGCGTCCAAGCCCCGAGCCTTGGCCTGCTCAAGCGTGGCTTCGATTTCAGCTCGGAGTGCGGGGCTCACTTCTTCATCCGCATCGAGGTTCAGGACCCAGTCATGGGTGGCTTGGTCTTGGGCGAAGTTCTTTTGCTGGCCGTAACCTTCCCAAGCGCGCGAAAAAACTCGGGCCCCTGCCGAGCGAGCGATCTCGCAGGTCCGGTCGGTCGATCCGGAGTCAACAACGACGATCTCGTCGGCCCACGCCACGCTGGCGAGCGCCCGCGGGAGGTTCGCCTCTTCGTTTAGGGTGATCAAGGTGACCGTCAGTGCCGGACGTGCCATGGAAGGTTTTGGACTAGCACAGAAACCGCTTTTCTGGGAACAATCCCGGACCATGAGAATTGCAGTCATTGGAACAGGTTACGTCGGTCTGGTCGCTGGGGCGTGCTTCGCCGATACGGGTAACCAAGTGTACTGCGTGGATATTGATCCCAACAAAGTGGACGCTTTGAAGCGGGGTGAAATCCCGATCTTTGAACCGGGCCTAGACACTTTGGTGAGGCGCGGGATTCAGGAAGGGCGACTGAAGTTCACCACGTCGACCCCGGAAGCGGTGCAGGCCTGCGAGATTGTCTTTATCGCAGTGGGAACCCCGCCTCTTCCTTCGGGCGAGCCTGACTTGCGCTTTCTTCAAACCGCAGCCGAAGAAATTGGGAGCTCGATGCCTGGGCCCAGGATCGTCGTGAACAAATCCACGGTTCCGGTCGGATCGCACCGCTGGGTCACGGAGTGGATTCAAGCTCACACGAACTATCCGGTCGAAGTGGTTTCAAACCCCGAGTTTCTGAAAGAAGGCTCAGCGGTCGATGATTTCCTGCGGCCAGACCGGGTGGTCATCGGGACGGAAAAGCAGGAAGTTTACGAAAAAATGGCGGCGCTTTATGCCCCGTTCGTTCGTCAGGGAAACCCCGTTCTTTGGATGGATCCGACTTCCGCTGAAGTGACGAAGTACGCATGTAATTCGTTCTTAGCGACCCGAATTTCTTTCATGAACGAGATGGCGCGCCTTTGTGAAAAAGTGGGAGCCGACGTCGAAGAAGTGCGTCGCGGGATGAGCACCGACGT
>JACCEB010540087.1_pt1 | contig 10726 bp, 6 predicted proteins | sample 7454761 | NCBI WGS metagenome assembly JACCEB01 (sample SAMN15323454, study PRJNA562643) | freshwater metagenome | isolation source: river surface water | place: USA:Blue River Watershed | collected 2017-08-18 | reverse complement strand
CGGAAACGCCGCAGCGCCGCTTCCAATTCCGGCAGGCGCAGCGGTTTCGTGAGGTAGTCGTTGAGTCCTTCCGCCAGCGCCTCCGTGCGCTGCTGCTCCCGCGCGTCGGCGGTCAGCGCGACGATCCACATCACCTGGGCCCGCGGCCCGGCCTTGCCGGCGCGGATCTCGCGCAGGGCGCCGAGACCGTCGAGTTCGGGCATGTGCAGGTCGAGCAGCACGAGGTCGTACTTGTCGGCGTGGGCGGCGAGGTTGTTCAACGCCTCGCGGCCGTTCTCCACCAGCGTGGGGTGGCAGCCGAGGTTCGCCAGCACGCGGCTGATCAGCTTCCGGTTCACCGGATTGTCCTCCGCCACCAGCACGCGGAAACCGAAATGCGTCGGCGGGACCGGCGCCGCAACCTCCGGGCGGGAACCCGACAGCAGCCCGAACAGCGCCTCGCGGTGCACCGGCTTGTTGACCAGCAGATGGCAATGGGTCCGCAGTGCCGTGCGCGCTTCGTTGCCCAGCGTCACCGGCACCAGCCCGATCAATTTCGCGGGCGGCAATCCTTCCAGCGGCGCCGAAGCCGCCCACTCGCGCGCGGCGTCGCTGTCGATGTCCACCAAAGCAAGCGACCAGTCGCCCCCGGCCAATTGGTCGGCCGCATTCGCTTCCCGCACCGCCACCTCCCAGGTCCGGAGCAGGGCGGCGAGTTCCTCGCGCCACGGTCCCGGCCGCGCCGCCAAACCGACCTTGAGCCCGGGCAGGCGCCGCGGCGCCGCCGGTCCCGCGGCCACCTCGGCCCGGATCGTAAAACGGAAGGTCGAACCGCGGCCGGCCGCGCTCTCGAGCGCGATCGTGCCGCCCATCAGCTCGACGAGGTTGCGGCAGATCGCCAGGCCGAGGCCCGTGCCGCCGTACCGGCGCGTCGTCGATTCGTCGACCTGGCTGAACGCCCGGAACAGCCGGCCGTGGTGCTCCGGCGCGATCCCGATGCCGGTGTCGCGCACGCTGAACTCGAGCACGCAGCTCTCCGGTCCGTCCGCCGCCGGCGTCTCCGCCGGCTCCGGCACACGCCGCACGCTCACCTCGACTTCGCCGCGGTCCGTGAACTTGAGCGCGTTGCCCACGAGGTTGACGAGGACCTGCCGCAGGCGTCCGCCGTCGGTCACCACCGCCGCCGGCACGTCCGGCGCGGTGCGATGGAGCAGTTCGATGCGTTTCTCCGCGGCCCGCGCCGCGAGCAGGTCCAGCGCGTCCTCCACGCACTCCGTCGGGTCGCAGGCCAACGGATCGAGTTTCAGTTTGCCGGATTCGATCCGCGCGAAATCGAGAATGTCGCCCGTCAGCTGGATCAGCGCCTCGGTGCTCAGCCGGATCGTCTGCACGCATTCGCGCTGCTCCGACGTCAACGGCGTCTCCAGCAGCAGGCTGGTGAAGCCGACGATGCCGTTGAGCGGCGTCCGCACCTCGTGGCTCATCGTGGCGAGGAACTGCCCCTTCGCGCGGTCGCCCGCCTGCGCCAGATCGCGCGCCTCGCGCAGCTCGGCCTCGCGGCGCTTCGTCTCCGTGACATCGTCCAGCACCGCCACGAAACAGGCCAGCGAGCCGTCCTCGTGTTTCACCGGCGTCACCACGCCGCGCACCGGATAGACGCTGCCGTCCTTCCGCCGGTTGAACCATTCGCCCTCCCAAGAACGCCCCGCGCGCACCGTCGCGACCATTTCCGCGAGCACGCTCTCCGGCGTCTGCGCGACCTGGAAATCGCGCCAATTGCGCCCGAGCAATTCCCGCCGCGTGAACCCGATTTGCCGGCAGAGCCCGCGGTTCACGTACTCGATCCGGCTGCCGGGATCGACGATCATCATGGCCGAGGCGCTCTGCTCCATCGCCTGGCTCAGGTTGCGGATGACCTCGCGCTGCTCGTCCTGCCGGCGCGTCACGAGCAGCGCCGCGAACGGCAGCCCGAGCACGAGCCAGACGTAGAGCGTGCCCTCGAAGGCCGCCCACCAGAGTTCGCGCCGCCAATGGTCCGCGGCGATGTCGATCCCGAGGATGTCGCGCCGCCCCGCCGGCGTTTCGCCTTCCGCCAATCCCACCGCCGCGTACGCCGTCACCCACGTGCCGAAATCGTCCGCCAGCGGTCCCTCCGTCGCCGGCTGCCCCGTGCGCAGCACGTCCTGCAGGCCCGGCGACGCCGCCGCCTGCGGATACGGATCGCCGGGCAGCGATTCATCCTTGGCGCCCGGCACCGCGGAGTCGGCGAGGTAAACGACGTTCACGCCGTCGGCCGCCGGCCGGAACAGGTACGCGAAACGCACCCGCGGATCCACCGCCGCGAGCCGGCGCAGGCGCGTCTTCACGCCGGCATAGATCGGCGCGTCCATGTCGCCGCGCGTCGCGGTCAGCCGGCCCAGCTCCGCCGGTTCGAAAACCAGCACCGAGCGGCGCACGTCCTGCACCAATTGCCGCAGCAGCACCGTCTCCTCGCGGCGGTAGCCCGCATAGCCCATCGCCAATCCCGCGAGGGCAATTGCGCCCCAGACGGCGGCGCGGCGGTTTCGTTTCAGGAGAGTCTGCAACAGCGACATTCGGCGGAACGGGGTGCGCTCAGGCAATCGGCCGCCGCGCCGCCCTGCAACCCAAAGCCGGCCGCGGCTCAGCCGACGGTGCGCGTCGCCGCCCGCCGCCGCGCCGCGTCGCGGCCGAATCGCCCGAGCCACCACGCCGTCGCCAGCGTCTGGTACGTCGCCATGCCGGCCAACAGCCAATGGACGCCGCCCAGCGCCGCCGCCACCGGCGGCCCCGCCAGAATCACGAGATGCTCGAGCGTGCGGCAAACCGTGCCGAGCGCGGGACCGCCCGCGCCCACCGGCGCGGCCGGCGCGAAATCGATCCGCTCGCGGAACGCCGCCTCGTAACGGTCCTCCGTCCGGCGCTGCCACAGCATCAACGCGGCGATGCCCAGGCCGATCTCGCGGCCGTGCCCGCCGATCCAACCTTGGCCCTCCGCCTGCGCCAGCACCCCGACCGCCACGAACGCGGCGACCCAGAACAGATGCGAGGCCACGCCGTCGAGAAAATCGCCGATGCCGCTGCGCTCGCGCGTGACGCGCGCGAGATTGCCGTCGACGCAGTCGAGCACCTGGAAAAGCAACGCCGCCGCCGCCAACGCCGCGCCGCCGCCGGCCCACGCGGCCAGGGGCAGCGCCGCCGCCACGCCGATGGACAGCAGCGTCGCGCCGTCCGCGGAAATCCGCAGCGCCAGGAACCAGGGCGTGACGGCGAACGAAAGCGGCCGGTAGAGCCAGTGGACCACGGGGTCCGTCGCCCGCTCCCCTGCCGCTTTCGCCGGCGGCATGGCAGCGCGCACCCGCGCGCAACTGCGAACGTAGGCGCCGATCATCGCGGCCCCCCGTCGCGCCGCGCCGCGACCGCCGCCGCCGCGATCCGCTCCGTCCAGTAGCGGAGCGCCAGTTTTTCCGCGACGCCGTCCAGCCGCGGCGCCAGCTCCGCGCGCCAGCGCGCCAGATTTTCCGGCCCGATCTCGCGCCAATCCGACACGATCGCCACCGGCAGGCCCTGGTCTTCGTACAGCGGGTCGAGCGTCGACGTCATGACAATCGGGATACAGCCGAGCGCCAGCGCCTCCCAGGTCCGGAAGCAATCGAGCCCGTTGCCCGGCGGCGACACCTCGAAGGCGAACCCGCCGTGCAATTCCCAGCAGGCCCGCTGCGGCAGCCGGCGCGGCACGAAGTGGCAGCAAGGATTGTCCCGCAGCGCGGCCGCCGCCGCGGCCCGCGCCGGCAGCCCGGCCAGATCCGGCCGCACGATCTTCTGGTTCTGGTGGAAGGTGCAAAGCGCCCGCGCCGCCCGCGCCGCCGGCGGCGGCAGGACCGCCCGCACGCGCTGCAGCTCCGCCTGGTCGCCGATGTCGTTGCGCCGGCACGAGAGGTCGAAGGGCGTGCGCCCCAGCGCCATCGTCGCGGCGAAGCCCAGGCGTTTCTCGAGTTTCGTGTACACCGGATTGTCGAGGCCGATCGGGATCCGCGTCAGCCGCGGATGCCGGCCGGGCAGGTCGCAGTTCTGCGCGAACCAATGCGCGATCCGCGCATCCTCCAGCAGCGCCCCGTGGCGCCGCCCCACCGCGGCATCCGAGTCGCCCGTGACCAGCACGATCGGCCCCGCGATCGCGGGCAACACCGCCGCGGCAAACGCCTCGAGCCGATCCGCCTTCACGTGCACCGTCGCGCCCACCGGCAGGCCCGCCGCCGCCGCCGCCAGTTCCTCGACCGGCACCGCGGGCCGGCCCGGCGCCCGCACGTTGGTGCCGAAGTCGACGACGAAATCGCAGGCCTCGCGCAGGCCTTCGCTGTGGACAAAGTGGTGCGCCAGACCCGGCGGGCAATGGCAGCGGCCCCGGCCGCGGAAATCCTCCGCCGCGAACGTCCGGCCCGCGGCCTGCCGCCGGCCCCACCACGCGGCCCCGGCCCCGAGCCCGCGCTGCAGCAGCCGCTCGCCGGCCAATGCCAACGAACGGACGCCGGCGGAAACGGAACTGCGGGCGGCCATCGGGCGCACGTTGCCGGCGGAGCGCCCGCCGTGTCAACGCACCGGCCCGGGCGAAAAGCGCTCGCCTGCCGCCGCCGCCGCCGCGCACGCTGCGGCGATGAATTCCTGGCGCCTTCTCCTGCGGTACGGGGGCTGGCGCCTCTTCGTGTCCGCCGGCTTCGGCCTCGCCGCCGGTGCCGCCCTCGCCGCGCTCATGCGGCTGGTGCACCGGGTGCTCACATTGCCGGCCGCGGAAACCGCCGGCGCCGCCCCGGCCTTCCTCGGCTTTCTCGCCCTCTATTTCGCCGGCACCCTCGCGGCCGAGTACCTGCTCACCGACGCGGCCGAGCGGCTCCAGTGGGAACTGCGCCGCAAAATGCTGCGCCAGATCGTCGCCGCCCCCCTGCGCCAGCTCGAGGCCGCGGGCTTCGCCCGCCTCCACGGCCTGCTCAGCCGGGATGTCCACGACGTCGCCGAGTTCCTGCGGCAAATCCCCGACGTCACCATCAATTTCGCCATCGCCGGCGGTTGTCTCGCCTACATGGCCTGGCTCTCCCCCGCAGTCTTCGCCTTCAATCTCGGCTTCATCGTCCTCGCCGCCGGCTGCTACCTGCTGCCGCAGCGCGCGGTCCGCCGTCTGGGCCTGCAGGCGGGCGCGGCCTGGGACCGGCAGATGGCCCAAGTGGCGTATGCGCTGCACGGGCTGAAGAGTCTGCAACTCAGCCGCGCGCGCCGCCGCGGGTTTTTCCGGGACCATTTTTCGCCGGCCGGCGACGGCCTGCGCCGGCTCAACCGCCGCACACGGTTGCTCCACGTCCTCACGGAACGCACCGCGGAAATCCTCGTGCTCGGAAACGTCGGCTGCCTGCTCTTCGCCCTGCCCCGGCTCATCGACCTCTCCCCGGCCACCGCCACCGGCTTGCTCCTCGCCGCGATGTTCGCCCGCCAGCCGCTCAAGGATTCGCTGGCCCTCGTCGGCCGCACGCAGCGCCTCCAAGTCGCGGTCCGGCGCCTGCGCGACGCCGACCTCGATCCGTTCGCGCCCGAACTCCCGCCCGAATCGCCCGAACCGCCGGCTTCGTTCCGCGAACTCGCGCTCGAGCGCGTGACTTTCCGCTACGAGGGCGACCACGGGCAGCCGGGCTTCGCCGCCGGTCCCTTCAATCTCCGGCTCCGCGCCGGCGAAATCGTCTTCGTCGTCGGCGGCAACGGCGCCGGCAAGACCACCTTCGCGAAACTGCTCTGCGGACTCTACCCGCCGGCCGAAGGCACCGTTGCGATCGACGGCTCGACCGTGGCCGACGCCGACGGCCGCACCCGGCTCGCGGCGCGATTCGCCGCCGTGTTTCCCGACGACCCGCTGTTCGATTGCCTGCTCGGCGCCGAGCCGGACGCGCTGCGCACCTCCGCTCCCCGCTGGCTCGCCACCCTCGGCCTCGAGAAAAAACTGTCCCTCGCCGGCACCGCCTTCTCGACCGTCGACCTGTCGCAGGGCCAACGCCGGCGGCTCCTGCTGCTCGGCGCGATCCTCGAAAATCGCCCGATTTTGCTCCTCGACGAATGGGCGGCCGACCAGGACCCCGCCTTCCGGCATTGCTTCTACCGCGAGCTGCTGCCGCAGCTCCGCGCCGACGGCAAAACCGTCGTCGTCATCACCCACGACGACCGGTACTTCGACGCCGCCGACCGCGTGATCAAACTCGACGGCGGCGAAATCGTCCCCGCCGCCTGAGCCTGACCGAGCCCCCCCGCGCCCATGTCCGCCTCGCCGCCGCCCGTGCCCGCATGAACGTTCCCGGCGTCACGCTGGTCACCGGCGCCAGCGCCCCCTACGCGCGCACGCTCTGGCAGTTTCTCCGCAGCGCGGAGCGCCGCCTCCGTCCGGCTCCCCGGCTTGTCGTCTTCGACCTCGGCCTCGACCCGGCGTGGCGCGCCCGGCTCGCGCGGCGGTTTCCCTGCGTGCTCTGGCGGGATCCGGACTTCGCCGCCCTGCCGGACCAGGCGCGGCCCGCCGCCCGTACCTACGCCTGGAAACCCGCCGTCATCCACGCCGCCGCCGCGGAATTCGGCGGCGTCCTCGCGTGGCTCGACAGCGCCACGGTCTGCCGCGGGCCGCTCGACGCGCTGTACGCCGGCATCGCCCGCGACGGCGTCTTCACCCTCGCCGGCCAATCGTCGCTCCAGGACCGCTGCGATCCCGCCGTCTGGTCCGCCTTCGGCGCCCCGCTCGAACATCTGGACCGCCCCGAACGCCCGGCCGGCGTGATCGGCTTCGACCTCGCCCGGCCCGCCGCCCGCGCCCTGCTCGACGAATGGCGCGCCGCCGTCGACCGGCCCGAACTCTGGCGGCCGCTCGACCGCCGCCATCGCCCGGAGCAGGCGCTGCTTTCCTTCCTGGTGTACCGCTACGCCGACGCCGGCCGGCTTACCGTCGGCGACGAGCGGATCGACATCAGCTGCACCGATCCGGTGCGCTGGCTCAGCACGCGCAACAAAGTCTCGAACCGCATCCCGGTCGCCGCCGACCCGCTCGTCCGCGCCGCCTACGCGGTTGCGAAGGCCGCCGACCGCCTCGCCCTGCGCAGCCGCGCTGCGTGGCACCGGCGTGCCGGCGGCCTGCATCGCCGCACCTGCGAACACTACCGGCTCTGGCTCGCAACCGCCGGGGAACCGGCCCGCGCCCTGCCCGATGCCGCCGCCGGCTACTACGCGGATCCATTCATCGTCCGTCGCGACGGGAGGCAGTGGCTTTTCGCGGAAGAATTCAGCTACGCCGCCAATCGCGGCCGGCTCGTCGCGCTGCCGCTCGACGCCGATCTGCGGCCCGGCGCCCCCGTGCCGCTGGACCTGCCGCCGGGGCATCTGTCCTTCCCGTTTCCCTGCTCCGTCGCCGGAGCGCTCTGGCTCATTCCGGAATCGTCCGCGCGCCGCACGCTCGACCTGTACGAGTGCGAGCGTTTTCCCGACCGCTGGCGGCTGCGGCGCCGGCTGTTCGCGGACCTCGACGCCGCCGACTCGGCGCTGCTGCAACACGGCGGCCGCTGGTGGCTGTTCACCTCGGTCCGCGGCCGGCCCGGCGACCCCGGCCGCGCGCTCGCGTTGTTCCATACCGACGATCCGCTCGCCGGCACCTGGATCCCGCACCCGGTGAACGCTTCCCGCCTCTACGCCGACGCCCCGCACGGCACGGGCCGCTGCGCCGGCGCCCTCTTCACCGACGCCGCAGGCCGGCTCGTCCGGCCCATGCACGCCAGCACCCATTGCTACGGCGAAGGGGTTCGCCTGCGCCACGTCGTGACGCTCACGCCGGAGCATTTCGAGGAAACGGACTACAGCGGCGACCACCCGGCGCAGCGCGTGCTCGCGGTGCGTTCGCCGCACCATCTCGTCTGCGCCGACGATCTCGTCGTCTGGGACGAACGCGACCGTTTCAGCCTGCGTTCGTGGGTTTTTCCGCCGTCGCCGCCGCCGCTCCCCAGCGGCCCGCAAAGTGCCGCAGCGCCCGCGAGTTCGCCCGCTGTGCCGGATCGGCGGCGCGGTTGATCCGGCCGAGGCTGCCGGCGTCGATCTCGCGCCGGTGGGCCCACGGTTTGAAGTCCGTGAACGCGAGCGCGAGCGGCACCACGGCGCGCGGCACGCGGCAATGCGCGCTGAGCCACACGTCGTCCACGGTTTTTGGATACGCGGGATGCGCCGCGAAATCCGCCAGCGCCCGCAGGTCGAAGAAACGCGGCCGCACCACGTACCCGTGCACGCCCTGCACGATGTCGACCGACCGCGGCCGCCGCAGTTGGTTGCCCCGCACCGGCACGTACGGCGCGCCGCGCCACCGTGCCGCGAGCGTCGTCGGGCGGTCGATCAGATCCGCCGGCGCCGACCACCCCGCGGCCGCGACCACGCAGTCGGGCCGCACCGCCGCGGCCGCCGCCATCGCCGCCACAAAGTCGCGGTGGTAGATCCGGTCGTCGTCGACCACGAGCACCGCCCGATCGGCCGGCAGCGTCGCCAGCGTGGAGAGAAATTTCGTCGCCGGCCCATCGTCGGCGCACCGCACGCGCACGATCCCCGGCAGCGTTTCCAGCCAGGGCGGCAGGACATACGCGCGGTTTTCGCGGACACTCCATTCCGGCAGGCAAAGCCGAATCTCGGCCGGCGCCGTGCTCTGCCGCAGCAGGCTCTTCAGCGTCGCCTCCAGCAGGTGCAACCGGCTCGGGATCGAGGTCAGGGAAACGACGAGGTCGGTCCGGCGCGGGTTGGCGGCGCGGAAGGCCGCCAATTGCCCGAGCTCCGTCCGCCGCAGCCGCCACTCGTCCCACGCCGCCGCCGCCAGGTTCTCGCCCGTCAGCCGGCACGCCGTCGCGTAGGCGGCGGCGGCCGCCCCGCCGAGCACCCAGCCGATCATGGACTCCGCGCCGTCCGCGGCGCGCCGTTGCGTTCCATCCCGCCGAGGCTGCGGTGGCCCGCGGGCACGTCAACGCCGCCGCCCCGCGCCGCGAAAACGCTGGCCCCCGCCCGCCGCTTCCGGCGTGCTTCGCCTCCGCATGGCCGCACCGTCCGCTCCCGTCGACGTCGTCTACACCTGGGTCGACGGCACCCGGCCCGACTACCTCGACCTCGTGCGCCCGCACGCCCGCACGCCGCAGGACTGCAACCCCGAGCGCTTCCGCGACACTTTCGAACTGCTGCGCTACAGCCTGCGTTCGCTGCTGCGGTTCGCCCCGTGGATCCGCCGCATCTATCTGTTTACGTGCCGACCGCAGGTTCCTGTCTGGCTCGACGCCGCCCACCCGCGGCTGCGGATCGTGCATCACGACGAGGTCGTCGCCGAACCCGGCGTGCTGCCGATGTTCAACAGCAACGTCATCGAGACCTACCTCCACCGCCTGCCCGGATTGTCGCCGCACTTCCTGTACTTCAACGACGACTACTTCCTCGGCGCCCCGGCCGGACCGGAGGCCTTCTACGCACCCGACGGCCGGCTGCGCGTCTTCGGCACGGTCTGCGGCGAACGGCTCCGCGGTCGCGTTTACGAAAAACAACTCATTGGCCTCGGCCTGCTCGAACACGGCCCCGTGCTGATCGACGCCGCCGAATGGGAGCGCGCCCAGGCCGGCGCCGCGGACGAGATCCGCGCCCTGCGCCGGCACCGCTTCCGGCAACCGGACGACCTCCGCATCGACCGGCTCTACCGCTGGCACCTGCTGACGCATGGCCGCGACCGCGCCGTCGCGGAGCCGTGCTGGCGCTACCTCCCCCAGGCGAAGTTCCTCAAACTCACGCCGCAGCCCGCCCGCATCGCCCGCGCGCTCGCCGGCCTCGCGCGTTCCCCGCGGCGTTTCGTCTGTTTCAACGACGACCTCGGGCCCGTGCCGCACCCCGACGTCGTCGCCGCCGTCAAAGCCTATCTCGCGCGCACGTTTCCCGAGCCCGCGCCCTGGGAAGTCGCTGCTCCCGGCCCGGCGGCGCGCTGAGGAAAAACTCCGCCCGGGAAAAGGCTTGGCCTCGGCCCGCGGAATCCGGCATGCCCCGGACCGCTCCGCCCGGCCTCCGTTCCCGCCCCGCCCCAAAACCGATTCCTTCGCCATGCGCCTCCCGCCGAACGCCGGCCCCGCCGGCCGCCGCCATGTCTGCACCCGCGTCCGCGGCGGCGTCGGCAACCAACTCTTCATCTACGCGACCGCCCGGGCGCTCGCCCGGCGGCACGATGCGGAACTGTGGCTCGACGCCACCTCCGTTCTCGGCCGCGACCGCCGCCGCACGTTCGTGCTGGACGCGTTTGCGACCCGCGGCCGCATCGCACCGCCGGATTCGTTCTTTGTCTCGACGCCGCGCTGGCGCCGCACCCCGATCCGCTGGTGCAGCCGCCTGCTGCCCTGGTCCCGGCGGCGCTACCTCGAACAACCGTGGCTCCGCTATGTGCCGCAGTTGCCCGGATTGAAACTCCGCCACGACGTCTACCTCGACGGTTTCTGGCAGCACGAAAACTACTTCGCCGACTGCGACGCCGAACTGCGCGCCGAGCTTGTGCTCCGCGCGGTCCCCGGCCCGGAGGACCAAGCTTGGCTCGAACGCATTCGGCGCGGGCCCGCGGTCGCCGTGCACGTGCGCCGCACCGACAGCCCGGTCTTCCTTCCGTTGTCCTACTACACCAACGCGCTCGCCCGGCTGGACCTGCCCGGGGCCGTTTGTTTCG
>JACCEB010179960.1_pt1 | contig 10727 bp, 4 predicted proteins | sample 7454761 | NCBI WGS metagenome assembly JACCEB01 (sample SAMN15323454, study PRJNA562643) | freshwater metagenome | isolation source: river surface water | place: USA:Blue River Watershed | collected 2017-08-18 | reverse complement strand
ATCACCCCGCTGGTGCAAGGGTTTCCCTGCACGGGCGCGCTCGCTCGGACGGCGACGAGCATCAAGGCCGGAGCGAAGACGCCCCTGGCAGGGTATTTCAAGGCGATCCTTAAGCTGACGCTGGCATTCTATCTCGCCAAGTACCTCGAGTTGGTCCCGATGGCATGCGTGGGAGGAATCCTTGTCTGGGTTGCGAGCAACATGATCAAGCCCGCGGAAATCAGCGAAATCCGCGCACACGGACCATTTGAGTTTTTGATGATGTCCTACACTGCGGTGATGGTCCCGGTCACAGATTTCCTTACGGGTGTTCTATCGGCGCTGATCATTTATTTTGTGAGCAGGTATTTCTTGAGGGGCAAAACCCAAGGGCAAGCGGCCGTCTAAAACTCGAGAGGGACGGCCAATCATGAAGAAATCCGGTTGATAAAGCCGATGTTGGGGAGTGCAGGCACGCTGCGGCAGCATGGGGCTGCATGGGGCGCCGCGGTTGCTGTCCTCGCCCGTGAAAGCTCGCCCGTGAAAGAAAATCCGAATGCGTGATCGGATTACGCCGTGATGGGGCGGATTTTTGCAAGTTCGTCCTCGATCCTCGGAAGATTGAGGTCGAGGCTGGATGAATGGGCGGTTTGGTAAAAAGTCACCAACCCGGACTTCACGTCTTGGAACGCGCCAACAATTGCGAGTCGTTGTTCTCGGATCAAGGTTTCGAGCGTCAGGCTTTTCTCGCAAATGGTCTGGATGGTCCGGAGCACGTTGCGCTTTGCAACAGTGTCGATGTAGGAAGCGCGCTGCGAGGGCTGCCAGGTTTGAACTACCGAGGCCTCTTCGGCATCCACCGACTGCTGGATGTCAGAGATCAGGCCTCCGAGGTTGCCGCAGCCGGTTGATTCCAGAACCGATTCCTTGTTGCCGAAAAGGTTCACTGCGGCTCCGATCGCGCCGCAGGACGAATGACCCATGACCACGAGCAGCTTGGCCCCTGCAACAGCGCAGCTGTATTCCATGCTCGCTAACACCTTAGACCGCGCGACATTCCCAGCGATCCGGACGCTGAAGACATCCCCGAGCCCAAGGTCAAAGACCATCTCCACGGGTGTGCGAGAGTCGATGCAACTGAAGATGACCGCCATCGGGAACTGCCCGTTCGCCGTTGCGCTCCGCTGGAGGGTAAGATCCCTCTCAATTCGGTGTCCTGAGCAGAAGCGTTCATTGCCCGCTTTGAGCACCTCGAGCGCAATTTTGGGAGTCAGTGTGGTCTGCGCCTCGCGCGAGGAGTAGTCAATGAACTGGAGGTCATCCTCGAGACGATACCCTTCCTTGAAGCCGAGTCTGCTCAGCTTCACGCCATGAGCCGGTGCGATCGTTTTGCCGAAGTCTTCGATAAAATCCAACACATCTGGGTCGATGTAGTTCGTGTTCCGGGCGTCCAGCAGGATGTGGCCGCCACTGGGAACCTCGCGCATGACTTTTTCAAGGGCGGCACGCTTGAAGAAGCTCACTTGGTTCGGCAGACCGATTCGCAAGACATCCCCTGAGACGTGCCGTTCGACGACACGGTGGATGGGCTGAAGGAAATTGCTTCTGAGAATAAATCCGATACTTGTGGCCGCGCCCAGCAGGACGCCTGTGAGCAGGTCGGCGAAGAGGATGCCTGCCACGGTCACAATGAAAGGAATGAACTGGCTTTTGCCCTCGCGCCACATCTGGCGGAACACGCTGGGATTCGCCAGTCGGATTCCAGTGACCATCAGGATGGCCGCAAGCGATGCAAGGGGAATGCTGCGCAGCAACGAAGGTGGGAACATGACCAGCGCGGCAAGCAGAAGACCATGAAGGAGGGTGCTCAACTTCGTCCGCGCGCCGATGGTGACGTTCACCCCGCTGCGGACAATCGCGCTTGTGAGCGGCAGACCACCCAGAAGGGCCACGGTAATGTTCCCAACACCTTGCGCCACCAATTCGCGGTTCGGAGGCGTCGAACGCTGCAGCGGATCGAGTTTGTCCAAAGCCTCGATGTTGAGGAGTGTTTCAAGTGAAGCCACCACGGCAAGGGTCAGGCCCGCACTGTATACGGCGGTCGTTTGCAATGCGGAAAAGTCCGGGTGTTTCAAAAGACCCGAAAGCGCGCCGAGTCCGCCCAGAACCGGGACTTCCAAAAGATGCGTGGAGTCAATCTGCCAATCATTCCCGAGTTGCGCAAAAAACTTGTTTGCGATGAGTCCAAACAGGACGACGACGAGCGGCGCGGGGATGGCGCTTCGCTTCAGAAACGGAATCCTGTTCCACAACAACAGTAGCAGCACGGAGACGATTCCGACGCCGAGTGCCCCAAATTGAAAGTCGTCGAGCATGGAAAGCAGCTCGGAGAAAGTGTTTTTGTCATCGGGTTGGAAAAAATCCATGTCGCCCTCCGGATCAGGGTCGTGTCCGATGGCATGCGGCAGCTGTTTGAGGATCAAAATCAGGCCGATGGCGGCGAGCAGGCCCTTGATGACGCTGGATGGGAAGAAGGCGGCGATGGAGCCCATTCCAATCAGGCCAAATCCGATTTGGATGACGCCGGAAACGAGAACGGCTGTTAAAAATTTCTCGAAGGAACCCAGGTTCGCGAGCTCGGCTACCAAGACTGCCGTCAAGCTCGGGGATGGTCCGCTCACACTCAGTGGCGATCCGCTGAGCGCCCCCACCACAAGGCCCCCAACGACCCCGGCAAGAATGCCCGAAAGCAAGGGAGCCCCGGACGCGTTCGCCAGACCAAGCCCGAGCGGCAGGGCTACAAGGGAAAGAATAAAGGCCGCCACAAGGTCAGCCGGCAGCGTTTTGAAGCGAAATGAGTGTCTCACGGGAGGTAACGAGGGTGGGTTTAGCTGAAATTCTTGCGCGAGTGGGGTGAACAGACCTTCGCCTCCGAGACAACCTTAAAACAGAACTCGTGTGTTAATGTTTCGTGTCAATATCGCAAGGCATCATCCGAAAGAGAATTAGAATCCCTCTCGCGGGTCGTGCGTCTCCGCCGCAACGCAGCGCAAGTTTCATGCCCAACACAGCATCCTACCCCCCCTCACGACTCCACCTTTTAAAAAAGTGGAGGACTTATTCGCGCATGGAGGATGCCCGCTGGGCGGCATTCGGGACCGGCTCCTGCCGGGCAGCATTAAAATGCGCGGCAATCTGCTCCGGGCTCAGTGGAAAGTTATAAACGGCGATCTCATCAATCCGGCCCTCCAGGCCATCGGCTCCGTCGTGTTTGCCACCGAAAAATACTGTCTGAACTGGCTGTGGCGCGTCAGCAGCGTTGGGCTTGAAGATCTCCACCTTGCCATCGACGTAAACTTTGACGGCGCCTTTGTCGCGTGTCATCACGACATGGTGCCAGCGCCGTGCTGAAAGCACCGTGGATCCGTACAGGGCGTCACCCGCCATGCCGCTGCTGCTGAGTAAAATTCGCCCTGCTTGGAGGCTCCCACCCGCGCCCGCAATTCCAAGATGCTCGCCACCGGCCTCTGAGCCTCCAAGCTGTCCCCTCGAAAACAGCCAGCCCGCGACAGGTCTTAGCGTCTGCTGCAGGCCGTTCCACACCCAGAACTCCACCGCGTAATCATTGCCAAGGTTTTGCAGTAACACTTTCATCCGCCCGCCTGCGAAATGCACGGACCGGTTCGTGCCGGATTGCTGAAACGCCGATGCAAGTTCAGGAAGTTCGGAAGCGGCGCCGCCAGAGGATTGCGCACCTGGAAGTCCGAACACAACGCCATCCTCAAAAACGGCTTTGTGGATGCCAAAGGGTTCGCGCGGCACCGGACCGCTTAAATCATTCAGACGCCAGAAAGCCTGCGGCGTGTCGCGAAGGACCGCATCTTGATAGCGGCTGGGCGGATCGGCGGATGGTCTGCGGGGGCGTCCGGTGACGGACTCCAGAAGCTGGAGGACGGACTCCACGATTTTTGGTTCGGCTGCGAACTCGAGGGACGCGGTGCGCGCCAGCCACGTTGTGTAGCCGCCGAGTTGATGCTGCTCAGGAGGGGGAGCGTAGCCTTCGCTGCCATTGGCGAGGCCGATGTGAAACGTCACCTCTGCCGGGCTTTCCGCCTTGAGTTTCAGCCCGCTGATGGCGAATGCCTCAATCGGCAGTGCAGTAATGCAGAGTCCGCCGATGCGCAGCGCTTGAAGTTTGATCTCTCTCTCGGGTTCCGCAGCGACAAACAATTGTTCCCTCGCGTAAACCTGCTGCGTGGTCCTCGGGGGCCGTGAACCGAGTGAAGACGCAATGGTCCTCGCCCAGGCCAAGCGTGCGGCGTCCGGGAGCCGACGCTGCAAAATTATTTTTGATTCAGCCATTTGAATTGGGACGTGCGAGTGGTGGGAGATGGTGCGTGAGGATTGAGCCACGATCTGGATGAGCTTCTGGGCGTAATCCTGGGGCTTCTCTTGTCTGTGCTGGCTGTAGTCCATCCAGTGGGCGTCGCCGCTGGTGCCCTGCGCCATGATCCCCACAAACTGCTTGGAATCGACGCCGAGGGCGCGGCCGAGTCCGGACGCGAATTCGCCAAAATAGTCGGCGGACAAAGGCGTGGCACCCAGGTAGTGCATCGAAAAACTAGCCAGAAGAGCCATCGGCGACCCTGCGCGCGTTTCGATGGACAGTATTCCAACCTCGGGATCGACGGGGCCGCTTGGTGAAATTGCATGAGGATTGTCGTAGCCCGGATGCATATTTGCGCGCGCGGTTCTTTCCCCGAACGGATCCAGCTGTGGATGTTCGGCGTCGAAAATCCATCGTCTGCACTGCGTAAAACCCCACGCCGGCACCGCACCCCAGCCGATGCGCGCAGGCTGCAGGCGTTGGTTTGCCCGTTGGATGGCCTCGGCGATTTTTCGCGTGAGAAACCACGCGTATGTCCAGTCCACCTCCGTGCCGAGGCACCCCATGACTGATGGTGCCGAGTGCGTGTGGGTCGCGGAAATCAGCATCCGATTGGTCGGAATGCCTGTGTGTTTGCAGGCGATATCTTTTGCCTCGTCCAGCAATTCCCTGCCGATGGTGAGCGAGTCGACGACGCAAATCGCGAATCGACTTGTGCCGCTTGCGAGCACGATTGCTCGCGCGTGCAGGCGATCAGTCACCTTGCTTGTTTCCCTGCCAAGGATCTCGCCATTGACAATGACAGGAAAGTTTTCGGGTGTGATATCGATGGCGAAAGCACCGGCATGCACCTCCGGAACGGCTGCGGGCGGGGCCGGCTCTGCGGTTGGCATTCCAAAGCAATCAAAGATTCCCATGACGAGCACCTGCAGAGTCAGGAAAGCGACTTTCGTGAAGTGGCGAAAATTTGCGCGGAGAGTCGCGACGTTGTCGGCGGTGAGTAAGTCGAGAGGCCGTGAACGCATACCATTTCAGAATCGTTTGTGGGCGCTGCGTTAAGTGCCGGCTCTGGATCATGCGCTGCCTAGTTGCGTTGTTTGCTCTCGGCGCGTTGCAGGTTGCAGAGACGCGCAAAAGAGACGTGTAAGAGCAAACCGTTTGTGGTTCGAAAAATCAGCCGAGCCCCAACGCACTACACAGGTACTACGTGAGTCTCGGAGTCGAGCGCCAACCGCATGATCGGCATGCGTGAGGGCAAAGCGTTTGCCGTCGTCAGGGTTTAGGGGCGTTGGGATCCGTTGTTTTCGGCTTCGAGAGCGATGAAGGCGTTGAATTCGAGGTCGCCGTTGAGATCGGGCTTGTAGGCGTGGGTCTGAAGGTTGGTGCAGGCGTCATGGTCTGCCGTTGCGGGCTCGGCTGGGGTTGGGGCGCTGTGCCGCCAAGCGAGACGCTCGATTGGAGGGGAGCAGTGGTGTTAGAGCGTGCTGGCGGGAAAGCGGAAGTGGAATTTCCGGGTAACTGTGTCGGAAAAACCTGCCGCGAGGTCCCTTGTGGAATGCCGGTGGACTGGGGTAGGGCAGGTTGTATTTGCCGGGTGGAGGAACTCGTATTGCTTTGCGGATTCAGGCTGTTTGTTCCGAGGGGCGAGGGATTCACCGCGGGGCGGCTGGTCTCGGTTCGCGGCAGTTGCGTCTGAAGTGTTTGGAGCGGTTGTTGCGAGGGCTGGGGTGCGAGACCGGTTCGTGTGGGTTGCTGCGTCTGGGATGTAGCGCTTGTAGCGCTGCGTGTGGATATCACTGTCTGAGCGGGCACAGCTGTCTGACGTCCGATCTCGGTGGTCGAGGTGATCTGCGTGGAGGGCTGGGTTGTCTGGGTCGATTTTTGTGAAGGCCTGCTGTTGGTTGAGCTAGTGACCGGTGTGGGTGTGAGCGTTGTCGGTCGGCTCTGCGGGTTGACGGGCGCGGGCGGAGGGATATTTGCACCCGCGGGCAAGGCCGGATTCTTGATTGTAACCGGAGCGATGGGGGTCGCGGTCTTCGGCGATTCGATGGGATTTTGCACGGGATTGGGAGCCGGTGCTGGAACCGCAGGACTGATGGGTTTCACGGCGGCGGATGCCGGCGTCTGCGGGGGTGTCTGCAGATTTTGCAATGGCGCGGAAGACGGTGTTTGGCTCGCGGGATAAGCCACAGGTTTGGTTGTGCCGTCAGCGGCGGCGGTGTTCGGTTTCGGGAGAGAGGATGCGGTTGAAGTCGGTTGCTGGATGGTTGTCGCTGGTTGCGGGGGCTGGATCGAAGGAACTACCGTCGCAGGCGCGTTCGAGGTCGAGTGAGCGGGTTTTTGCGCTGTTTGCGCTGGGGGGACAAAGGAGTTTCCTGCGAAGGGATCGCGCAGGGCTGGGTTGGATTTGATGGTCCTCACCGCCGGTGCGGCTCCGATCGATCCCGTCGATGTGTCGCCTTTGAGCGAACCCGAAGTCGAAAGCGAACCGGAGGCTGCGAGTGAACCGGAGGTTGAGTGCGAGCCTGCGGAAGCAGGCTGGGATGTACTGCTCAAGGCTGGGTTGGACGGCTGCCTGTTCTGGGGCGCAGTGAATGCGGGAAACGCGGGGATGGCTGGCGTGTTTGAGGTCGGGGCAACGGGAACCGTCCCAGGGGCTGGGCTCGTGTGGAGTGCGGTTTTTGGATGCTGCTCATTTGCGAGAACCGAGTGTTTTTCCTGATTTGAGACTGGTCGCGGCGCCTGGCGGATTTCGTTCAGAATAGCCGCGCCCCCAGCCGGAACCTGGGTTTTTGCAGTGAGCGAGGTCCTTTGTTTGTCCCACTCCTGGTTGATGTAGGTTGAGATGTTGCTCACCTGCTGGCGGTCTCCCGACCAGCCCCGCGTGGTCTGGCGTTGCACTTGGATGGGGGCTACGGCGAAATGATGCGGCTGCGGTTTGCAAACCCGTGTTGGCGCCGGCAGGAACAGGCAGTCCCGCGCGATGAACCCCGCGAAACCGAGACCCGCTCCGTAGGACACAAACACATTGATGCTGGGCTCGCGAACCACGCGGAGGACGGGCACCGGTTGCACGCAATGGCTGGTAATCCACACATAGCTCGGCCCGGCGCAGAAAACCGTTTCCTCGCGCACCGTGATGTGCGTCACGTTGCGCGTGGTGACGAAGACTTCGGGGTTGTAGTGCACCGGAAAAACCACCTCGCGCATTTGAGGAGACCCGAAGTCCTCGACCCTGCAGAACCGGTAGTAGCCAGGACCGATGTCGCTTTGAACATCCACCCAGGAACCGACACCGCGTTTTGCGTTCCATGGCACCTCGGGAGGAAGCGGCGCCCAGCCCACATATTTATCGCCCGTGCGCCACGAAACCCAAGCGGGTCCCCAATCCTGCCCGGGGACCCAGCACCAGCCTTCGCTGGTCATCAGCCAGCGGCCGTAGTGGAAAACGATGCTGCCGAAAGGTTCGCGGCTCACCCAAGTCCATCCCGCATCGGTATACGCCCAGTAGCCTTCCGTGTAAGGCGCCCAGTGCGGCTCCACGTCGGGGCTCCAGCAGGTCCCGTAGCCCGTCACTTCGAGCCAGCGGCCGTAGGGTGCGAGTGCCGCGGAGAACTCGCCGAAATCCGCTTCCGCGCCGAGGCCTCGGATATTTCCGGTGTTCGCTGCGCTTGCCGCGTGGAGTGTCATGCCGCCGCCTCCGTGCATCACTATCCATGCGACCGAAAAGATGACCGCCAACGTCTGGTTCGTTCGCATAAGAGGGGGCTTCCTGTGATCGCGGTGCTGTTGCGAACACTAAGAGAAACTATAGCTCAGGGTTTCCCAGTGACCACTTGAAATTCAATGGATTTCCCACAACAACTGTGCAGCCGCCGCTCGCAGTGGTGGCCTCCTTCCCCCCCTCAATAACCCCACCCCTCATACACCGATGAAACCCATCCCCCTTCTGGCCGCCCTCTCGCTTTGCGCCGCCGTGACGGCTCCGGCCGCGTTCGGCGCCTCCAAACCAAACGTGGTCTTCATCGCCATTGACGATCAGAACGACTGGATCGGCCACATGGGCGGGCACCCGCTCGCGAAAACTCCCAACATTGATAAACTGGCTGCACGCGGCACGACTTTCCTAAACGCTCACTGCAACGCGCCCCTCTGCAATCCTTCGCGCACGAGCTTGTTGGTGGGACTGCGGCCCACCACGACCGGCGTTTACGGGCTCTCGCCGTCGTTCCGCGCACTGCCTGAGTGGAAGAACCGCGTTTCGCTTCCGCAGCATTTCGCGGCAAACGGTTACCGCACCCTCTCGAATGGCAAAATATTCCACCACGGCGCCGGCGGGGAAAAACGGAAGGGCGTGGCAGGATCCGAGGCTGTTGAGCCCGAGTTTCAGGTGCTGGGCAAAGTCGCCGGTGTGGGCGTCAGACCGCCCGCAAAGCTGATCGGCCCCACCCCGATGGGGAACCATCCCGCCATGGACTGGGGCGTCTTCCCGCACAAGGACGAGGACAAGGGGGACTACCAGCTCGCCTCCTGGGCCGTGGAGCAGATCCAGAACGCCGATCGGGAGAAACCCTTTTTTCTAGCGGCGGGTTTTTTTCTGCCGCACGTGCCGTGTTACGCGACGCAGCAGTGGTTTGACCTGTATCCCAATGACGACAGCGTGCTGCCGAAAATCCGGCCGGATGACCGGGGCGACACGCCGCGTTTCTCTTGGTACCTGCATTGGAATCTTCCTGAGCCACGGTTTGGCTGGCTGCAGGAAAACAATGAGTGGCGCAACCTTGTTCGCAGCTACCTCGCTTGCACGAGTTTTGTGGATGCGCAGGTGGGTCGGATCCTTGATGCGCTTGCAAAAGCGGGTCTCGCGGAAAACACCGTGGTCGTCGTGTGGGGGGATCATGGGTGGCATTTGGGCGAGAAGGGGCTGACGGGCAAGAACACGCTCTGGGAGCGGGCGACCCGCGTGCCCTTGATTTTTGCCGGCCCCGGGGTCAGCGCGGGCGGGCGGTGCGGGCAGCCCGCTGAACTGCTCGATATTTACCCCACTCTCAACGAGCTGTGCGGGCTGGGCGCGTTGGCGGATCTGGAGGGGTTGAGCTTGCTGCCGCAGCTCAGGAAGGCGGATGCCAAGCGGGAGCGTCCTGCGATCACCAGCCACAATCAGGGGAACCACGCGGTCCGAAGCGAGCGCTGGCGGTACATTCGCTACGCGGATAAAAGTGAGGAACTGTACGACATGCATGCCGACCCCTCGGAATGGACAAACTTGATCGGCAGACCGGGCATGGAGGAAGTCGTCGCGTCCCACCGGAAATGGCTGCCGAAAATCGATGTTCCTCCGGCGGCGGGCAGCGCGCATCGCGTGCTTACTTACGACGCGAATTCCGACGAGGCGGTGTGGGAGGGAACGACCGTGAAGCGCTCTGATCCCATCCCGCAGTGACTCGAGTTCCGCAGTTCAAAAAGTGCTTTTGTTGACTTCGAGGGACTTGCGGCATTTTTCCGCCGTTTTTCTCCACTACATTTTTGGGTCGTTTTTGAACGGATTGGCAGTCTGAGCATCACGGATGGCGTGCGTGCCTGGGGCGATCGGCTTTGTGGCGTTCAACGCGTCGTGCCTGCGGTTTAAATGCAAAAATCCACTGCAGGCATCCAATCTCCGCGGCTCCCAGCATGGCATCCTACACATCGAGGGATGGATCCCGCTAAGAATCCTTCCCTCAAAAGGTCTATCTTACGCGGAGGATCCTCTCCCGCGCTGTCCTGATCTCCCAGATGAAAAACTCCCCGACTTTCGTCCTCAAAGCGTCTGTTGCCGTTTTCGCCGGCTTCTGCACGCAAATGCTTTTTTCAACCCCGCGTCCGGCGTCCGCCGCCGTGGCGAACCGCGCCCCGGGCGGGCCGGTCAGTTTTTATCATGACGTGCGGCCGATTTTTCAGGCCAACTGTCAGGGGTGCCACCAGCCTTCCAAGTCCAAGGGCGGTTACGTGATGACCAGTTTCGAGAAGATGCTCAAGGGCGGAGAAAAAGACGGTGTGGCGGTCATCCCCGGTGATGTTTCCAAGGGGTCGCTTCTGGAGCAGATCACTCCGGTGAACGGCGAAGCTGAGATGCCGAAGGGCAAGCCGCCGCTTGCAGCCCACGAATTGGAGCTGGTCAAACGCTGGATCGCAGAGGGCGCCAAGGACGATACGCCCGCCGACGCGAAGAAGCACTTTGACGCCGAACATCCCCCGGTTTACCCGCGCCTGCCCGTGGTCAGTTCTCTGGACTATTCCCCGGACGGGAGCCTGATTGCAGTTGCGGGTTTCCATGAGGTGCTCCTGCACAAGGCCGATGGCAGCGCGTTGGAAGCCCGGT
>JACCEB010820639.1_pt1 | contig 10728 bp, 11 predicted proteins | sample 7454761 | NCBI WGS metagenome assembly JACCEB01 (sample SAMN15323454, study PRJNA562643) | freshwater metagenome | isolation source: river surface water | place: USA:Blue River Watershed | collected 2017-08-18 | reverse complement strand
CAAAATTTTTAAAGGTTTGATTTTTTAGTGAATTTAAACAAAGATCTAATGCCTCTGGCCAGTTATAGGTAGCAATAATTATCGAAACTTTAATCATTTTTTCTCTTTACTTAGGCGCCAAAGTTTAATATAGCGGAGATAAGAACCTTGGGCATTCGCTAAGGCTAACGAAAACCCCTGTGGGCCATCCAAGAATCCTGCTCGTAGGATGTATGTTCGAATAAACGACCAAATCCCATGTAGGAGAGCTTTTATTGGATTAGCTGTTTTACCTTTAGCAAATGCTTGTTGCGCAGAATCGGTCGAGTACCGCTCCATTTTTGCTTTTACTTGCTCTTGATTCATGAAGCTATAGTGCAACATCTGATTTTTTAGTTTAAGAACTGATCCATTCGGAATTAAACGTTCGTGGACAAGGTCTTCTGAAAAGTGAGCTGTTCCTCGTTTAAAGAGACGGTCTACATAATCCGGTGTCCAGCCAGAGTGACGCATAAAACGTCCGCAATACCAAGATAGTCTTGGGATCGCATAACACTCGGCCTGCGGGTTCATTAAAACTGATTGGATTTCAGCGCGTAAGTCTGGAGTTAGTCTCTCATCGGCATCCAAGGAGAGAATCCAGTCGGAGTTGGCAAGATCTAAAGCCCGATTCTTTTGGGGTCCAAAACCAGGCCAATCTGGGGGTGAGCTGATGAGAGCCCCATACTTTTTGGCGATGTCAAGAGTGCGATCAGTACTTTGGGTGTCTACCACTACAATTTGATTGGCAAGCCCATCTAGAGAGGCTAAACAGTCGTCTAGATTAGCTTCTTCATTACGCGTTATAAGTATCACTGATAAGGTGGGCATAATTCATTATATGAATGCTTCAGACCGACAAGCCCTAAATCGTTTAATTGGCTATTTACGCCCCCATATCCGCCTAATCATTGGCTCACTGATAGCGATGGCGTTTGTCGCTGCTACCGAGACCTCCATTCCCGCCTTAATGAAGCCCTTATTGGATGATGGCTTTTCTGGAAAATTTAATAATCAATTATGGCTAGTGCCAGCCTTTTTAGTGGGCCTTGCCATTGTCAGAAGTTGTGCTCAATTTTTATCCAATTATCTTTTAACGCGAGTTATTAGTAATGTGTTATTGAAATTGCGCGAGCAAATGTTTGCTCGCCTTCTGCATGCAAAAACAGAGTATTACCAAAAGACAACAGCTTCCAATTTGATTAATGCTGTTGTTTTTGAAGTGAATAATGTTCTTTCCATTATGGGCGGGCTTTTAATTAGCCTTGTTCGTGACCTATTAACTGTTATCGGTTTGATGGGTTATTTGCTTTATCTCAACTGGCGCCTCACTTTAGTCGTTTTCATTATTTTTCCCATCATTGCTTTTGTCATGAGCAAAATCAATAAACGCTTGCGCCAATTAAATCGCCAACAACAGACAATGACAAGCGAGTTGGCTTATGTAGTCGAAGAAGCTGCTGCTGGTCACAAAGTTGTTAAAGTGCATGGCGGTGAGAGTTATGAGATGCAGCGTTTTATGCAAAAAGCAGAGCGCTTGCGGCAATTTACTTTGAAAGCCGCCGTTGCCGGAGGCTTAAATCAACCGATTACGCAGCTTATTGCCTCGATGGCTCTATCAGTTGTTTTGGTTATTGCCATTCTTCAGTCAGAAACTCAGGGCGTAACCGTTGGAAGCTTTGCTGCTTTTATTACTGCCATGCTTTTAATTGTTTCACCCTTAAAGCACTTAGCAGATATTAATCAACCTCTGCAACGCGGGCTTACTGCAGCAGAAATGATCTTTCAATTAATCGATCAGCCAGTTGAAGAAGATACTTCTCAAGACTCGAATCTCAAGCGCATTGATAAAGCAAAGGGCAATATCCAATTTAAAGATTTGTCATTCTCCTATGATAAAGAGCAGGGTCGTAAAGATGCACTACGTTCCATTAATTTAGAGATTGCGCCTGGGGAGGTAGTTGCTTTTGTTGGACCATCTGGTGGGGGTAAATCCACATTAGTCAATTTGATCCCGCGTTTTTATAAACCTAAATCCGGGCTTATTTTTTTGGATGGAATGCCTATTGAGGAAATTTCTTTGGTTGATTTGCGCAAACAAATTGCCTTTGTGAGCCAGGATGTCATCTTGTTTAATGACACCATTGCAGCCAATGTAGCGTATGGAACAACTTCCGATCGACAGATTGATCGGGGGCGAGTGATTGAGGCTCTTGAGGCTGCTAACTTATCTGATTTAATTTCTGAGCTTCCTGAAGGTATTGATACCTTGATTGGTGATAACGGTAATCGCTTATCAGGGGGTCAGCGTCAACGCTTGGCGATTGCACGCGCCATCTACAAGGATGCCCCTATCCTTATATTGGATGAAGCTACATCTGCATTAGATTCAGAGTCAGAACGGCAGGTGCAAGAGGCGCTCGAGCGCTTAATGTCTGGAAGAACAACATTGGTGATTGCCCATCGCTTATCGACCATTGAGCATGCTGACAAAATTGCCGTCCTCGACCATGGAGAGATCGTGGAGTACGGCTCTCATGCCGACCTGATCGCCAAAAACGGCCTATATGCCAGCCTACATCGTTTGCAATTTAGCGAAGTAATCTAAGAAACTAACTTAGTTCAGAACAATATCGTATTGCTCTTGCCTGAAACCAGCCTCGGCTTGGAGCCGAATCGGCTTTTGAATAAAGTCCCCTAGCATTGCCAGAAATTGATTTTCTTCCTCAAGAAATAAATCAATCACGTCCGGTGAGGCAACAATGCGGAACTCTTTGGGATTGAATTGGCGGTGCTCGCGCACGATTTCACGCAAAATTTCATAGCAAATGGTTTGAGGAGTTTTGATCTCACCTTTGCCATTACAGGATGAGCAGGGCTCACATAAGATGTGCGATAACGACTCCCGAATTCGTTTCCGAGTCATTTCAATTAGACCTAAGGATGAGAAATCATTCACATTAGTACGAACATGATCACGCGCCAGATTTTTTCTGAGCTCATTTAATACCGCCTCTTGATGATCACTTTGGCTCATATCAATAAAATCGATAATGATGATTCCACCAAGGTTACGAAGACGCAACTGACGCGCAATTGCTTGCGCTGCTTCAAGATTTGTCTTAAACACAGTGTCATCTAAGTTCCGAGCGCCCACGAAGCTACCGGTATTGACATCAATGGTGGTCATTGATTCGGTTTGATCAATCATGAGATAACCACCCGATTTAAGGTCAACACGTCTACCTAGCGCTTTATTGATTTCAGAGTCCACATCAAAGAGATCAAACAGTGCTCGCTCACCCCGATACAAACTGAGTTTTGAGCTCAACTGCGGAGTGAAGGTTTGGGTAAATTTTGAAAGACGTTCAAAATTTTCTGCTGAATCAATTCGTATCTGAGTTGTCTCAGGACCAGCCATATCTCGTAGAACACGCTCAGCAAGATTGAGATCTTGATGCAAAAGGGCGGGTGCCGCTTTTTCTTTAGTTAATTGCTCAATTTTTTGCCAAGTGGTTCTTAAATACTTCAGATCAGTAATTAAAGTCTCATCACTGACTTGTTCGGCACTCGTACGCACGATGATGTCGCCAGTCTCATCAGCGGGTATCAGTGATTTAAGGCGATTTTTTAATGCTTCACGCTCTTCAGGATTATCAATTTTTTGTGAGATCCCAATATGGATTTCATTTCCAGCTGGTCGTTGAATTTGTGGCAAATAAACTAGATTACGACCGGCAATGCTAATTTGACGTGTGAGCCGGGCTCCCTTGGTTCCCAACGGATCTTTGAGTACTTGAACTAATAGAGTTTGCCCCTCGAATAGAACTTTCTCAATTTGACCGCCATGATTTGGTTCCCCTAAATCATTAAAGTGAATAAAAGCGGCTCGCTCAAGCCCAATATCAATAAATGCCGACTGCATGCCCGGCAAGACTCTTGCAACTTTAGCTAAATAGATATTGCCGACAATACCTCGCTGCCGAGTGCGTTCAATATGAAGTTCTTGTACGGCATTTTGTTCAATTAAGGCAACCCGGGTCTCTTGCGGGGTGATATTAATTAGTATTTCTTGACTCATAGCTCTTTAAACCAAAATCGACATGCGCTTGTTCTAATAATTTTGCAGTTTCAAAAAGGGGAAGCCCCATAATACTGCTATAGCTTCCGTCAATTCTCTTAATAAAAGAGGCCGCGAGACCTTGAATACCGTAAGCGCCCGCCTTTCCGAAACACTCGCCACTAGCAATATAGGATTTAATTTGATCGTCGGTCAAGGTCTCAAATTCAAGCTCAGATTTCTGAATGAAGCACTTGGGAGGAAGATCAGCTTCACTGGTAATAGCCACTGCTGTGTAAACCCAATGCGATTGACCGCTTAAGCTTCGCAGCATTCGTTTGGCATCATCCGCATCTTTAGGTTTACCGAGGATTTCGGTGAGGGGTGAGCCTGGCAGGCTTACAGTAGTATCGGCACACATAATTGGAGCCCACTGGAGTTGGGGATCTTTTTGATGTGCCTTTTGCCAACGCGCAAGTGCCGCCATACTCTTTGCAATCGTTACGCGTTGTGTGTATGCAGATGCCTCTTCATTAACAGCAGGAACTTCTAGAGCTTCAGCATCTTCATCTTCGGTTGGAAGTAGCAACTTAAATTGCACACCTATTTGTTGAAGGAGCCCCTGACGCCGAGGGCTCTGAGAGGCAAGATAGATAAACTTATGTCTCATCGAATACGCTCTTATTCACGATGGTATGGATGACCCTGCAAGATTGTCCATGCACGATAAAGTTGTTCAATGAGGAGTAAGCGTGCAAAAGCGTGAGGCAAAGTAAGACTTGATAGCTTCCACACACTCGACTGACTCGTTTTTAAACTGGGGTCTAAGCCGTCGGCACCACCAATTAAAAACACAATGTCTTTTCCGTTTGCGCGCCATTGCTGCAGATGCTCCGCTACATCATTGGTTCGAACATCTTTTCCTCGTTCATCTAAGGCAATCACGAGGGTATTTTTTGGGATTACAGCAGAAATTTTGCTCGCTTCTTTTGCGGGATTGATATCGGGCTTAATTTCTTTTAATTCAATTGCGCAGTCTGCTGGCAAGCGTTTGAGATATTCCTGGCATGCTTTTGAAACCCAGTCGGGCATCTTATGCCCAACCGCAATGATCCATATACGCATGATTTACTCGGAATCAGAATCTTCGCTGGCTTTGACTAATTTCTTAGTACCACCCAACTTAACGCGCACTGGCTTATCGCCCCAAAGTCCTTCGAGCTGGTAATAGGCTCGAAGCATCGGTTGCAAAATATGCACCACAATGTCTCCACAATCAACTAAGACCCACTCTCCAGTCTCGAGTCCCTCAATGGAAATGACAGCGCCACCCTTTTTTTGGACATTCTCTTTGACTGATAGGGCCAGAGAACGTGTTTGGCGGTTACTAGTACCCGTTGCAATAATCACGCGGTCAAAAAGATCGCTTAGCTTACTGCTGTCATAAACCCGAATATCCTGAGCCTTGACATCCTCTAAGGCGTCAATGATGGTGCGTTGCAGTTTTTTAATATCCATGCTCAAGTAATCATCTTACCTTGGATTGGTATAAACCTTTTTCAACAATAAGCTGCATCACCGGCGCAGGGATCCAATCTTGAATAGCATTAGCTGCTTTATTTTGTTCCAAGAGAACCCTAAGCTGGCTAGAAGCTAAATCAACTGCAAGTTCTTCGTCTAAATAAATTAAACCCGATACCTGTTGTGAGAGTTTTTCTGGATTCGGTGTTTGATGATTTTGATAATGCTCAACTAAAGGAGTCGTTAACTGACTTTTAATCGAATAGGGTGGCCGGCTTGCAACCGCAATATGAATCAATTGGATTAGTTCATCCCATTGATTCCAGGTTGGTAGCTGCAGGAAGCTATCGGCTCCCATTAGCCAAATTAGAGCCGTATCACTCCCATATTGTTGACGTAGGGCTTTTGCACTATCAATCGTATAGCTAGGTCCCTTTCGATCGATCTCTAGCCTACTGACAGATATTTTGATGGGTAAAGATTCTTGCTGAATGATTTGCTTTAAGACTTCAGCAGCAGCAATAGTCATTGCATAACGATCATTTGCTGAAGTGATATTTGAACTTTTTTGCCAAGGCTCACCACTTGGTAACCAGATAAGCTCATCCAGTTTCAAGAGTTTGGCGAAATGAGCGGCAAGCTTGATATGACCCCAATGAGGTGGGTCAAAGGTACCGCCAAAGATGCCAATTACTTTATTCAAGTACGCCTTTATCTTTATGCCTCAGTAAGCCAGTCACGGGGTTTGAGGTAGCGCTCGTATAAACGTGCCTCTGGCGTTCCTGCCTTGGGTTGCCAATTGTATTTCCAGCTAACGATCGGTGGCATTGACATTAGGATAGACTCAGAGCGACCACCTGATTGCAGACCAAAAATAGTACCTCGATCGTAGATGAGGTTGTACTCAACGTAACGACCACGACGGTATTCCTGAAAGTCTTTTTCAGCTTGTGAATAAGGCTCTTGGTAACGACGTTTTAGGATTGGTAAGTAGGCCTCAATAAATGCATCGCCAACTGCGCGCATCATGGCAAAACTTTGATCAAAGCCAAGCTCATTAAAGTCATCGAAAAAAATACCGCCAATTCCGCGGGGTTCGTCACGGTGTTTGAGATAAAAATACTCATCGCACCACTTCTTAAATCTTGGATATAAGTTTGCTCCAAAGGGATCTAAGGCATTCTTTGCAGTTTGATGAAAATGCTTGCAATCTTCATCTACTCCGTAATATGGAGTGAGATCAAAACCACCACCAAACCACCAAACCGGATCTTGACTCGGTGCTTGAGCAATGAAGCATCGTACATTCATATGCGTTGTTGGAGCCTTGGGATTGCGTGGATGAAAAACTAAGGAGACTCCCATTGCTTCAAAGGTACGACCCGCAATTTCGGGGCGATTTTGTGTGGCCGCAGGTGGTAAGTGATCGCCGCTCACATGAGAGAAACCAACCCCTCCTTTTTCCAGGATGTTGCCATTTTCGATAATGCAAGTCCGCCCCGAACCTCGAAGCTTGCTATCTTTTGGCTTTTCCCAAGAATCGATGGCGAAAGTTTTGCCATCTAACGCACTTGTCGCTGCAGTGATTCGATCTTGTAAACCGAGTAAGTAATTTTTAACTGCCTGCGTATCAACCGTTCCAGCCATTTGTATATCCTTACTTGATTGCCCGAAAACCAATATCTTTACGATATTGCATTCCATCAAAATGAATTTGCTCTACGGCTGAATAGGCTTTTTGTTGAGCGGCTTTGACCGTATCGGCTAAACCGATCACACATAAAACTCTGCCACCAGAAGTTCGTAATTGACCTTGATCCAATTTAGTACCCGCATGGAAGGTAGTTTGCTCATCATTTTCTTGCGGAATTCCGGTGATTGCATCGCCAGTTCTGGGGGTATCAGGATAATTTGCGGCCGCGAGAACAACTCCTAAAGCAATGCGTCGATCCCACTTTAGTTCAACTTCGTCGAGTCGACCATCAACCGCCTTATCGAGCGCTTCAACCAAATCACTTTCCAGTCTTGCCATGATCGGTTGAGTCTCAGGGTCCCCCATACGACAATTGAACTCCAGCGTTTTAATTTGACCATTCGGTTGAACCATCAGACCAGCATATAAAAATCCAGAATAGGGTATTCCGTCATCATGCATCCCTTTGACGGTCGGCATGATCACTTCGCGCATGGCGCGTGCATGAACTTCAGGAGTAACTACTGGTGCGGGTGAATATGCGCCCATACCACCAGTATTGGGGCCTTGATCACCATCGCGTAGACGCTTGTGATCTTGACTGCTAGCAAGCGGTAATACATTCTTACCATCAACGAGCACGATAAAGCTCGCCTCTTCCCCAGTAATAAATTCTTCAATCACGACACGCGCACCGGCATTACCTAATTTATTGTCCGATAACATCATGTCGACTGCCATGTGAGCTTCGGGCAAACTCATTGCAACTACCACTCCCTTGCCGGCTGCAAGTCCATCGGCTTTGATCACAATCGGCGCGCCTTTTTGATCAATGTAGTCATGAGCTGCCGCTGCATTGGTAAATGTTTGGTAATCGGCGGTTGGAATGCCATGCTTTTTCATGAATGCTTTTGAGAAGTCTTTAGAAGATTCGAGTTGGGCGGCTAATTGCGTGGGACCAAAGATTCGTAAACCTTGATTTCTGAATATATCAACAATCCCAGCAGCCAAGGGGGCTTCGGGACCCACCACGGTAAGAGCAATTTGCTCACGTTTTGCAAATGCTGCCAACTCATCCAGATCAGAGATCGGAAGGTTTTCAATCCCGGCATTTTTTTGACCGGCAGTGCCGCCATTGCCTGGAGCAACAAAAACTTTTTGCACCTTTGGTGAGCGCGCCATTTTCCATGCAAGAGCATGCTCTCGACCGCCTGAGCCAATTAATAAGATCTTCATAAATAGCGCTCTCTTTGCAGATTAGGTGTTTGCATTGGTATAAACCGCTTGAACATCATCAAGATTCTCGAGTGCGGCAAGGAGTTTTTGCATAGCCTCGCCCTGTTCGGCATTCAATTCAACATCTGTTCCAGGCCGCTTCGTCACTTCGGCAAACTCAGGCTTTAAATTAGATTCCTCAAGCGCACTGCGAATCTTGGAAAACTCAAACGGGTCGGTAATTACTTCTAGCGATCCATCTTCATGTGTAATCACATCTTCGGCTCCTGATTCAAGAGCGACCTCGAGTAATTTTTCTTCGTTCGTACCGGGCGCAAATAATAGTTGACCGCAGTGTTTAAACAAAAAGGCAACCGATCCCTCTGTACCCATATTGCCGCCATGCTTTGAGAATGCATGCCTGACCTCGGCAACGGTTCGGGTGCGATTATCGGTCATACAATCCACAATCACTGCAGCGCCGTTGATACCATAGCCTTCATACCGGATCTCTTCATAGTTCACGCCATCCAGTGTTCCCGTGCCTCGCGAAATAGCACGTTGCACATTGTCATTGGGCATATTCGCATCTTTGGCTTTGTCAATTGCTAGACGCAAACGGGGGTTCGCATTTGGATCGCCACCGCCTAATCGGGCAGCAACGGTAATCTCTTTAATTAGTTTGGTCCAAACTTTGCCTCTTTTTTCGTCTTGGCGCCCTTTACGGTGTTGAATATTGGCCCATTTTGAGTGACCTGCCATCTTGGCAATCCTTTTCTGATGAATGCGTTAACTTTGTCGAATAATCGTAATTTTAGGCAAAATACTGTCTTGGCTTAAAAAATATCACTCTAATCTTGCCGATTAGTTGATTTAGAACAAAAAACAAGGAGAAACAATATGTCAACCATACAAACCAAAGCGATTCGTATTGATGAAGTTGGACCACCAGAGGTCATGAAATACGTCGATGTGACATTGGGGGAGCCTGGACCCGGAGAGGTCTTAGTAAACCAAAAGGCGTGTGGGTTGAACTACATCGATGTTTACTTCCGCTCCGGGTATTACCCGCAGCCATTACCCGGTGGTATTGGCATGGAAGCCTCCGGAATTATTGAAAAGGTTGGCGCTGGTGTAAGCCATGTGAAAGTTGGCGACCGCGTTGCGTATGCGGGTAGACCAACTGGAGCATATGCTCAAGCGCGCATCATGCCTGCTGACATCGTTGTTAAGTTACCGGATGCGATTTCATTTGAAACGGGTGCCGGCATGATGTTACAAGGCCTGACGGTTCAGTATTTATTAAACGATAGCTTCAAGGTTCAAAAAGGCGATACGGTTCTATTTCATGCGATTGCTGGTGGCGTAGGTTTAATTGCACTGCAGTGGCTCAAAGCGATTGGCGCAACCGTAATTGGCACCGTTGGTAGCCAAGAAAAAGCAGAGCTTGCTAAATCGTTTGGTTGCGACCATGTCATTCTGTATCGTGAAGAGGATTTTGTGAAACGCGTTAAAGAGATCACTAACGGCAAAGGTGTTCCAGTCGCATATGACGCAGTTGGTAAAGATACTTTCATGAAAACTCTGGACTGTATTGCACCAAGAGGAATGGCGGTGAGCTTTGGAAACGCATCTGGTTCTGTGCCTCCGATTGATCTTGCATTACTCTCCAGCAAGGGATCACTCAAATTAACACGGCCTACATTGATGACCTATGCCTTAAATCGTAGCCTGCTGGAACCGATGTCGGTTGATTTGTTTGATCGTGTGATCAAGGGACAAATCAAGATTGAAATCAAGCAACGCTATCCATTGGCGGATGCTGTTCAGGCCCACCGTGATCTAGAGGCTCGAAAAACCACCGGAACGACGATCCTCATTCCTTAATAAAAGCATTTTGGTAAGAGGTGATGAGATTGGTTAAAATCATCATCTCAATGAATGCAGATGGCGTTTATGGCATTAAGCGCCCAAACATACTAGCCTCGGTGATGGAATTGGTAGACGTGCCGGACTCAAAATCCGGTGCCGCAAGGCGTGTCGGTTCGAGTCCGACCCGAGGCACCAATCAAATTTGATAATCGCTGGATTCGCTCGACATCGCTTGCTCAACAATTTTGCGTGTCAGAGTGGGCGAGAAAAGTTCAATAAAGGTAAAAATGAAGGAGCGAAGATAAGCCCCTTGCTTAATGCCGATATGGGTCACATTGCTGCCAAAGAT
>JACCEB011158568.1_pt1 | contig 10734 bp, 8 predicted proteins | sample 7454761 | NCBI WGS metagenome assembly JACCEB01 (sample SAMN15323454, study PRJNA562643) | freshwater metagenome | isolation source: river surface water | place: USA:Blue River Watershed | collected 2017-08-18 | reverse complement strand
CTTTCGTTTTTCGTCCAATTTCATATCGCCCAAAATTTTAAAACGAGCTATAACCAACATCATGGCTTCATGATCCATTCGATAAACAGTTTTTAAATCTCCATCGACTCTAAATCGAACTTGTGCGAGGCCTTTTTTAGGTTCTAAATGAATATCAGATGCTCTTTCTAGAGTAGCAAAATTAATAAGCCAATCGACTATTTTGGCAACAAATCCATCCTGGCTCCCTTGATTTCGTCCCCTCGATTTTTCGATTAAAACATCAAGCTCACCAATCTTTCCTTGCCTCAGAAGACGCATTTTCTCCTGACCTGATGATCCTTGATCTCTTGCCAATCCCTTAAAGGCTTTTTGAACAATAAATATTTCATTAAGAAGATGCCGAATTTGTCGGGGTGAACCTAATCTTACTTTTATTTTACGCTTAATTTGAGCACCAACTTCATCAACCCAAGAATTTACGTAGGGCTCAGAACTTAAGAAAATAACTTCTTCAGAGTTCAACTCTACAGGTACAATTAACAAACGCTCTAAGTAAGCAAGGGGTAGTAGACTTCCCACAGTTTCGAGAGGGACCTTTAATGGATCAACTCGTTGATAGTCCATTCCAAAATGAGTTGCTAAAATTCCAAGAATTTCATCTGAAGTAAAATTCCGATCAACCAATGTATGGTGCTTTAAGCTCGCTTCTAAGATTAAATTTAATGGATGCTCTTTATTTATGGCCCATTTTTTACTTAATTGATCAGAATCTTTTTGAGTCAAGGCTTGGGCCTCTACAAGGGCCATTAAAATATCCTGTAAAAGGATTTTTTTATCATTGTTCTGGTAAGCTGGAATCCCCATTTGAGTCACCTCTCTCAATACCCTATCGGTCTCTCGTGGGCAAAAATAATAATAATTAAGGCCAGGACTCATGAAATCCGATAAAAAATCAAATATTTGCCATCGGGAGATTTTTTCTGATTTATCTCTTTCACGTTAATTCAATGAGATACTATGAGTTACTCGACTCATTAGTCATTGGCCGAAATTCTGGAGACATTCAGTTCCCTAATGATGTGAAAATTAGTGGGAAACATGCCCTCATCAATCTTGATCGAGATGAATCCCCATTCAAAATTACTATTACAGACCTTGAATCTAAAAATAAAACGATTGTTAATCGGTCTGAAATCCCACCAAATAAAAATATAGAAGTTAAATATTTAAATTTAATTGAAATTGGTGAGCAGCAGTTTGTGATATCTGAAACTGACAATATCAACCTGCTTTTACTAAATGAGATGATTAAAGAACAATTAAAACGTCCCCTCAACTCCAAATCATTAAATCAAAAAAATGATTCTTTAAAGCAAGATAACATTTTTTCCAATCCGGATCTAATTACTGATAAAGAAAATGAAATAAAAATGATATCAAATGAAATCTCAGAGATTGAAAATAATACGAGACTAGAGGTTAAAGCACTAGATAACAAAAAAGAAGCGCTGATCAAAGATGCCAAATCTCAAATTTTGGAACTTACAAAGCAATTAAAATCCCTTCAACTCGAGGTATTATCTATTAAGCAAGAACAAGACCGTTTGAAGGCAGACATTGAGCAGAAGAAGAAAAAAATAATTAACTTAAAGGACTTTGACTCTTAAGCCACAACTAAAAAAGATTTCCGAATATGCTTTTTTTCTTAGATTTTGATGGATCTACAACAACTTCGCCAAAATTTGAAAAGATTTGCCTAAAACTATTCCTATCTTTAGCTCCCTCAACTCCGACATTATAATCCTGTACTGAAATGAGCCGAACTTCATCCCCATCTTTTGTCTGAAGTAATTCAAGTGCGTATGTTTTTAAATCATCTAAACTGTTGAACGTATCACTAATCTCCAACATTCCATTTGAATCAAAAGCGTATAAAATTTTATATTTTGCTGGCCGAAACTCATCATTCTGATTCTGGGAAGTCTCAAAATAATAAATAATATTTAATCCCTTCATGTAGAAACCTCATAATGACCAAAATCTAAAGCAATTTTCCCTTGGGGTAAAAGCTCTACTTCTACTCCATCTGAATTTGACTTCACTGTCGCTTTTAGGGGATCTATCATTCTTAAGAAGGCAAACCTTTTTTGGTTTTGAATTCTTACAATCTTTTTATAACTTGTCGGATTATAAAGATTCACTCGTCTCACATCGATGTAATTTAATTCATGTGCTGACCTAGACCTTATGCGCCAGAAATTAAAAACGTCTGCATCCAAGACGAGTAAAGGATGATCTATCTTCATAAATTTGAAAATGTGTTTCCAAAATAGGTCTTGCTGATCATGACGTTCGAGTTTATGCCCTTCAAAAGTAAGAAAACGCCCCTCTCCTAGGGTTGTGAGTTGCACAGGTGAAATATAATTAACGGTCTGGAGTTTTAAACTATTTTCAAGATAAAAAATTTGTAGCCTTTGGGCCAAGTCTTCTGAAATTCCATCTCTATCAAATATTATTTTTTGCCCCATCATAAAAAGCTTAAGCATTTTGGCGAGGAGCAAACGATTCATGTTTTTAGCATGAAAAAACTTAATGCGATCTTCAGATGAATCAATCCAATGAGGAGTAAAATCTATCTGATTATGAACATAAAACATCCAATGACAATTTTTCCGAAGGTAGTCTTTTAAGCCATTATTTTCGAACACCTCAGGACTTTCAAAATCAAAAACATCGACTAACGCCAAAGGTGAGTATTCCTCAGGGTTGTCATATTTAATTGTTTGTAATTCATACTGAGATTGTAATTCTGAGGAACCAAAATGTTCATTAATGCATATTTCAAACAGATTCTTTTTCTCATCTTGGTTCAGGAGGCAAGTACTGATCCACATTTGGTTTACGTATGATTTAAAAAGTTCTTGAAATAAGAATACTTGAGAATGGCCTTCAGATAAGCTTCTTTGAATTGTATCCCTTGGACCAGAACCAAAGACATGGATGTTTTTCTTACCCTTCCAAAAAATCGACAGTGTTTCTTCTGCAACCGTCAAAAAAAGTTGCTTAACTTCATTTGTAAATTTATTTTTTAATTCTACTTCCTCTGCAGCACTATTAATTTCAAGGCCATTAGGAAAAGATTTTTTTAAGAACCGAGAAAAGCCTTGATTAAAACTAATTGAATCATCACTAAAAAAAGATTTATATTTTTCATCTTCATGAAAAAAGTACTCAACGGCCCAGATTGAAGTCATCGATTTTTTTGAGACGAGAAGCTTTACAAACTCTGAAAGAAAGTCAGCGTAAAATTTAAAAACTTTTGGATCAAAGTGTGAATACATTTTATGTAGGGTTCCATCTTGATCGAGACAAGACAAATTCATCCCATCCTTAGATGTACTTAGATTTCTTGCAGCAGAAATTGGCACCCCACCATTTGGAAGAAAAGGCGATGGGCCAATAGGTAGTAACCAACAGTATTTACGACCATGCCGCGTCAAAACATCAATAAGTCTGCCGAGGTCCCTTTCCGCAAAAACTTGACCAAAATCCCATGAATCATTTGGAGCTGCATGCCCTCCCCAATTAAGGGGAATATAAATGGTTTCATCTACTGGGGAGTCTATGATGTGTTTTTCCCATAGAGCAGCAGAAGTTTTCCAATAGAAAAACCACTGCTCACCGGGTCTAACAGGACTAATTAAAGACGGAGACTTTTCATTCAAATACATGCGCTTCCAAGATAATGTCTAGTCATACTGATTTTAGCTTAATAAATGACGTGAAGTGTATCAAAATAATAAGAACTCATTTATTTAACAAAAACTGATTTTTCCGCTACACTTTGGCGATTCAAAAAAAAGGACTCCTATGTGGTTTTTTACTCCTGAAGAAAAAGAGATTCAAAAAGTTTGCCGCGATTTTGCCAAAAACGAACTCGCCCCCTTCGCTGAACATCACGACAACAAAGAAACTTTCAACTTAAAAGCCTTCAAGCACATGGGTGAACTGGGGCTTTTAGGAATAACTGCAGATCCAGATTATGGTGGTGCTGGGATGGGCGCAACCGCCGCCACAATTGTAATGGAAGAGTTTGGAAAAGCATGTGCAGGTTCAACACTTTCTTATCTTGCCCACACTATCCTTTGTGTTAATAACCTTAACAATAATGGTTCTCCTGAACAAAAAGCTAAGTATCTTCCAAAACTTATATCGGGTGAACACGTTGGTTGCATGGGAATGAGCGAACCAGAATTTGGTTCAGACGCTGTGGGAATGCAAACGAAGGCCGTAAAAAGCGGTGATTTTTATGAAATCACTGGCAATAAAATGTGGATCACGAATGCTCAGTATGCTGACGTCGTCTACCTTTACACACGTACAGGTCCAGGAAAAAAAGATCTTACAACTTTTATTGTCGAAAAAGGAACGCCAGGTTTTAGTGTCTCTAAAGAGATTCATAAAATGGGTATGCGCTCTTCCCCAACAGGAGAACTCTCTTTTCAGAAAGCCAAAGTGCCAGTTGAAAATCGCGTAGGGAACGAAGGCGACTCAGTCATTCACATGATGAAAAATCTTGAAATTGAGCGAATTACTATTGCAGGTATTTCTCTTGGTATTGCTCAGGCATGTTTAGATCAATGTGTTAAATATGCAGGCGAAAGAAAACAATTCGGAAAAAATCTTGCTCACTTTCAAATGATTCAAAAAATGATTGCTGAGATGTATTCAGAAACAGAGGCCATGAGACGCATGCTCTACACTGTCTGTTATGAGTATGATCATGGAAACAAATCAAATAACCTCGCTTCCGCAGTCAAACTTCAACTTCCAAAGATGGCAACAAAGATTGCCCTTGATGCCATCCAACTCCACGGAGGATATGGATACTCAAGAGAGTTTCCCGTTGAGAGGATGATGAGAGATAACAAGCTCAATGAAATCGGCGCGGGTACAAATGAGGTCATGATCATGATCATTGCGAAGAATCTTCTAAGAGAAGCCCTGAGAGACTAATTATGAATGATTTCCAAAAAGAGCTGTGTCGGAATTTGGCAAAATATTGTCAGGATGTCATTGAGCCTCACATGGAGCATGATGATGCTGAAGGAAAATTCCGCATGGAATTCTTTAAGGGTCTAGGAGACTATGGAGTGACTGGAGTGACTCTACCTGAGTCCTATGGCGGAGCAGGTCTCTCCTATTCTGACTATTGCTATGTTCTCGAAGAAATTGCTAAAGTCTCAGTTCCTTACGCTGTAACCGTTTCCGTATCATCAATGGTGCAAACTATTCTTAATGAGTATGGTAATGAAGAGCAAAAAAGAAAATATCTACCAGCACTGACTTCTGGTGAAGAGATAGGAGCTTTTGCCTTGTCTGAATCTCATTCTGGTTCAGATGCAGCTTCTTTGAAAACAACAGCAAAGAAAGTTGAGGGTGGTTATATTCTCAATGGGACAAAAATGTGGATCACTTCTGGTGGTATTGCTAAGACTTATATCGTGATGGCAAGAACTGGTGCCGAGGGTGCTAAAGGTGTATCTGCTTTTATAGTGAGAGATGGAGCAAAGGGCTTTTCTTATGGAAAAGCTGAAAAGAAAATGGGCTGGAAAACCTCTCCAACGAAAGAACTCATTTTTGAAAACTGTTTTGTCCCTTCTGAAGACCGACTCCTTGAAGAAGGTCAAGGTTTCAATGTGGCCATGGGTGGATTGGATCGAGGGCGTGTCGCTATTGCTGCGATTGGCGTGGGATGTGCTCAGCGCGCCCTTGATGAAGCTGTCAGCTACAGCCTTACACGTCAGCAATTTAAGCAGGCCATTTTTGATTTTCAAGGTCTTCAGTTCATGATGGCCGATATGGCGCTAGAAGTAGAAAGTTCTCGGCTCATGGTTCTTGCTGCTGCAAAATCAATCGATGAAAAAGTTAATAACAGCAAGCTTTGTTCTATGGCCAAACTTAAGGCGACAGACTGTGCAATGAAAGTTACAACAGATGCCGTTCAAGTTCTGGGAGGAGTTGGCTATACAGCTGAGTATCCTGTCGAACGCTTTATGAGAGATGCCAAGGTTTTACAAATAGTGGAAGGAACAAATCAAATTCAACGAGTCGTCATCGCTCGTCATTTAAAAAAAGAGTACGAAAATCATGCTTAATTGGAAAATTAGATCTTCTCTTCAATTTGAACAATTTGAAAATTTTGAGAAGTTTTACGAAAACTACTTGAGTATTCTCAACTCGCCAGAGACTGGTTTTTTCCATCTACCTGAAAATAAAATACTCCTTGAGCAAACCAAACAAATCTATCATAAATTTAAATCGAAAAAATATTTCATCCATATCGGTATTGGCGGAAGTGCACTCGGCCCAGAGATGCTCATAAAAGCGTTGGGTGGTCAGACAGATGTAGAATTTATTTTTCTCAACAATATTGATCCTGATGATTTTTACTCTCAATTAAAAGAAGTCAATCTCCGAGAAAGCCTTATCTATGTTGTCTCAAAATCAGGAACAACAGCTGAAACAGTAGCCGCGATGAGTATCGTTATAGAACTCCTCAAAAATCAAGGCGTTTCAGAGGAAAATTTTAAAGACTATTTTGTTTTTTGCACGGATCCTGAAAAAGGTGACTTAAGAAAAATTGCCCAATTGTGGAATGTTTCCACTCTTGATATTCCATCAAATATTGGTGGTAGATTTTCTGTACTAACTCCTGTGGCTTTTCTCCCTATACTTTTTGCGGGTATCAACGCAGATAATTTACTCCAAGGGGCCAAAGCCATTCAGCAAAAATTATCACTAAAAGACGCAGGAAAAGATTTCTTTTCACTCGCTTACTGGATCAAGCAGCTTCACGATCACGGTACACATCAAACTGTTATTATGCCTTACTCATCAAGGCTTAAAGAATTTTCAAGCTGGTTTGTTCAGCTCTGGGCCGAAAGTCTTGGTAAAAAAGGAAAAGGTCTCACTCCAATACCTGCATACGGTGCTACAGATCAGCACTCTCAAATGCAACTTTTTATGGAAGGCCCTAACGACAAGGTTTTATTTTTAATTGAAGTTGAAAAATTCAAACATGATTATCCTCTTAAAAATACTGTTTCATCAGATACCTTCAAGCTCCTTTCACCATTTTCACTTGAAATGCTTATGAAGGCAGAATTCCAAGGGACACTCAAGGCCCTTAATGAAAATGGTAGGCATGTGGTTCATTTCTCAATCCCTCTGGTCAATGAAGAATCTTTAGGGCAACTAATTTTATTGTCCGAGTGTCTGACTGTCGCGATCGGAATTATGCTTGAAATTGATCCGTTTAATCAGCCAGGAGTTGAGGCCGGTAAAAAATATGCCCATCAATGGCTAAAATCTTTCTGATAAAAGCCGATAAAATTCTAACTGCGTCTTGCTGATTATTAAGAGCGGCTTTAGAATAGAGCCCATTACTAAGTTGTTAGAATTTGGAGAAATCATGAGTGATGATAACAACGCCACCATCGTTATAACAGATATTCGTAAAGCACTCGCTGCTGCAGAAGATGAAGCGAAACAAAAGCCATCTTGCTTATTAATTGTTGGTGGTGAACTTAATGGTTCAATCTTTGATCTAGCGAATGGAGAAAATGTTGTAGGAAGAAATCCTGACTGCTCAATCTCCTTAGACTTTCAAGGTGTCTCAAGAAAGCATTTTATTGTGACTGTTGAAAATGGCGTGGCAACTGTCACTGATCTTGGATCAGCAAATGGAACATATCTTAATAATCAAAAGTTAGAATCTCCAACTCAACTTAAACGTGCCGATATGATCAAAATTGGGGCCATTGCCATGAAGTTTCTCCCAAGCGGAGATCCTGAACGCCTGACTTACGATAAGCTCCATGAAGAGGCCAATACAGACGGCCTAACAAAATGTTATAACAAAACATATTTCAACAATTCACTTGAAACTGAGGTCAAAAAATCTAAGGTAACTGGTAAACCACTTACTCTTATCATCTTTGATCTTGATCACTTCAAAAAACTTAATGATAACTATGGTCATGATGCCGGTGACTTTGTCCTAAAGGAAAAGTCACGACTGATTAGAGAAAATGGTGTTCGCCAAGGCGATATATTTGCCCGTTATGGTGGTGAAGAATTCTGCGTGCTTTTACCTAACACCAATCTCAAGCAAGGTTTTGAGATTGCAGAAAGGTTAAGAAAACTCGTTGAGAAGCATGAATTTATCTATGATGGAAAAAGATTGCCAGTGACAGCCTCAATTGGAGTTGCTGATTACAGACAAGGTGTTAATTCTGGCACAGATCTCTTCAAAAGAGCCGATTCTGCTGTTTATAAATCCAAAGAGGGCGGAAGAAATCAGGTCAATTTCTTTAAGGGATAAATGCTTGGTCCTCCAGCCAAAATAACCTTATTACCTGAACATCTCATTGATCAAATCAAGGCCGGTGAGGTCATTGAGAGACCAGGAAGTCTCCTCAAAGAGATTATTGAGAATTCCATTGATGCAGGCTCAACCAAAATAGAACTTACAGTTTTAAATAATGGTCTAGATCTCATATCTCTAAAAGATAATGGCAGAGGTATTTTTTCTCAAGACTTACCCCTCGCCTTTTCTAGACATGCAACCTCAAAAATAAATCGTTTTGAGGATTTATATCATTTGGATTCATTCGGTTTTAGAGGCGAAGCCCTTGCTTCAATTGCAGCGATTTCAAAAATTCAATGTCTCTCTTTTAATAAAGAAGAAATTGAGGGCAGTGAAATTCGGATTGAAGGAGGAAGAACAGTTTATGAAAATTCTCGTCAAAAAATTCCAGGCCAAACAGGTCTTGAACTTAATATACAGGAGTTATTTTACAATACACCAGTCAGACTAAAGTTTATCCAGTCATACCAGTCTGAGAAAAACTATATAAAAAAAATTATCTATTCTTTTGTTCTCTCACATCCCGAAGTTGAGTTTATCTTAAAACTAAATGATGACGAAAAAATTGTTTATCAGTCTAGGCCTACATTAAAAGAAAGACTTATTGATATCATACCAAAAGCAAAAGAATCGATTGGAACAACTCAACGAAGCTATGAGCAAAATGAGATCGAAATATTCATTGCCCCGGCCGAACTGAAAGCACCTTTAAAAATTCAATATACATTTATTAATAAAAGGTTTGTCGTTGATAAACAGCTTTTAAGAGTTATTGCCCAGACGATGGCAACACATTTTGGTCATGATGATTTTCATTACGTTGTTTTCTTGAATTTACCTACGGACCATATCGATGTGAATGTCCATCCAAATAAAACAATCATTAAAATCTTTGAAAATTCTAAAGTGATAAGCCTCTTAAGTGCAAGCATCAAAGAAATGGCCTCTGGCCCAAAAGATCAAATTAATTCAAATAATTTAAATCAATCTAAAATAGAACTATCATTCCAAAATAATTTCACTGCAATCAATGATAATCTGCTGCACCAAGAGAGACACGAATACAACATGGATGGCATTTTCTCTCCCCATCAAAACTTGACGAGAGAAGAGATTGATCTCATTTGGCTAAATAATTTCTTTATCATAAAAATTAATCAGGTATGGCATGCAGTATCTCCCGGTAAATTAATTGATTTATATCTTTCATTACAACTTAAAGCACAATCCGCACAATCTATACCACTGCTCGTAAGTGAACCATTTAAATTTCTGGAAGATGACTTAAAGCGAATTCAAAGTATGGCCCAGTCTGGTATAGAGCTTGAGAAACTATCACATGATACTGTTGTTTTAAGGTCAATCCCTGAATGGCTGAATGGTATTCCTCTTCAATTTGTCATTGAAAAAATGATAAAAGGTCAAAGCTTCTTAAATTCCATTTTCGATCCCCGTGACTGGTCAAAAGAGACATGGACTAAAATTATAGCCTCAATCAATCTGGGCCTACTTGTTGAACAAAAAGTTTTTATAAATTTAGAATCACTTCTTTCAGAGAAGATGAAATGAAGGTCGTCATCATCTCGGGAGCCACTGCAACCGGAAAGACTGATTTAAGCATTAGAATAGCAAAAGTGATTAATGGTGAAGTTGTAAACTTTGACTCGCTCTTACTCTACCGTGAACTAAATATTGGAACAGCAAAACCGACATCAGAAGAGAGAGGGGAAATTCCTCATCACATGATAGACGTTAGCAGCATCTCGTCTCCAATGAATGCGGCTGATTATGTTAATGAAGCACTCCCTATTATCCAGGCCATCCTCTCAAAAAATAAAACTCCCATTTTGGTCGGTGGGAGTGGATTTTATCTACAGGCGTTGCTTATGGGCATGTACGACTCACCAACAAGTTCTTCAGAAGTTCTTCAAAGATCTAAAATACTTTATGAAAATGAGGGTATTTTGCCCTTTAGATTGATTCTTAAAGAAAACGATTTCGCTTCTTATGAGAGATACCATGAAAATGATCATTACCGTATTCGACGGGCCGTAGAACACTTCTGGACCACAGGGTCCAGTTTATCTCAAGAGCGATTAAAAAAAGATCAGGATAATAAGAATCAACAGACTAATATTCACGGCTGGGAAACACTTCATATCTATCTTAAAGTTCCAAAAGAGGACCATATACCTATCATAGAAAAAAGAACTTCTCGTATGATTGATGAGGGACTTATTGATGAGGTTGATCATTTACTTAAGAATGGATTTACTGGTCTAGAGAAGCCACTTCAATCGATAGGATATAAGGAAGCTCTT
>JACCEB012007734.1_pt1 | contig 10736 bp, 10 predicted proteins | sample 7454761 | NCBI WGS metagenome assembly JACCEB01 (sample SAMN15323454, study PRJNA562643) | freshwater metagenome | isolation source: river surface water | place: USA:Blue River Watershed | collected 2017-08-18 | reverse complement strand
GACAAAATGTAGTCGAGCGCTAGGGTCTCAGTGTGCGACATCCAGCTCGTTTTGTATTGGTGGGTAGCGGTAATCCTGAAGAGGGTGAGTTGCGTCCACAACTACTCGATCGCTTTGGTTTAGCAGTGGAGGTTAAAACTCCTGATGAGATGAACAGTCGCGTAGAGATTATCAAGCGGCGCGATGCGTTTGAGCGCAACCCCGAAGCCTTCTTGAAAACTTGGGATAAAGAGGATGAGAAGATTCGGGGGCAGATGTTGAGTGCTCGCAAAAAATTAGCAAGCGTTAAGGTCGACGACAAACTTTTGCAAGATGCGACCAAGCTATGCGCGCATTTAGGAACCGATGGTCTACGTGGTGAGTTAACTCTATTGCGTGCTTCACGTGCGGTTGCCGCTTTGGATGGAAAGAACAAAGTGAATCGCGATCATCTCAAACGAATTGCTGTGCCAGCATTGCAACACCGGTTACGCCGTAACCCTTTGGATGAATCTAGTTCAGCTACTCGTGTGCAGCGCGCACTCTCCGAACTCTTTGATTAAGAACCGTTCCATTCATGACTGATTACTGGTTAGCGTGCCTGCAAGCCGCTCAACTGATTACCTTAGATCCCCATCGATTCGGCGGAGTCATCGTTCGGGCTCGCTTGGGGCCAGTGCGTGAACGCTGGCTTCAGATTCTTGAGCGTTTAGCGCAATGCAAAGGAGTAGCAACACCACTTCGAAAAATCCCAGGCACGATTTCGGATGAGAACCTACTCGGGGGTTTGGATATTGAGAGCACCATCACCAGAGGCAAACCTGTTTTCCGTCCGGGGCTGTTAAGCCATTGTGATCAGAGTCTTGCGATTTTGCCAATGGCAGAGAGGGTTGATATTGGCGTTGCTGCAAGACTTGCCAGCGCTCTGGATCATGGCTCGATTCAGGTGGAGCGTGACGGTCATAGTCAGACCCTCTCGTGTGCGATGGGCTTTATTGCCCTTGATGAGTGTATTGAAGACGACGAGTCTGTCAATCCAAAATTAGCAGAACGCTGCGCCTTTCACATTGATCTGGATGCAATCGCATGGCGCGATCTTCCCAATGAAAAACTTGATGATGAACTTAGTAATTTGGATTTTGCAGCGATTGAAAAGCGTTTTAATCACATCACACTCACAGATACTCAATACCAAGCATTGGTCGGAATTGCTCAGCAACTTGGTATTGCATCCCTACGGGCTGTGCAGTTTGCGGTTCGTGCTTCACGTTATCTTGCGGCGCTGGATGATCTTTGGAACAAAAATGAACCGGCGCAAGAACATCTCGAGCGAGCAGTGAGCTTAGTGTTACTGCCACGGGCAATGCAAATGCCAGATATGTCGGAAGAACAACATAAGAATGAAGCCGAAGAACAGCAAAATGATTCTGATGAAAAACCCAATACCGAAAATCAAGAGATTGATGTTTTAGAAGACCAAGTACTCGAGGCAAGTAAAGCCAGTATTCCCGCCGAGCTCTTAAGTCGCTTAACGCAACTGGCATTGGGTCGTCAACAACGCAGCTCCGGTGGCAAGACGGGGATGAGTCAAAAAAGTTTCAAACGCGGCAGACCCATGGGATCGATTGCTGGCAATCCCTCTTCAGGGAGTCGCCTGAGTTTGATTGATACCTTGCGAAGTGCAGTGCCTTGGCAAACCATTCGTCGGCAGCAGGTTGGAATACATCATCCACAGAAATTACGCATTACGATTCGTAAGGAAGATTTTCGGGTTAAGCGCTATCGCGAACGCAATCAAACACTCACTACTTTTGTGGTGGATGCATCGGGATCGGCCGCGATCAATCGCTTAGCAGAAGCCAAGGGTGCCGTTGAGCTCTTGTTAGCGGAATGCTATGTGAGGCGCGATCAAGTTGCCTTGATTAGTTTTCGGGGAACAGATGCGGAACTGCTATTAAGCCCTACGCGCTCACTGGTGCGCGCCAAACGTTCGTTAGCAGCCTTGCCAGGAGGTGGTGGAACTCCTTTGGCACGCGCGATTGATACTGCTTTTGCATTAGCCAAGTCGGCAATGCAAAAAGGAATGACCCCGACACTGGTTTTTTTAACCGATGGCAGAGCCAACATTGCTCGTGATGGCTCACCCGGACGATCGCAGGCGCAATTGGATGCCGAGCAATCAGCCAAATCAGCATCGCAATTGAAAGTTCGTAGTCTTTGGATAGATACATCCCCGCAGGCGCGCGAGGAGGGTGAGCAGATTGCTGCTCTGATGGATTCCTATTATTTACCTCTGCCACAAGCACGTGCGCAAGAACTCTCTCAAGCCGTGATCGGCGTTTTACATTCGTGAACGTTACTTTTTGAGCGGACGTAATTCGCTCAGGATTAAATCGGCTGTCTTCGCAGTTTCTACTTCATGCATGATGTGACCTCCAGACCAATAGATCACGGTTGATTTCGGAAAATATTGCGTAATGATTTTTTTCAAACCAAACTCTGGCACCCATTGATCACTCTCACCGATCACCCAAATTAATTTACTGGGAAGTGCCGATCCTGCTTTTAGTACTTGATCAATATTGGCAGAAGCCATAAAGTTCATTGCACCACGCACATGCTCCGGAGATTGAAATAAACGCCGGTAGTAATTGCGATTGGTCTCTGGAAGATTGGTATTGGTGGAGTCCAATAAGCGATCGGTCATCCCAGACAGTGGCGCAAGTTTTGCAAGCACTGAAGCAAGCGTTGCTGATTTGGTTACGGGGCCGAGCATTGGTCCAAAAAATTGCGTGTAGCTCGGTGGTGGAGGAATCAGCGAGGGATTTAAGCCAATAATCACTTGCGGTTTCACGGGCGCTTGTTGGGCAAACGCAAGAGCAAGCGGTGCACCTGCCGAGTGACCTACCACCATACTTGGCCACGGCATTTTGAGTTCTTGTAGCAGTGCAATGAGATCACTGGCGATTTGTTCCAGTTTCAAACTATCGACCGATGCACCTAAGGTAAAGGCATGACCCGGTAAATCAACATTTAGAACCTGAGCTTCTTTATTTAATAGCGGTGTTAGTTCACCCCATGAGTGGGTGGAGGAGCCAGTGCCGTGCAACAACAAAATGAGCGGGCCCTTGCCTGAGATCTGAAAGTGCCAAGTCAGCCCGCCGACCTGGGCGGAGCGGCTGATTTCCCGATTGGGCCAGTCGTAGGGAACGCGATTAATGGAACTCATTAGGGTTTTCCCTAGATATAGTTGATTGACCCTGCTTCATTAGCTCTCTATATTCATAATCATAAACAGTGTAAAAAAATATTTACACTTTTTTATACCCGCATTGCTACTCAATTAACCCTGAAAGTTGGCCATGAGTTCAAAAAGCAGCCCTACCCAAGAGATGATGAAGCGCATCGAAAAAGGGCTTCATCAGGCTCTTGCCATTGCCGAGTCTAAGACAGCTCCACAAAATTTACAAAAGGCTTTGCATCATTCGGTGTTTCCAGGTGGCGCACGAATTCGTCCACAACTGTGCTTAGCGGTTGCTGCTGCATGTGGTGATGATGATCCGGGTTTATCAACAGCAGCCGCGGGTGCAATTGAGTTACTTCACTGCGCATCACTGGTGCACGATGATTTACCCTGTTTTGATAATGCAATGACACGACGTGGTCGACCTTCGGTTCATGCTGCTTTCGGAGAACGCATTGCAGTGTTGGCTGGTGATGCATTAATTGTGTTGGCATTTCAATACGTCGCAACAAATAGTATGCGCTCACCGATGCGTTTGGCGCCACTCCTTAAAACCATTGCAGCATCGGTTGGTGCTCCACATGGAATTGTGTCTGGACAAGCGTGGGAGTGCGAGACAAAAGTGCAACTTTCGCAATATCAAAAAGAAAAAACAGGATCCTTGTTTGAAGCAGCTACTGCAGCAGGCGCACAAGCAGCGGGTGCGGATGCCGATACTTGGAAACCACTCGGCGAATGGTTGGGCGAGGCTTATCAAGTAGCCGATGACATACGGGATGTGTTAGCAGATCAAGCACTGATGGGTAAACCGCAAGGGCAAGACCTAGCACACGATCGCCCCAGCTCAGCGCGTGATCTCGGGTTAGTAGGCGCTGTTCAACACTTTGACGAGTTGGTCTACAAAGCCATTCATGCGATACCAAGTTGCAAGGGCGAGAAGATGTTGCGTGCCTTGGTCGCAAAAGAGGCTGAGCGTTTGATACCCGAAGCATGGTTTGCTAATACCAGTCGTCCTTTGCATCAGCATGCCACAGTCTGAACGTGTGTCGGATCAGACACACAGTACCAATCGATCGTTTAGTGATGCCTTAGCTGATTGGCGCAATCGCGTGATTGCGTCACCGCGTTTTCAGAGATGGGCTGCACGTTTTCCGTTAACGCGCTGGATTGTGCGTCGTCAAGCCTCAGCTCTATTTGATGTGATGGCAGGATTTGTGTATTCACAAATTTTGCTCGCTTGTGTAAAAGTTAATTTGTTTGAGATTTTGTCGCATGGTGCTTTATCGCAAGAGGAGCTGCAACGACAAATTCATCTTCCCGAAGCGGGACTGAAGCGCTTACTAGATGCAGCTGTCTCGATTCGTTTAATTACCAAACGCAAGGATGATCACTACGCCCTTGGAATGTTGGGCGCACCACTCGTTGGTAATCGTGCGCTAACCGACATGATTGTTCATCACGGCGATTTCTATCGAGATCTGCAAGATCCGCTTGCGCTCTTGCGGGGCGATTATTCAGGTAAAGCTGCAATGGCCGAGTATTGGCCATACATTGATCAAGCAAACGATCCAAAACCAGAATCACTTTCAGCAGAGCGAGTTGCTAATTACTCCAAATTAATGGCTCATACTCAACCGCTGGTTACCGCCGAGGTGATTGATGCCTACTCCTTTGCGAACCATCGGCACTTACTAGATATCGGTGGGGGGCAGGGCGGTTTCGTTACCCAGCTCACCAGCCTTTACCCAAATCTGAAATGCACGATTTTTGACCTGCCAGGAGTTACGCAGTTAGCAAACACTTACATTAAAAATAATAATTTATCGAACAAAATCAATGCAGTAGGTGGTAACTTTTTTGAGGGGGAGTTACCCAAAGGGGCTGATATTGCTACCTTAATACGGGTGATCTTTGATCATGACGATCACCGGGTGAAGTTACTTTTACGTAATGTATTCAATGCCTTAGAGCCTGGCGGGAGCTTAATTCTGGCTGAACCCATGGCTGGAACCCCCGGTCAAGAGGCGATGGGTGATGCCTATTTTGGGTTTTATCTTTTGGCGATGGGGCGCGGACGCCCCAGAACCCACCAAGAAATTAGCCAACTTCTAACGAATAGCGGTTTCGAGGGAATTCGGCTTCTCCCTTCAGCTATCCCCTTGAATGCACAGATTATTTACTGCAAAAAGCCAATGATTTCAGCGGCTTAGCCTTTTAACATCCGCATTTACCAAAATTCCTTGTAAATACTAGGGGTCATCAGTAGAAACCCCTAGATGACATTATCACTAAAGTGGTGAAGAATGAGTCTGTAAACAAATATTTACACATTAAGTATGTAAATAAGAAATGACAACATGAACACAATCTATCAAGCAAAGGCCATCGTGCTCGAAAAGCCCGAGAGAGTTGTCTTGAGTGAATTAAAACTGTCACCCGTAACTGAAACCGATGTTGTGGTGGATATTGAATGGAGTGGCATCAGTACCGGAACAGAAAAATTGTTGTGGAGTGGGCGCATGCCGCACTTTCCGGGTATGGGTTACCCATTAGTTCCCGGTTATGAATCTGTCGGAAAAATCTATCAAGCAGGTATACGTTCGGGATACAAACCTGGACAACGTGTTTTTGTTCCAGGCGCCCGATGTTTTGGCGATGTCAAAGGTTTGTTCGGCGGCGCAGCGTCACGAGTAGTAGTTCCGGCCAGTCGTGTGATTGGTGTTGATAGTAAGTTGGGACCCGAAGCGGTTTTACTCGCTCTTGCGGCAACTGCTCACCATGTCACTGCAGCTGAAGGTAGTCAGCAACCCGATTTAATTATTGGTCATGGAGTATTGGGTCGCCTGATTGCGCGTATTGCAGTTCTTGCTGGTAAGAGCCCTGTGGTTTGGGAGACTGATCCTGATCGACGCCACGGAGCCATTGGCTATGAAGTAATTGATCCAAAAGCCGATCAAAAACGCTATTACAAAACGATTGTGGATGTAAGTGGCGATGCCTCACTACTCGATACCTTAGTTCTGTGTTTAGCACCCGGTGGCGAAATTGTTCTGGCTGGTTTTTATGACGCGCCAATGACCTTTTCATTTCCACAAGCGTTCATGCGCGAAGCCCGAATTCGGGTAGCAGCGCAATGGCAACCCAAAGATCTATTGGCTGTGAAGAATTTAGCCGAGTCGGGTCGACTCACTCTCGATGGATTAATTACCCATCACGCATCACCCGCGCAGGCGGATCAAGCCTATCGCCAAGCATTTAGCGATAAAGATTGTTTAAAGATGGTCCTTGATTGGAGAACCTTGCAATGAGTCCAGCAACCGCAAAGTTAGAGGGCGTTCCAGCAGAAGCTACTGTGCAATTTGTCAACCTCAAGAAAGAGGCTGAGATGGAACCGGATCCAGTTCACAAGGGACCAGTCACCAAAGAAACGCAAATTATCGCGATTTATGGCAAAGGCGGAATCGGTAAAAGTTTTACCCTAGCGAATCTCTCGTACATGATGGCGCAACAAGGTAAAAAAGTTTTGTTGATTGGTTGCGATCCAAAAAGCGATACCACCTCCTTACTGTTTGGTGGCAAAGCATGTCCAACCATTATTGAGACCTCATCGAAGAAAAAACTCTCAGGCGATACCGTCAGCATTAGTGATGTTTGCTTTAAGCGCGATGGTGTCTTTGCGATGGAGTTGGGTGGCCCCGAAGTAGGGCGCGGTTGTGGTGGGCGCGGCATCATCCACGGTTTTGAAACTCTCGAGAAATTGGGTTTTCATGATTGGGGTTTTGATTACGTGCTGCTGGATTTCTTAGGCGACGTGGTGTGCGGCGGTTTCGGTTTACCGATTGCTCGCGATATGTGTCAGAAAGTGATTGTGGTGGGTAGTAACGATTTGCAATCCCCATATGTAGCAAACAACGTTTGCTCCGCAGTGGAGTACTTCCGCAAACTTGGTGGCAATGTGGGTGTTGCTGGCATGGTCGTGAACAAAGACGATAAGACAGGCGAAGCCCAAGCATTTGCAGAGAAGGTTGGTATACCCGTGCTTGCTGCAATCCCAGCGCATGAAGATATTCGCCGCAAGAGTGCCAGCTACGAAATCATCGGTCGACCTGGAACACAGTGGGGCCCACTCTTTGAAGAACTGGCAACAAATGTGGCAGATGCACCGCCAGTTCGTCCGAAGCCACTCAGTCAAGACGATCTCTTGGGATTGTTCTCATCGGATGTGACCGGTCGTGATTATGTACTCGAGCCCGCAACCGAAGTGGACATGATGGGCAAAGATTCTGTAGCGAAGAAGAGTTTAGAAGTGGTGTACGACAAGGTTTAAGTGATGACGCAGCCGATTATTCCGATCGTTCCCGAGCAGTTGGTAAACGACCCATCTAAAGGTGATGGTTTGGGCTGCCACGCCGGTGAAAAGCAAATGATGGATGCGGCCAAATCATCGGGTAAAGGTGAGGTCTTACAGCGCTATGCACAAGACTATCCGAAAGGCCCTCACGATCAACCCCAAAGTATGTGCCCGGCATTTGGCTCACTACGCGTTGGTTTGCGGATGCGTCGCACTGCAACGATATTGTCGGGTTCGGCATGTTGCGTGTATGGCTTAACGTTCACATCGCATTTTTATGGAGCGCGTCGCAGCGTTGGTTACGTACCGTTTAACTCAGAAACTTTAGTAACCGGAAAATTATTCGAAGACATTCGGGATTCGGTTCATGAGCAAGCTGATCCGAGCAAATACGATGCAATCGTCATTATCAATTTATGTGTACCTACTGCAAGTGGCGTGCCACTGCAATTACTGCCTAAAGAAATCAATGGTGTGCGCATCATCGGTATCGATGTACCAGGTTTTGGAGTGCCTACGCATGCGGAAGCTAAAGATGTTCTAGCCGGTGCAATGTTGCAATATGCTCGTCAAGAAATTATGGCGGGTCCCGTTCAAGCTCCGCGCACTGGTGTGCAAACTAAGCCAAGCATTACGCTCTTAGGTGAGATGTTCCCCGCCGATCCAGCGGTGATTGGAGCAATGATTGAGCCGATGGATTTGGTTGTTGGTGCAACGGTACCGACACGCGAGTGGCGTGAGCTTTACCAAGCCTTGGATTGCAAAGCGGTTGCAGCGATTCATCCGTTTTATACCGCGAGCATTCGCGAGTTTGAGGCAGCAGGGCGACCAGTAGTTGGTTCGGCACCAGTTGGATACGATGGAACAGCAGCTTGGTTAGAAGCGATCGGTAAAGCAACGAATACGCCTACTGAAAAAATCAACGCTGCTAAACACAAAATATTGCCGGCAATTCGGGGTGTACTCAGTGCGACGCCAATCAAAGGCAGAATCACACTTAGTGGTTACGAAGGATCAGAGCTTTTAGTAGCCCGACTGCTTATTGAGAGTGGTGCGGATGTGCGTTACGTGGGTTCTGCTTGCCCACGCACAGCATGGAGCGATGTGGATCGCGAGTGGTTAGAAGCTAAAGGTGTTCAGGTTCAGTTCCGCGCTTCGCTTGAGCAAGATCTTGCGGCGATGGCTGAGTATCAACCCGATTTAGCGATTGGGACCACGCCTGTTGTGCAGGCTGCGAAGCAGGCATCGATCCCCGCACTGTACTTCACGAACTTAATCTCAGCGCGTCCCTTGATGGGACCAGCTGGTGCAGGATCACTTGCACAAGTGATTAATGCCGCAATCGGAAATCAAGCCCGCTTTGATGAGATGAAAGCCTTCTTTGGTGAAGTGGGTGCTAATCACAATGCCGGTGTTTGGGAAAACGTTCCAAAAGATCGCCCTGAGTTCAAAGCCGAGACCCGTCGTAAGCTGGAGAAGGCGATCAAGAAACGCAAAGCCGAGGAGATGATCTGGTGTACGTCATTGATCACGATCGTGCTGGCGGCTATTGGGGAGCTGTTTATGTCTTCACGGCAATCAAGGGATTGCAAGTAGTGATCGATGGCCCAGTAGGTTGCGAGAACTTACCTGTGACATCGGTATTGCATTACACCGATGCCTTGCCACCTCATGAGTTACCAATTGTTGTTACTGGATTAGCAGAAGAGCAGTTGGGGCGCGAAGGAACCGAAGGTTCGATGAAGCGTGCACATGCGACTTTAGATCCTGATCTTCCCGCAGTAGTGGTGACTGGATCAATTGCAGAGATGATTGGTGGCGGTGTCACTCCTGAAGGAACTGCGATTGCTCGATTCTTACCCCGCACCATCGATGAGGATCAATGGCAATGTGCGAATCGCGCAATGTTTTGGCTCTGGTCAGAATATGGCATTAAGAATGTACCCGCACGCAAACCACGTGCCCCCGGCGAAAAACCGCGCGTCAATATTATTGGACCTGCCTACGGCACTTTCAATATGCCGAGTGACTTGGCAGAGATTCGGCGCTTAGTGCAAGGTATTGGTGCTGATATCAATATGGTGTTCCCATTGGGTAGCCACTTGGCAGATGTATCCCGTTTGGTCGAGGCTGATGTCAATATTTGCATGTATCGCGAGTTTGGTCGCATGCTGTGTGAGGCATTGGACCGCCCTTACTTACAAGCACCGATTGGTTTGCATAGCACAACCAAGTTTTTAAGAAAGTTGGGTGAGTTGCTCGACTTGGACCCTGAGCCATTTATCGAGCGTGAGAAACATACCACGATTAAACCTATTTGGGATTTGTGGCGCTCAGTGACTCAAGACTTCTTTGGTACCGCTAATTTTGCAATCGTTGCGAATGAGACCTATACCCGAGGCGTTCAACATTTCTTTGAGCAAGAGATGGGATTGCCATGCAGCTTTGCTGTTTCTCGCAAGCCCGGTCAGAAAACCGATAGCGAATCCATTCGGAAACTTGTTAAAGAGAAAGCACCACTCGTTTTATTTGGAAGTTACAACGAGCGCATGTATTTAGCAGAATCAGGTGGCAAAGGAATGTTCATACCTGCCTCTTTTCCTGGAGCGATTATTCGGCGTCATACGGGAACTCCATTTATGGGTTATGCCGGCGCGACGTATTTGATTCAAGAGTTTTGTAACGGTCTTTTTGATGCGCTCTTTCATATCTTGCCTTTGGGTACTGAGATGGATAAGGTCGATTCCACCTTGGCTCGGGGTAAAGCTGCCAATGCGTTCCAGTGGGATAGCGAGGCGCAAAGCATGGTTGCCAACTACGTGAAGAAGCAACCTGTCTTAGTGCAAATTTCAGCAGCAAAACAATTACGCGATCGCGTTGAGCGTGATACCGAATCCTCAGGAGAGGAACGAGTGACCGTTGAGCGCGTTCGTCTTTCGTGTCCTGAAATTGTGCAAGAGAAAGCACACAACACTACACCGGAGAAAGTATGAGTACCACTACTTTGATCCGTACTGAATGTGGCAGCTGTATGCCATGTGCCCTTGTCGCGCGGGCTTTGCGCGGTGCTAGCCGAAAGGCTAATTTTGAAGGAGGGATCTCGAATGAGTGATCACAGAGGCTCTATTTCTGGTCTTACCGACGACGAGGCGAAAGAATTTC
>JACCEB010480738.1_pt1 | contig 10738 bp, 12 predicted proteins | sample 7454761 | NCBI WGS metagenome assembly JACCEB01 (sample SAMN15323454, study PRJNA562643) | freshwater metagenome | isolation source: river surface water | place: USA:Blue River Watershed | collected 2017-08-18 | reverse complement strand
ATTTACTAATGATGATAAAGACTTTGTAACATTAAAAGATATTAAAGAATTATATAGAAATAATAAAGAATATGAACAAACAAAATTAAAAGAATTAAAAACATTATTAGAAAGAGTTATGAATACAGTAATTCATGAACGTAAGAAAATTAATGGTATAATTTATAGATCTGTAATAGTAGGTTGGAAATATATTAATGAAGATTTAATTGAAAATGATATTTAATTTTTACGGTGACGAAAGTGACGTTTTTGAAGTAATATTTTAAAAGTTTTTATTTTTAAAAATTTATCAAATTTTACGGTGACGAAAGTGACGTTTTTGAAGTAATATTTTAAAAGTTTTTATTTTTTAAAAATTTATCAAATTTTACGGTGACGAAAGTGACGTTTTTGAAGTAATATATTTAAAAGTTTTTATTTTTTGAAATAAATAATAATTATTTTATAAAAACTTTCTAAAAACAGTCTTAAAAACGTCACTTTCGTCACCGTAAAAAATTTATAAAACTTTATTTTTACACTTAAAAATTCAGGTGTCAAAGATGTCATTTTTAACGACACTTTTAGAAAGTTTTCAAAAAATTTTCAGGTGTCAAAGGTGTCATTTTTAACGACACTTTTGGAAAGTTTTTAAAAATTAAATTTAATTAATATTTTTGAAAATAAAAACTTTTAAAATATTAGTTTAAAAATGACACCTTTGACACCTCATAAAAAATAAAAACTTTTAAAATCTTGGTTTAAAAATGACACCTTTGACACCTCATAAAAATAAAAACTTTTTAAAATTTTGTGGCGTCATTAGCGTCGTTTTTAAAGACATTTTTAGAAAGTTTTCTAAAATTTTTATGGCGTCAAAAGCGTCGTTTTTAGAGACAATTTTAGAAACTTTTAAAAAATTTATTATGTACTAATTTATAAAATAAAAACTTTTAAAATATTACTTCAAAAACGACGCCAATGACGCCGATAAAAAAATAAAAACTTTTAAAATATTACTTCAAAAACGACGCCAATGACGCCGATTATAAAAATAAAAAATTAATAATAATATACTAAATAATAACTTATAAATTGGGGAAATAAAAACCTATTTACTTATATACTTTTTTTATTAAATACTAAAACAGTATATTGTTTTTTAACATTATTAAAAGTATTAGTTTTTAATTTATTACTAATTTCATAATCACAATCATAATAAATTGTTCTAATAAGACCAGTAATATTGTTTTTTCCTCTAGATTCATCATTTGAATAATACCCCCATCCTCCTGTTTTAAATATTTTTTTAATATTAGTATCATTTTCAACAATAAAGTTTTTAATTTCAATATTATTTTCTAAATCATACAAATAAACTTGATTATTTTTATCATCAATACCGATTAATTTATTTAATTTATCAATAAAATCTTTTCTTTCTTCAACAAATTGTTGTTTCTTGGTTAATCTATTTCTTGTTCGTTTAATCTTGATTTCTTCATTATTATCTGAATCATCTTGAATAATTACACTATTATTCGACATATTCTTTATATAATAATAGATAATAATTTTTATATGAATTAAAATATTATCAAACAAAATCAATTTTTCCCCAATTCCAAACAATATTAAAAGTTGATTAAACAAAAATATAAAAATATATCAATACAACTTATTATCTGTAATGAGTTATGTTAATTTAATGCAATCGTATAAAAATACTCCATTCATGTCAGCAAATGAATATAATGAATATTATAAATCTGCTAATAAAAAAAATAATATAATAAATGGAAAACATATTTGTGAGTGTTGTGATGATTCTATATATGGGCTGGTAGAAAAACCATTGGAAGTTCAAATAAATGGAACAAAAAATAAAGGTGTAAAAAATATATTACAATGTAATAAGGTTGCAGAACTTGACGAAAATGGTAAAGAAATAATTATATGGTGTGTTGATTTTCTCTTATTCCAAAAAAAATATCCTGATTTTAATTTGGTAAAAAAGAACGCTAATAATGAAGAAAAGAAATATGTATATACATATGAATTGGATTATAAAAAGTGTGGAAGTGTATTTAGACATGAAGTTAAAGATTTTGAAGAATTTATTGATTCATTATCACAAAGTAGTTTAAAATCAATTTATGATGGAAATGTAAATGGAAGTATATCGTATTATGGTATAGATGAAATTAAAAACAATGATTTAGTAACAATTATAAGAAAAGAAGAAGTTAAAACAAATAAAGATAAATATCTAACTCTGTGGAGTTTCATTTACGACTTTTTAAAAATTCCAAAAGATTCTGGATACGATTATTATTTGATGATGTGGTTACAGTGGAATAATATATGTGACCATGGTAGTGCTATTAGATGTGCATGGTTTAAAGATGAACAAGCTAATCCTTTTTATGATAGAAAATTACCAATTAAAAAAGAAAATGCAATTATGAACTGGTGTGAAAATTTTGAAGATTAGTGATTCATTTATATAAATTGGTATAACACAAACATTTTTTTCTAATTATAATATTTTATATAATTATTATATATATGAGTAATACGTTATTAAATTCAGGTTATCCTGACAAAAAAAAATTTGAACCCTTGATTTATGATTCAAATATAATAGATTTTTCATCATATAATCAGGTTATGTTAATTGATATCACAGTTGTTAACCATGATATATTTTATTTATCTGCTAATTCTAATACATTTCCAATAAAATTTTGGCCAAATTCTGATTTTGCGGAACTAAATACTTTTTTAGATACTAATTTTACCCAAATAAATAGATTGGTTATAGTGTCAGATGATGGAAATATACAGTCTTCCAAAACTTTATTAAATGGGAAACCATATTTTATTCCTGAAGATTTTAATTCACCTGTCGAATATTCAGATAATTTAAAACAATTAATACAATTGTTAAAAAAGTTTAATATATCTAATTTGGATTTTTTAGCCTGTAATACATTAAAATATTCTGATTGGAAACAATATTATGAATTGATAGGTAAAGAAACCGGAGTAGTTGTTGGTGCATCAGAAGATCAGACAGGTAATCTAAATTCAGGAGGTGATTGGACATTAGAAAATACCTCTCAGTATGTTAAAGATATTTATTTTACCAATTTGATTGATAATTATACAGATACATTAGTTGGTTTTCCTGATGGTTCAACAGTATATATAAGAGATTATTCGGGTACTATTCAATATGATACAAATCCAAGTTTTACAAGTCCCAATCCAATTTCATGGCCTTTCACAGTAACGAATGGTGGGTCAATTAGTCTAGGTATCACAGTGTTATTTACTACAAATATAACATTAACTGATTCTACAAATTATTTTATTACTGGTTCAAATAATATTACATGGAATGGAAACAACAAAACCGTGACTATAAGTAATATAACCAATTATATAGGTTTGATAAACAATGGAACAAGTGGTTCTAGTGGAAAATCTAATACAACAGTGCAAAATTTTGGGTTAACAACATCTGGAACATCAGGACTTTTAGCTAATTTAGGAGGATGGGTTTGTCAAGGTTATTTTGGAAAAGATTCTTCAAATAATTTAATAACAAATTGTTATTCAACAGGAGATATTGATTCTGATAGATGTGGTGGTATATGTGGTTTTGGGACGGGTGGTTTTGGTGGTGTTGTGAATATAGAAAATTGTTTTTCAACTGGTTCAATTAGTGGTCCATTATCGTTTCAATGTGCTGGTATTTGTGCAAACCTTGGCGGATTTGAAGGAGGTCTTGTTACAATTACTAATTGTTATTCAACAGGCACAATTTTTGGACAACACTCAGGTGGTATTTGTGGAGGAGGTATGGCATATAATGGTAATGCTACTCTAATTAATTGTTATAGTTTAGGTAATATTTCTGGTTATGGTTCTGGAGGTATTGCTGGTTTTTTGGCAGGTGAAATAGGTGGTATTTTAAATATAATTAATTGTTACTCTAGAGGTCAAATTTCTGGTGATGATTCTGGAGGTATTTTTGGTATATATGCACAATCTTTATGTACAGTTACTAATTCCTATTCATCAGGTCAAATTACTGGTTCAGGTGCAGGTGGTATTTTTGGAGCTTTTTCTACAGCAATTCAAACTAATTGTTATTCTGCGAATGGTTCATGGAGTGATACTACCGCATTAGCAACTTTAACAGGAACACCTACTTTATCTAATCCAATTGGTACTGTTTGGGCTAATACCAATACATCAACTCCTAACGTCCCATATATATTTTCTTCTTTCGGTACATCTCCTTATTCAAATCCAAGTTCAAATTTGTCAGCAGGTCAAACATCCCAAACTGCTACATTAACATCAGGGGTAACTTATAGTTTGATTGCGATATCTAATTCTCCACCTGCTCCTCCATCAACCTATCCATTTATTACAATTAATCCATCAACAGGTGCAATTACTATTGGGTATAATCCATCTACAGGAACATATACCTTATATATTTATCAACTTTTAAGTTCAGGAGGTTATTCAGTTACAACATTTTTATTAGAAATTTTGCCAAGTTCAAGTTCTAAAATAAGTTATTGTATTAACACAAAAACAAATAAAAAAGCCAAATTACAATTAAAACAAATCGATTCAATAACAGATAATTTCAAATACAAAATACTAAAATATCCAAAGAAGGGTAAAATAATATCATTTGATAAGTACACAGGTAAAATAGAATATGAAACTCCACAAAAGACAGGGACATATTATTTGGAATATACTTGTGTAAGTCTTGGAAGTGTAGTATCTTCTAAATATAAATTATACATATATGTTAGAAACGATACTAATTAATTTTTATCAAATTCACCATTTTTACTTTTTTCTTATAATTCAATGAATAGTTAATTGCATTATAAGTAAACATCTATAAACACATAGTAAAACATAGAAAATATTGAATTTAAATTTAAATATTTACATTTTATATATAATAAAAATGGATCAGGAGGAATACGAACTATTAGTTTCTGATAAATATAATAAAATAACAAAAGAACTATCTGACAAATTAGATTCGGGAAATCTATATGATAAAATAGCAACAGATGCAAAATTATGGTGTTGTGAAAAATTTTATAAAAATTATATGACTTATCAAGTAGATGCAATTCTAGATATGGATTTCACCTGTACAAAATATGATTTAGAATATTTGGAACTAACAGATAAAGATAAAGTAATTGGATGGTGTAAAATTAAATCATCAAGACGATCATTTGAAATATTAGAGTGTGATATGATTGAATTAAATAAACATGATTCATATGAATTATTTAACTATTTGATTAATGCATATGAACCTGATAAATAAATAAATAAAGTTATAACTTGTTTTGTCAGTATATTTTTATAAACACGTATAAATAATTATTAATTAAATATAAATTAATATATATACATGAGTAATTTAAGGTCAGAATTATATAGTAAAATACTATTGGAACAAAATATCAATACAAGACAAGAAATGGAAAAAAGATTAAATGAATTAAATTGTCTTTATTGTTTTGATTTAAAAACCGTATGGGACCCTAGAGACCAATCACACCAATTTTTTGGTAGATTTCTATTTAATAACAATAATTTTTATGTCTCTGTATGTGAGCATTGTGGGGAACATAAATTTTTATATGATACTAATGATACTAACCAAGGTAATAATTCAGAATATAAAAGATTAGAAAGAACAATTAGAGGGGTTGAAAGTAGAATCGGAGAACTTAAACGTGTTTCTAGAGATTTCATAAGAACTAATGTACATGATTTTATTAAAAATGAAGTTACTACTTGTGTAACTAATCAAGCATCTACTAATGATAAACCTAATAATGAGACATCTACTAATGAAAACCCTTCTAATGTAAAAACTGTAATCGAAGTACCATCTTATGAAGTAGAAGCAAATTTTTTTAAACAAACTATATCAAAAAATAGTTTTTCCGCAGATGTAAAAAAGATATGTGATATATTAAGTGGTGTTTTACAAGCTCATATAGGTATTCCCAATGTAAATTTAATAAAAAAGATAGAAGTATCATTTCAAATGGAAAGTACAAATGAAAAAAATGTACAAGTGTTTTACAATTCAACAGATGATAATAAAATTTTTACATTTATACTTATTAAAAAACTTGTTAAAGATAAAAATGGTAATGCATTTGGTATTTTTAGTGGGGAAAAGAATTTAACAGAAATCGAATGTAATTATTGGATTTACAAAGCAAAAAATTCTTCAGCAATCGAGTTACTTTTAAAAAAACAACAAGACGCAGTAGATAATGAATTAAAATTAATGACAGAAATAATAGATGCACATTATAATAAATAAGTTAAAATAAAAAAATTGAAATAATAAAATCATAATAATCATTTATTATAAAAAAATGGAAAGACAATTTATTAATGCATGTATTGAAGGAAATTTAGAAAACGCCATAAGAATTTATCAACAAAATCCAACTGTAAAAATTTCATCAGATAATGAATATGCATTTCGTCGTGCATGTGGTAATGGACATTTAAATGTAGCACAGTGGCTATATCATATCAAACCAATTATAAATATTTCAACCCATGACGAAGACGCATTTGTAAGTTCTTGTATGAATGGGCATATAAATGTAGCCCAGTGGTTATATCAGATCAAACCAACCATAAATATTTCGATTAAAAATAATATGCCATTTCGTTTTGCTTGTGAAAAAGGACATTTAGACATTGCTCGATGGTTAAATCATATTAGACCTTATCATTACAAATTGAAAATAATAGATAATACTATAAGTTATTATAGTATTATTTCTAAAAAAGAAAGAAAATGGTTTCAGTGTCGTGAATTATTAATGGGTCATTATAACAAAAAAGATAAAAATAATATATTTATTAAATTACCATTTGACATTGTTAGACAAGTTTGTAAATTTGTCATATAAATATGGTAATTATTAGTTAATTAATATCAATTGTAAATTTTTTAATTACATATTCTGTACCGTAATCATTAGTTAATACCCCGACATCATTATTTTTAATTGTTTGATAAATTTTATCAATTTCTTTTTCATATACTTTTTTGTCAGGGAAGGTTATATAATCGTGAGGAAAAATATTCCATCTAATTATATCTTTTATATATTTGGTTCTAACTTTTGGATTTGAAAATAAATATATGTTAAATGGTGTTGGTTTGTTTAATATATAACCATAAACAACATTATTAGCTTCTGTAGGATTTCCAGCTCTTAATCTATTATAATATATAGTGTTTGGATCTAGTTCTTGGTCGTATTCTGTTAAAACATATTTATCAGTATTTGTATATTTAACTTTTGGCTCTTTATCTTTACTTATTCTAATAATTTCAAATCCTAATTCGGACTCTGGATTAATTTTCCAACTTACATACAATAACATAAATAATTTTATATATATTGATATATATTTAATTTATTGTTAAAAAAATCAATTTTCTATAATTCTTTATCTTTTCATATAAAAATATTTGGTTCAAGAGTTGTAATAAATCAACAACTACTAATTCATAAATGTAAATTTGTGATCATTACCTATATTGGTTTTTGACCAGTGTAATATCTATGGATATTTACTTTAACATTACTTAATTTTTGGGTACATTTCAACCATAAATCCATCAATCTCGAAACCTCATTGTAATCTGATAATTCTCTTTTATGCTTAATTTGTTGATCTAAATATTCAATTTGTCTTTCTAATGATTGTTGTTCTCCAACTAATCCATTGATATAAGCAAAATTCATAACAGGTCCTTGAGTAGAAGATCCACCACCTGTACAAGCAGGATATGAACCTAATCTACTTTGAATCGTAGTATCAGGAATAGTATAATTACCACTAGAAATACGATGTGCCGCTTCCTGAGCAGCTAAAAAACTACTAAGATGTCCTGGATCAGGATTACCACCTTTATGTACAATAGATTGACAACGCAAATCTGCTGATATTTGCATGAGTTGTGCAGCTTCTGCTGGATTTCCCGAAACAGGATTGGTCCAGAATCCACCAACACCACCTATATATTCCATACCATGATCAGCTTCTGCTAAAGCTTCAGCTGAATGATATGTTGACCAAGCCTCTCCTTGAGGCACAGAGTAAGAATCAGAATCCATTTTATATTATTATTCTATATATTATTTTCATATATGATTTGATTAAAAATATATTTCAATTTTTTAGTTTAGGACAAACATATTTTCTTTAATGATTTTGATATTTTCAAATAGTAATTCTGAATTAATTTTCAATAATTTCATAATCTATAAGTTTATCGTTTTCAAATACTAATTTGTATTTAGGATTAATTCCAGCTAAAAATTTAACGACTTCCATATGTCCTGAACTAAAAGCCATATTTATAGCTTTGTCATTGTCTGCAGAAATATTAATTTTTGTGTGCGACCAGTCTTTAACTAATTCAAGTATCCACTGAGCAACTTCTAAATGTCCCAAACCACATGCATTTATAAAATATTTTTCATAATCATAGTAAGCATTAGAAATATGTGGATTACTTTCATATACCAATTTTACAATTGATAAATTACCTCCATCACATGCATTAGCCAGAGCATTTCCTTTATTAATCCATTCAGAAATTAAATCTTGTTTTATTTCTAATAACCATTTAACTAATTCATAATTTCCTGATGAACAAGCAATTTGAAAATTATATTCCAAATCAGAATTAATAATTTCAGGATTTACTTCTAATATCCATTTTGCTACTTTAAAATGACCAAATCTACAAGCATGAAAAAATGAATTAGTATAATCAATAGAATTATTGATTGGTTGATTATAATAGTATTCTTTAATTTTATCCAAATTACCTTGTTCTATTAAATAATATAATTGATTATTCATTTTTATATTGGTATTATGTATTAAGATATTATATATTTATTTGGATTATCAATTTTCCATTTGCTTTTATTATAATCAATTACACCAGATTTTATTTCAGATTCTGTTATTTCTTTTGCGTATATAGATAAATGTTCTTTATAATAAACCTTTGTCTTGATATTAGAAGCATATGGATGTAACAAACTATTACTATCACTACCAGGACCATCAATATAATAAATTCCAGTATTTTCATCTCTCCAAATGTAATTTATCACAGAATAAACAGGACTAACATTAGATGAAAAAGTAATGAACTTAAAAACCATTTGTATATAAACTAGGTTGTTGTTTAATACTTAAACAAATTTAATTAATTTTTTATTTTGATATTTGGATACTTTTGTTTTAGATATTCAACATTTATTAGAGTTTCCTGACAATACAATTCTTGTAATGATTCTGGTAATTCACCAATTGAACTTATTTTATTACTTTGACAATTTAATATTTCTAAAGAATTAGGTAACTTGTCTAATGATGTTAAATTAGTTCCATAGCAAAATAATTCAGTTAATGAATCTGGTAGATTATCTAATTCAGTTATTCTATTACTTGTACAGTTTAAAACTATCAAAGAATTAGGTAAATTATCTAATAATGTTATGTTAGTATGATGACAATATAACATTTGCAAAGAACAAGGTAAATTATTCAGTGAAACAATTGGATTGTTGTCACAATACATATCTATTAAAGAATTTGGTAAATTATCTAATAAAGTTATTTTGTTATGGGAACATTCTAACTTTTTTAAAGAACTAGGTAAATTATCTAGTGTTGTAATTTGGTTTCCATCACAATTTAACTTGACTAGCGAATTAGGTAAATTATCTAATAAAGCAATATTGTTATAGGAACAATTTAATTTTTGTAAAGAATTAGGTAAATTATCTAAACTAATAATTTTATTATGATTACAATATAATATTTTTAATTTAGTAAATCTACTAAAATCAAGTTTACCAGTAATATTTTTATCACTGATATCTATTTCTAACACGTTATCGTCAAAATCATCAAGTATATCCATTATCTATATATTAATATTTATTAAATAAATTATTCAACATTTTACTTAAGAATTTATTTTCAGACTTGGATATTTTTTATGCAAATCAATAATAAAATTTTTATCAATATCACATTTTAATTCTTGTAAAGATTTAGGTAATTTTTCAAAATGAGTAATTTTATTACCATAACATTCTAATTTAACCAAAGAATCAGGTAAATTAGCTAATTTTTCTATTAAATTATGAGAACAATTTAATATCTTTATAGAATTTGGTAAATTATCAAGTGATACTAATCCATTATGTTCACAATATAATTCTATCAATGAATCTGGTAAATTATCTAACGAAGTTATTTTATTATTGGTACAAATTAATTGTTCTAAATGATTAGGTAAATTATCTAATGAGACTATTTCGTTCATATAACAAAATAAATTTGTCAATGAATTAGGTAAATTATTTAATAAAATTAATTGGTTATGAGAACAAAATAATGTAATTAGGGATTTTGGTAAATTATCAAGAGAAGTTAAATGATTAAGACAGCAATTTAAATCTTCCAAATTAGGTGGTAAATTATCAAGATTATTTATATGATTATTATAACAATCTAATAATAGTAATGAATCTGGTAAATTATTTAGCGAGGTAATATTATTCCAAGTACATATTAGTTTTTTTAATTTAGTAAATCTACTAAAGTCTAGACTACCAGTTAT
>JACCEB010761908.1_pt1 | contig 10739 bp, 12 predicted proteins | sample 7454761 | NCBI WGS metagenome assembly JACCEB01 (sample SAMN15323454, study PRJNA562643) | freshwater metagenome | isolation source: river surface water | place: USA:Blue River Watershed | collected 2017-08-18 | reverse complement strand
GTAAGTATTCTTCGAATTGGTTTTTTGGTTGTGCTCTGGTGGTTTGTTATTTCCGTGGTTGGTGTTTTGCGCAGGGATCTGCAAGCTCCTCGCGATGCAAAACCACTTACTCCAGCTAGAACACCAAGTCCTCGGGCAAATTTACGAACACGTAAAACTGCGAGCAAATTAATTATCACTGAAGGTGCGCTTGAAGGAACAGAGATTCCTTTAGGTACTTCACAAATAACAATAGGTCGCGCACCAGATTCAACAATTGTGCTTGATGATGACTTTGTTAGTACTAACCATGCAAGGCTCATTCCTCAAGGCAAAAACTGGATTATTGAAGATTTAAATTCAACAAATGGAACTTGGATTGAACGCGATCGGGTGATTAAACCAACCGTGCTACAGCCGCGTACAACTTTGCGAATAGGCCGAACAAGTATGGAACTTCGTTCATGATGAATTTCGCTTTGCGTTTTGCTGGGCGTTCTGAAATCGGTCTTGTTCGTCGAAACAATGAAGACAGCGGATATGTTGGAAATGATTTAGCAGTCGTTGCCGATGGTATGGGTGGTCACGAAGCTGGTGAACTAGCAAGCGCCGCAACTGTTGCAAGTGTTGTAAACGCAGCAAAGTTAGCCAACGAAGCTGACGAAGTACTAACCCATTTAGCGGATGCAGTTATCACCGCAGGTGAATACATAGCTGATGTGGTTGCCGGTAATCGCGAATTAACCGGCATGGGAACAACTATGACTGCAGTTGCAGTTCGTGGCGAACGATTAGCCGTTGCACACGTAGGCGATTCGCGGGCTTACTTACTTCGCGATGGTGAATTTCAACAAATCACTAAAGACCACACATTTGTTCAAACGTTGGTCGATGCAGGTGAAATTACCAAAGCCGAGGCGGCAGTTCATCCAAGACGCAATTTAATGATGCGAGCTATCGATGGGATTCATGCTGTCGATGTTGATCTGTCTGTGCGTGAAGCAAAAGTTGGTGATCGATTACTGCTTTGTTCTGATGGATTATGTGGTGTTGTCGCCGAAGAAGAAATAAGAATTGCTCTAAGCGCTCCAGATTTAACCAGTGCTGTCACTGAATTAATAGACAGTGCACTTGCAGCAGGTGCTCCCGATAATGTCACAGTTGTTGTTGCAGACGTTATTGAAAGTTCACTGGAAGTTGATCCCGTCGTAATTGGAGCAGCTGCAGATAGTTATAACCAAGATCGCTTGCCAACTGTTGAGTTTCCTGAAGAACAAATTCAAGAAACTGATCCAACAAAGATTTATTACACAGTTCAAAAACGTAACTGGCTTGTCCCAATTTTGTTAACCCTTTCAGCAATTGCAGTTGCGATTTCTGGAGGATTATTTTGGCTATCCAACCAATGGTTTGTCGGCGAATTTAATCAAAGTGGACAGGTAGCTGCCTTTCAAGGAATTCCAACGGCTGGTTTATATCGAGTTACTGAAGTTTCAGATATAAAAATTGAAGAACTACCAAACTTTGAGCGCACGCAAGTTGAAGAAACTATTGATGCAACAACGCGAAATGAAGCTTTGGAAATTTTGAACGGGCTTGAATCAGTTGTGCGAAACTGTGAATTCAATCCAACAACACCTGGCTGTCCGGGGTAATTGTTTTGGAACAAAATCAACGACGTTACCGAGTTTCTACAAGGCGTTCAGCAGAACTTGTCTTACTTATAGGTGCTTGGTTAATCGGAGTCTTCGCCTGGATTTTGGTCGATGCTTCGACCGGTGCTGGTGCATTTGCTGGTTGGACCACGCTTTTAAGTTCTGGGGTTCTGCTCTTAGTCGCACACACAGTTGTTCGTACCCAAGCACCGTACGCTGATCCGATTTTGCTTCCCGTAGCTGCCTTACTAAACATGCTTGGTCTTGCAATGATTCACCGTTTAGATGTTGCAGGTGAACAACGCGCCCTAGCTAATGGAAGCCCTAAACCAACACCAGATGTTTATGCGCAAATTACTTGGATGGCACTGGGCTTAGTTTTATTTATGTTCACTCTTACCTTGCTTAGAGACCACAGAAGATTGCAACGTCGAACTTTCACTTTTGGCGTTATTGGAATTGTTTTACTTTTTCTTCCGGTTTTACCGGTAATTGGAAATGAAATAAATGGTGCAAGACTCTGGATTCAACTTGGAACATTTTCATTCCAACCTGGCGAAATAGCAAAAATAGCTTTGGCTATTTTCTTCGCCGGATACCTGGTTGCACATCGCCACACGCTTGCACTTATTCAAAATCGAATTGGAAGTTTTGCGTTACCGCGGCCAAAAGATGTTGGACCACTTGTTTTGATTTGGATTTTGGCACTGCTTGTCTTAATTGGTGAACGCGATCTTGGAACTTCCCTATTAATTTTCGGTTTATTTATTGTTGTCCTTTATGTTGCAACAGGTCGAAGGGCTTGGGTTGCGATTGCAACTTTGCTGTTAACTATCGGTGGAGTTCTTGCCTATTTAGCATTTGGTCACGTACGAATTCGATTTGATGTTTGGCTTGATCCTTTTGGCGATGCAGCTGGTCGTGGTTACCAAATAGTTCAATCTTTATATGGATTAGCAAATGGCGGAATATTCGGAACAGGTTGGGGTCTTGGCTACCCGCAACTAGTTCCATTCGCAAAAACGGATTTCATAGCCTCAGCTCTAGGTGAAGAACTTGGTCTAACTGGATTAATCGCCATCTTTATTCTTTATGCAATCATCGTGGAACGCGGTGCCCGAGCTGCCGTTGCTACACGCGATCCATTTGGCAATCTATTAGCGATTGGCTTATCAACTGTTATTGGCTTACAGGCATTCATAGTTATCGGCGGTGTAACACGATTGATCCCGTTAACCGGTTTAACTACACCTTTTCTTTCATATGGTGGTTCGTCACTAATTTCTAACTACATTCTGATTGCAATTTTGATTCGAATTTCAAATGCCGCTAGAGCTCCAGAAATTGAAGAACCAAAAGTGGTGAATCCATGATTCGCCAAATAAATCGAGTTACTTCAGTACTTGTTCTTTTAGTTCTAGCGCTAATGATTAATGTGACTTTTTTACAGTTTTTTGAAGCAAAGAACTTAAAAAATCAAGCTGGTAATCAACGCATGTTGCTAACTGAATATTCAAGACAGCGCGGCGAAATTTTAGTTAATTCTGATCCAATTGCTTTTTCACAAAAGACTAATGATGAACTTCAATACTTAAGGACTTATAAAGACGGTAAAACGTATGCCAGTGTTACTGGTTTTTACTCACTTGTTTATGGCGCAACCGGAATTGAACTAAAAGAGAACGACATTCTGGCTGGAAATGACAGTCGTTTCTTTGTTGATCGCTTGCAACAAATGCTGGCTAATCGCAAACCTCAAGGCGGTGCCATTCGACTTTCAATTAATGCAGCAGCACAAGAAGCAGCGATGAAAGGTTTGAATGGTCGCACCGGAGCTGTTGTTGCAATTGACCCGAGCACTGGTGCAATTCTTGCGTTAGCTAGCTCACCATCTTTTGATCCGAACTTACTTTCCAGTCACAATTCGGCACAAATACAAAGCGAGTACGAAAAATTAATGGCAGATACTTCACAGCCGTTACTTAATCGTCCACTTGCGATGACATTGCCACCAGGAAGTGTTTTCAAATTAATTACTGCAGCTGCGGCATTGGAATCTGGAAAATATACAGCCGATTCTTTGATTGCTGCGCCAAAAGAAATTCAGCTCCCGCAATCTGAAAGCATTCTTGGGAATTGGAATGAAAAAGCTTGTGGTGCAAATAATGAAACCACCTTGGCTAATGCGCTAGCGATTTCCTGCAATACAGCCTTTGCAAACTTGGGCATGGATCTTGGCGCCAATGCGATCTACGAACAAGCTAAGAAATTTGGATTTGAAACCTCTTTTGAAATTCCATTGATCGCTGCCGCAAGTCGTTTTCCAACCTCGTTAGACCAAGCACAAACTGCGATGAGTGCGATTGGTCAATTTGATGTTCAAGCAACGGCATTGCAAATGGCAATGGTTACTGCAGCGATTGCAAATGATGGCGTAGTTATGCAACCTTACTTAGTCGAACAAATACTTGGTCCAGACTTATCTATTCTTGAAAATGCATCACCAGCTGCAATTAGCCGAGCAATGAAACCAGAAAATGCCAAAATTCTTCGAGACATGATGGTCGGAGTTGTTGAAACTGGAACTGGAACCAATGCTCAAATTTCTGGCGTAAAAGTTGGTGGCAAAACTGGAACTGCTGAAAATGCTCCGGGTCAATCAGCCCATGCTTGGTTTGTGGGAATGGCACCTAGTGAAAATTCCAAAGTTGCAGTTGCCGTTGTATTGGAAAATGGTGGCGGAGCACGTGAAGTTAGCGGAAATGCACTTGCAGCCCCAATCGCGCAGAGTGTGATGCGCGCAGTGTTGGGTCGGTAGTCTTAATGGGTAATAAGGAGAAAATGTGAGCCCGATTAGCCGGTTAGGTGATCGCTACGAAATTGGCCAAATCATTGGTCGTGGTGGCATGGCCGAGGTGCATGAAGGCATGGACTCAAGACTTAATCGTCGGGTTGCCATCAAAGTTTTGCGTGCTGACCTAGCTCGGGATCCAAATTTCCAAGAACGTTTTCGCCGTGAAGCTCAATCGGCAGCGGGCCTTAATCATGCAAACATTGTCTCTATTTATGACACAGGTGAAGAAAGTTTTACTGAAGGCTTTACTCAAACCAACGTTCCATACATCGTTATGGAATTTGTCGATGGCGTCACTTTGCGAGAGATGCTTCAAAATGGTCCTCGAATTCTTCCAGAACGTGGCCTTGAAATTGTTTCTGGCTTATTAGCTGCTCTTGATTACGCACACCGTCATGGGATTGTGCACCGCGATATCAAGCCAGCAAATGTAATGATCAATACTCATGGCGATGCCAAGGTAATGGACTTTGGAATTGCCAGAGCAATTAGTGACTCAGCAACTTCAGTTACCGCAACTAGCGCGGTTATGGGAACCGCACAATATTTATCACCTGAACAAGCACGCGGTGAAATAGCCGACGCTAGAAGTGATATTTATGCAGCTGGGTGTGTTCTCTATGAATTACTAACTGGAAGCACACCATTTACCGGTGACTCTCCAGTTTCAATCGCTTACCAACATGTAAATTCTCAAGTAATTCCGCCATCAAACTTAGATCCAACAATCCCACCAAGTCTTGATGCAATTGTTCTTCACGCATTGGCAAAAAATCCAGCAAGTCGATATCAAAGTGCTGCCGAGATGCGCGCTGATGTTGAACGAGCAATTTCTGGATTACCAGTAAGCGCATCTACTGATACACAAGTACTAGTTCAAACTGCTGCAACGACTGCTATCCCAATTGTTGAAGATCAAGGAAAATTTGATTCCATCAAACCAGTTGAATCACGCGAAAAATCAAAGAGACTAAAGTGGGCCGGTGCTGCTGGAGCATTCATAGCTGCAATTGCTGCGGTATTTATTTTGGCCAGCACTTTATTCGGTGGTGGTGGCGGTGCTAATGCCACGGTTCCTGATTTAACTGGAAAAACTGCAGCTGAAGCGCAATTGGCATTAACAAGTGTCGGTTTAATTCTTGGTACCGAGACACCAACACCTGATGACAAAGCACTCAAAGGAACCATCATTGGACAGGATCCGATTGCTGGTGAATCTTTGCAAAAGGGTCAGGCCGTTAACATAAAAATTTCAAGCGGTCGTGGTGCAACAACTATTCCAGACTTGGTTGGTTTAGCCTCAACTACTGATGCAAGAACCGCACTTGAAAGTGCAGGCTTAGCCCTTGGCAAAATAACGCCACAAGATAGCGATAAACCTGAAGGATCAGTTCTGGCGCAATCACCGGTTGCTGGAAACTTGGTTGAAGCTGGAAGTCGTGTGGACATAACCATTTCAAGTGGAAAAATTTCCGTTCCAAATGTTCTTGGTAAAGATAAAACCACTGCTTACAGTTTGTTACTTGCTGCAGGCTTTAATGTTCAATTTATTGATGAGCCACGCAGCGACATTGGTGCCGGAATCGTATTAGCTCAATCACCACTACCCGGAGAAGTTGCTCTAAAGGGTGCAACTATTTTGCTAAATGTTTCTGTGGCACCAGCTGCAACAGCAACGCCTACCCCATCACCGACTGCAACCACACCGTAATCGGAATTTAGATGACGCGAATACTTGTTATTGATAATTACGACAGCTTCGTTTACAACATCGTTCAGTATTTATCTCAACTTGGTGCAAAAGTTGATGTTAAAAGAAATGATGAAGTCTCGATTGATGAAGCTCGCAGTTACGACGGTATTTTGTTATCGCCTGGTCCAGGTACACCCGCCGAGGCTGGTGTTTGCATAGATATCGTTAAAGAACTTGGTGGCCAAGTTCCAATCTTTGGAGTTTGTCTAGGTCATCAGGCAATTGCTGAAGCTTTTGGTGCAACAGTTTCTCGTGCCCCAGAGTTATTGCATGGGAAAACTTCTGAAGTTTTTCACGATGGCCTTGGCGTACTAGCTGCAGTTAAATCTCCTTTCACTGCAACTAGATATCATTCACTTGCAGTTGAGCGAGACACAGTTCCTGGTGAATTAGAAGTTACTGGCGAAACTGAAACTGGTGTCGTCATGGGCCTTAAGCATCGAGAAAAAGATATTGAAGGCGTGCAGTTCCATCCAGAATCTGTTTTGACTGAAGGTGGACATCAGATGCTTGCCGAATGGCTAGTGCGCTGTGGTGATTTAGAAGCACGCAAACTTGCCGTTGGCCTTGCTCCAGTAATAAAGAAATCTAATTAACTGAACCTTGCCAGGCTGGCAAAGTTGTTTCGCTAAGGACGCTTGTCTTCCAACCTAGATTAACTTTTTCAACATACTGCCGATATGCCTGAACTCCAGGTTCAGAATCTAAAGCAAGTTGCAATGCACCAGTATCACCAATTGCGGTGATCTTAAATGGTGGACTATAAACACGCCCTTGTAGTAGCAACGTATTACCAACACATCTAATCGCAGAGGTTGAAATAATTCTTTGATCCATCACGCTAACTGCAGTTGCGCCGCCGCGCCAAAATGCATTAACAACTGCCTGCACATCTTGTTGGTGCACAACTAAGTCATTGGCTTCAAATCCCTCTGGTATTCCAGAACCTGGAATACGTGGAGCATCATCTAATAGAACTTGCAGTGCTGGTCCAGTAACTTCAGTGAGTCCAGCTTGCTTTTCTAAATTTGAGATCTGGCTATTAAGTTCTTGATCGGTTTTTGCTGAAGTCAGCTGCGTAACTTCTTTTTGAAGTTCGTTAACATCGCGTTCTAAACCAACCATTCCCTTAGCTCGGTTGATAATTAGTCCGCGCAAATCTTCAAGGCCGGCAGTTCTAATGTTGGTACCAGCTGCTGTTTGCTGACTAGACACAAAGAGCAATCCTGCTGCAGCTGCAATTAATGCAGTGACTGCATGCCTGACTCGACGCTCATCTATTTTCATAATGGACTTATCCACAACCTTATCCACGGCTGGGGAGAAATTACACCCATGTAATTAAAGGGAGTTTTTGTCCCCTATCGCCAGCGAGTAGAAAGCGCGAACCCAATTCCAATAAAGCCAAAACCAATTAGCACGTTAACTAAATTGCTTAAGTCCCGCATAACTGGCACTTGGCTACCAACTAGGTAAAAAATCACGATCCAAATTAAGCCCAATACAAACATGGTCACCATTGTTGGCACCAGCCAAGCTGGGCTGCCGATCTTCACTGGATTAACTGGCCCAGTTGTTGGTGGCACATAAGCCGGTTTAAGTGATTTACGTTTCTTAGAAATTGGCATAACTCAACCTTACTATTGCCCGATCAGTGCATTTAGCACTTGTTGATTTCTTACAAAGACCAAAGCCAAAAGTATTACAACGATTGCAGTCATTCCAGAAAACCGTAAATTCTTTCCGCTGTGAGTCTGTAAATATCCCGTGGCAGCACCAACAATTGCACCACCTAAATGGGCTCGCCAATCAATTCCAGCGCTGGCAAAACCAATTACAACGTTTAATACCAATAAAGTCATTAGCTGCGAAACATCTGCCCGAAGTTCACGACCAATCACAATCGTTGCAGTCATTAATCCAAAGATTGCACCAGATGCGCCAACTGAAACTGTTGCAATGTCGGAGAAATAATACGAGACAACATTTCCACCAATTGCTGACAACATGTATATCGAAGCAAAGCGAACATGGCCAAGTAATTGTTCTAACTGTGGACCAAGCCAATAAAGCGCATACATGTTAAATGCCAGGTGCAAAATTCCACCGTGCAAAAATGCAGCGCTTACTAATCGCCACCACTGACCATTTGCAATAGCTTCGGGCACCATTCCAAATTGCAATGCCATGTAACTGACGCCGCCATTTAAAAGTGTGTAGAAAAGAGCGCCAACACAAATTCCAATTAAGTATTTTGAAACAACTGGAATTTGATTTCGACTGGCACCAAAACTTGCTTTAACTTTTGGTGCTTGATTTTGTCCAACACATTCAACACATTGAAAACCTACCGGCGCACTGACCATGCATTCTGGGCAAATAAATTGACCACAACGCGAGCAATTTATATATGTCTCGCGATCAGTGTGCCGGTAGCAAGTACTCATAACTAAAGATTAATTAATTAGCTACGGGTGACTGAAGTTTTGTTAATAACTACATCGTCAACTGGGCGATCCATCGCGCCTGTGGCGACATTGGCAATTGCATCAACCACATCGCGGCTTTCTTGATCAGCAACTTCACCAAAAATGGTGTGTTTGAAATTAAGCCATGTAGTTGGCGCAACAGTGATGAAGAACTGTGAACCGTTTGTGTTTGGTCCAGCATTTGCCATTGCAAGTAGGTAAGGCTTGTCGAAAACTAATTCTGGATGTGGTTCATCTGCAAACTTGAATCCTGGGCCACCAATACCCTGACCAAGTGGATCTCCACCCTGAATCATGAAACCAGGAATGATGCGGTGGAAAATAGTGCCATCGTATAGCGGCTTAGTTGTTGCAGCATTGGTCCGTGGATCTGTCCACTCCATCGTTCCCTCTGCTAAACCAAGGATGGTCTTAACAGTTTTAGGTGCATGGTTATCGAAAATGTTAATGCGAATGTCGCCGTGATTAGTGTGAAGTGTAAATAAAGTTGTCATCATTTTCTTTCTGAATTCGAAATTTAATCTTGGTTAAATAATTCTGGGGTCATTCGATATTGAATGACCCCAGAATCTAATTTGTTTAGTTACTTCTTCTTACCGCGAACATCGACAGTAATTTGAGCAACTACATCCGGGTGCAGACGAACTGCAACGCTGTGCTTGCCAGCAAGTTTGATTGGAGAAGAAAGCACGATCTTGCGCTTATCAACTTCAACATTCTTGATTGCATCTGCGATGTCGCCAACGGTTACTGAACCAAATAGACGACCTTCTTCGCCAGCGCGTGCGTTAAGCACTACTGCTGATGATTCCAATGCAGCTTTGATTTCAAGTGCATGGTCACGGTCGCGCACAGCACGCTTGTTACGTGCACGCTTGATTTGGGTAACTTGCTTCTCGCCGCCGCGAGTCCAAGCTGTTGCTAGACCCTTTGGCATCAGGAAGTTACGGCCATAACCGTCTTTAACTTCAACAACGTCACCTGCGGCACCTAGACCGTTAACTTCTTGAGTCAAAATAAGTTTCATTTTTCAAATACTCCTTATCGTGCGGTTGAGGTGTAAGGCAGAAGTGCGATTTCGCGTGCGTTCTTAACCGCATTTGAAATGTCGCGCTGGTGCTGGGTGCAGTTGCCAGTTACTCGACGAGCGCGGATCTTGCCGCGATCAGAAATGAATTTGCGAAGTAGTGCAGTGTCTTTGTAATCGATTGCTGCGCTGTCTTCTTTACAGAATGCACAAGCCTTTGGCTTGAACTTACGTACTGGTGGCTTTGCCATTGTGGTGCTCTCCTTATGAGCCCGGTTTTATCCGGAATGGTTTGGTTTAAAAAGTGATACCTAGAAAGGTGGTTCGTCGTTAGTCATCGGTGCTGCCCATGGATCTTCGCTTGGTGCACTTGATCCACCTGCGTTGTATCCACCGTCGCTACCGCGAGTTACCCGACTTACTTTCGCTGTTGCATTGCGAAGTGCTGGACCGACATCGTCAACATCCATTTCAACTACAGTGCGCTTTTCGCCCTCTTTAGTTTCGTATGAACGCTGCTTTAGTCGACCAGTAACTAGAACGCGTGTGCCTTTTGTTAAAGACTCAGCAACGTTCTCGGCGTACTGACGCCAAACGCTACAACGTAAGAAAAGGGTGTCGCCGTCTTTCCATTCATTGGAATTACGATCAAGAACACGGGTTGTTGAAGCAACTGTGAAAGAAGCTACTGCTTGTCCATTTGGAGTAAAGCGTAGTTCTGGATCACCGGTTAGGTTTCCAATAACTGTTACTACTACGTCTCCTTGTGCCATGACTACTACTTCACGTCGAGACGCATGACTTTAGTGCGAAGCACTGATTCATTAAGTCCCAACTGACGATCGAGTTCGGCAACTGCTGCTGGTGAGCAATTGATGTCTAGCAGGGCGTAGATACCTTCACCCTTTTTATTGATTTCGTAAGCCAAACGGCGACGACCCCAGATATCGACTTTGCCAACTGTGCCGCCATCAGTTTTGAT
>JACCEB010394943.1_pt1 | contig 10741 bp, 11 predicted proteins | sample 7454761 | NCBI WGS metagenome assembly JACCEB01 (sample SAMN15323454, study PRJNA562643) | freshwater metagenome | isolation source: river surface water | place: USA:Blue River Watershed | collected 2017-08-18 | reverse complement strand
TCGTAAAAAGATATTTGATCAATTTGCTATAAACAATAGAAACAATAGAGAATGGATTAGTAAAAACAAAAATTGGATAGAACAATTTTTACCAAATAATTTTATAGATATTATAAATAGTTATAATTTAAATCAAAGTAATATTATTTTATCAGGTGGTAAAAAAAAATAAAAAATAAGATATAAATTTTTTATTTAGTTTTTATTTATTAATTTTTAATATATTTTTTATATTCTTCGATAAATCTTTTATATTGAATCTGAAATAATTTGTTATAAATATAATCTTTTTGTTTTTTATTAGTTAATTTATTTTTTAAAAATTCATAAATATCTATTTTTATTTTTAAATTTATTAAAAATTCTTTATAATATTTTTTATTAAAATTACATACTATTTTTTTAATATTTTTATTTATTTTATTTGATATTATATTTTCAATATTTATGTTTTGTATAATTTTTTTTCCAAGAAATATATTGTTAATATTTGAATTTAGATTTTCTTTATAAAATATATCATAATTATTATAAAAATTATTTAATTCTAAATTTGATATTCCTTTAAAATCATTAGCATTTATAATAATTGATAAATAATTAGAATAATTAAAATATGTTTCAATATTTAAATTATGATAATAATTTTTAAGAATTTGTAAAAATTCTAAATCTACATTATTTTTTAAAAAAGGTAAAATTAATTTTAAATCTCCTTTTTTATTTTGTATATTTAAAATTAAATAAAGAATATTAATTACCAATATAGTTCCATATTTTTCAAAAGTAGTTATAAGATTATTTTTACTAATATATCTAGTTAAATTTAAAGATATAACATCTTGTTTTTTTTTTAAATTTTTACATATATATAAAATATTATTTATATCAAATAAATTTTTATTATTAATAAATAAATAATTAAAATTTTTATTTTTTATTATATTATTATTTATTTTTGAATATATCATTGTACAATATATATTTTTATATTTTAAAAAAAACTTTTCTGATAATCCAGTATAATTTAAAGAATTCATAATAAATAAATTAATTTTTTTTTTTTTTTCTAATATTTTTAAATTTTTATAAAATAAAATTAATTTAAAATCAAAACCATTTTTCCAATATTTTATTATTTCATCTATTTTATAAGTATTATTTATAGTATTAAATTTATCAGGACGTTTTACTAAAAATAAATTTATATCAATTTTTTTTATTTTTTGAAACATTGTATTTTCTAAGTCAAAAACATAATTGTAATATTTTTCTATTTCATAATTAAAACATAAATTATTATCGTATTTTTTTGTTCCTAACTTAAATTCCCATATTATTTTATTCATATGTATATTTGGTATTGTTTTATTTAAATCATAATTTTTAAATTGTAAAAATTTATTAAAAATTTTATAAATATATATTGGTATATCAATATTTTGTTGAATTATAATTTTTTTTTTTAGTAAAAATATATTATTCATTTTTAACACTTCAATATTTTGTCCATATGTTTTAATAAATGTTTCAATCATATCATTAAGAGAATCTTCTTTGTTAGTATTTAATAATATTAATATTCCATTATTTTTTAAAAATTCCCAGCAGGATATTATATATAATAATGGATTTTTTAAAAATTTTAAATTAATTAAAATTAATTCAAAAGATATATCAATATTCTTAAAATATTTAAACATTACTTCTGATTTTTCTTTTATATTTAATATTTTATCCATATAATTTTTTAAATCTTTAAAAAAATATTTATCATTATCATCTTTACTTAAAAAATTGATCATTGATTTATCATTTATCATATTACTATTTTTTTCTGATTGATACCATATATTTAAAATATATAGTTTTGAATTATTATTAGTGATTAAATTATTTAATAACCATTTTGTGTAATTATTATCATAAAATCCAATTTGTAAAATATTTAGTTTTTTATTTTTTATATTTGATAATTCATTTGTTATTTTTAAATCAAACATTTATTTATAAATCCTATTTTTATAATATATATTTTTATTAATTAATAAAATTAATTTTTTAGAATATAAATATATTGAAAAATATATATTTAAAAAATAGGAGTTCATATATTTAATTATGAAAGAAAAAGTAAAAATAAAAAAAGAATCACTTAAAAAAAATAAAACAAAATCTAAATTATCTTCTTCTAATAAATTAAATATTTTCTATGAAGTTCATTCTATGCAAACTACTAATATTGAAAAAGTTAAATATGATATTGATCCTTTAAAAGAAATTAAAGACAAACCAAATTTAAAATTTTTTGCTATTTTTAAAGATAATAGTGTTCCTTTTTATGAAACAGATGAATTTTTAGAAGGTGGATTTTATGAAATGGTTTTTTCTCTTAATAAATTTAAAAATATTGATTTTTATAAATGTATTTTATTTTTTATTAAATTTATGGAAAAATTCATTCATATTCGTGGTGTTCGTTTTCGTCCTAAAAAGAATTTAATGAAAATTCAATTATGGTCTACTGATAAATTTGATGACAAAATTATGAAAGTCATTCAATTCATCCCTGAAGTTTTTCATATAAAATTTGAAGAAAAACCTTATTTTGAATTATTTTATCCTGAACCTCTTCCTGATGCTAAAGATTTATCAATGGTTGAAATGCGTGGAAAAAAAGTAAATATATTAAGATTTGGTTTAATGTTAAGTAATTTTTTCCATCAAAAAAAGATTTGGTGGGAATTAGATTTATTAAATGTTTTTAAAAAATATTATATACCTCATACAAATATACTTGATATTGGTGCTAATATTGGTTCTCATACTCTTTTAATGACTGAATTTATATCAAAAGATAATTTAATTTTTAGTTTTGAACCAGTTTATGGTGATGTAGTACAAAGAAATATAACTGATAATGGATTAGAAGATAAAGTTTGTTTATTTACTCAAGGTTTAGGTAAAAAGAATGAAACAATAGAAATTAATGTAATGGATCGAATGAAACCAAATAATTTTGGTACTGTATCAATAGTAAAAAAAATAGAAACAGCAATATTAAAAAAGAAGATAGGTGTTATAACATTAGATTCAATTGGTTTAAAAAATATATCTTTAATAAAACTTGATGTTGAAGGTATGGAAAGAGATGTATTAGAAGGAGCAAGAAAAACAATAAGTGAAAATTATCCAACAATTGTTATAGAAATATGGCCTGAAGAGATGGGTAATTTTGTAAATTCAGAAATAGGTAAATTTATGTTAAATGAATGTAAATACGAAATTATACCAGTCTCAGGAACTCGTAGTAATCATGATTATGTTTTAGTATCTAAAAAACAAAAAATGATGGATTTTTAATTTTTAGTTTTTAATTTTTAATTTTTAATTTTAATTTTTAATTTTTATATTTTTTTGAATTTATAAATTATAATAATTTTTTTATTATAATAAAATATATTATATAATAATCATTATCAGAAAAAGAATAATGCATAATGCAAATAAAAAATTCTGATAAAATCGTATGGGCCTTCGGGCGGAAATTAGCATTAAATAAAAAGTATTTTATATATTGATATAATTTATTGTATTTTTAGCAATAAAACAAATAAGATTAAAAAATAAGATGAAAAATAAATAAAAAATATATTTTTAATTATTTTATTTATGTAAAATAAAAAGATTTAAAAAAATTCAAATAGAATTTAATAAGAATATGGACACACACAAAATGGAAAATAATAAATACATTGTAAAAAATCGTTTTTATAAAAACGTTTTTCCGAATTTAAATGATAATGTTGTTGTAAGAATTGAAAATATTGAAGATACAGGTGCTATGGTATCTTTATTAGAATATAATAATATACAAGGTATTGTATTAAGAACACAATTTTCAAAAAAATATATTCGTTCTGTAAAAAAAGTGATTAAAGTAGGTTCAATTGAAGTTGTGAATGTTTTAAGAATTGATGAAAATAAAGGATTTATAGATTTATCAAAATCAGCTATAACACCTAAAGATTATGAAAAAGGAATTGAAAAATATGAAAAAGCGAAATTTGTAAATTTAATAACGAATCAAATATGTGATAAATTAAATATGGATTATCATGATTTTTGTGAAAGATTTACTTGGAAATTATATGAAAAATATGAACATGCTTATAAAGTATTTAAATTAATTAGTGATGGAGAAATTAATTTATTAGATAATTATAGTTTTAATGATGAAGAGAAGAAAATAATTATAGAAGAAATAAATAAAAAAATGATTAGTCCAAATCAAAGAATAAGAGGTGATTTTGAAATTCGTTGTAACACTGAAGATGGTATTGAAAGTATAAAAAAAGCATTAATTATAGATAAAAATGAATATAACAATGTAGAGATAAAATTAGTATCATCACCACAATTTTTAATACAAATGGAAACAAAAGATACAGATAATGGATTAAAAATTGTAAAAAACACACTAAAAAATATAGAAACAAAAATAATTGAATTAGGAGGTTCATTCAAATTAATTTACGAACCGAAAATATTGACATCTGTTGATAAAAATAAATTAGAAGAAGAGTGGAATAAGATAGAAGAAGATTATGAAAATGAAAAAGGTGTTGAAGATGAGGAAGAAGTATAAAAAATAAAATATATATTAAATTATTTTTATAATATTTTTATATAATAATTATATAGAAATCAAATATAAAATGAGTGAAGAATCGAATATTATAATTAATAAAGCGGATATAATGACTACTAATAAATTATATGATTCAGTTTATTATAATCAATTATTAGAAATAAATCGTCTTGCATTTGCTTTTTTAATCTCAAGTTTTTTTTTAAGAATTATTGATCATGCAATTTTAAATCAATTTAAAGAAAATAATACATTATATATAATTATTTTAATTGTTGTATTAGTAGCTTTAATGTTAATTGCTGTAAAAATATTTACTTTTATTAAAATATCAAATGAAAAAGATGAATTAATGAAAAAATTAACCAAATAAATATAAATAATATTTTTTAATTAATTATTGTTATCAAGAGCAATAATATTTAATATATTCTAAAATATATAATTTTAATGCTAATTTCCGCCCGAAGGCCCATACGATTTTATCAAAATTTTTATTTGCATTATGCGTTATTCTTTTCTGATAAAATACATTATAAAAAAATAAATATATAAAATACCATAATTATTAATTATTATTCATTATTTATTATTAATTATTGATTACTATTTAAATTTTTTTCCTCAATCAAAACCATTTTATCTCCTTTTAAAGTACTTAATGATACATAATTTAAACCAGTATTTGATACACCTTCTATAAATGGTCCTACTTTTAATCCTAAAATATCAAAATATTTTTTTTTATAAAACATATCTATAAAACTTTCACGATTTAAATCATTTATATTTTTAAAATTCTTTAAAACTTCGCCTACTAATAATCCACAATAAAAACCAATATAAGAACCTTGTGAATCTTTATTAATTTTCTTTTTATTTTGTTTTTTATTATTATAATAATCAACCTCTTGAATATATAAATTATATAATTCAGGATATTTTATTTTTATATTAGGACTTAATAAAGTTTGATAAATATTATTTTTATTATAATAATCAAGATCTTGAAAATTCTTTTTTGCATTTCCTACAAAAAAATTATAATAAATAAATAAACTAGGTTTTATCTTTTTTAATTTACCCAAAATATAAGATACTTGTTCTTCTGCACAAAATAATATAATTCCTTGTAAATCATGTATAACTGGTGAATCTTTATAATCATTATAATCGTTTGAATCTTTTATTTGAAATAAATCTTTAAAACAATTATCAAGATCTACAGTATTTCTTTCATATTTACCTGTTGATAATATATTTATATTTATATTATTTTTTAAAATATAACTATTAAATGAATTATAAAATGATTTACCATATATATCATTTTGATATATTATTCCTATATTTTTTATATTATTTTGTATCATATTTTTTATTGTAACATTAAATTCATTATAAAATGTTCCATTCATTAATAATAAATTTTTATTAAATATTTCTCTATATGATGTTGCAGCAGTAAATGGAAACAATACTGGTATATTTCTTCCAGATATTGCATCATCTAAAATTGCTACTGTTGTTGGTGTTCCAAATGGCCCTATTAATGCTAAAACATTAAAATAATCAACTAATAATTTTGCATTATCTGCAGCTAATTTTGGTTCATATCTATCGTTATATAGAATAATTCTTAATTGATAACCATTAATTCCTCCATTACGATTAATATAATCAAATGCTATTTCAAATCCTTTTGAATAATTTATACTTACTTGATTATTTTCTAAATCACAAGTTTGTCCAAAATAAATTATTTTCTTTTTTGTATCAATACTTGAATATATATCTCTTTTGACAATATAATTAACAAATATAAAAGTAAATATAAAAATGATAATAACATAAAATATTAATCTTGATGTTTTATTATTATATATTTTATTATATGATGTTAATAATTTTGAATAAGATTCTTTCATAAATTTATTTATTTTCATTTATCATCTATATTTTCCATATATTTTTTATTTATTTATTTTTACATTTAAATTTAATTTAAAATAATTTAATAATAATTTATTTTAGAATAAATATAAATTTATAAAATGCAATCTTTACAATCTGAATTATCTTTATTAAATATTAATAATATTCATTTTACTAAACCAATTATTAAATGGGTTGGAGGTAAAAGTAAATTATTAGATAAATTTATTCATAAATTCCCTAAAGAAATTAATAATTATCATGAACTCTTTTTAGGTGGTGGTAGTGTTTTATTAGCTTTATTAAATCTTAAAAAAGAAGGTGTTATAAAAATTAATAAAAATATTAATGTTTATGATTTAAATGAAACACTTATTTATATGTATAAAAATATACAATCTAATCATGATGAACTTTTTAATGAAATTCAAAATTTATTAATTGATTATAATCAATGTGATAATGAAGGTATTTTAAATAGAAAACCTAATTCTATTATTGAAGCTAAAACAACAAAAGAAAATTATTATTATTGGATTCGTAGTCAATATAATTTATTATCTATTGAAGATAAAAAAAAAGTAAAAGGTTCAGCAATGTTTATTTTTTTAAACAAAACTTGTTTTAGAGGATTATATAGAATAGGACCAAATGGATTTAATGTACCTTTTGGAAATTATATGAATCCTGAAATAGTATCAAAAGAACATTTAGATGAAGTACACGAATTAATTCAAAATGTTCATTTTTATCATTTAAATTATAAAGATGTTTTTTTTAAAATAGAAAAAGATGATTTTTGTTATTTAGATCCTCCATATGCACCTGAAAAGAAAACATCATTTGTTGATTATAATGAAAGTGGATTTAATTTAGAAGAACATAAAAATTTATTTAAATTATGTAATGAATTAAATAATAAAAATATTAAATTTATGATGTCTAATTCAGATGTTGAATTAGTTCGAAATAATTTTAGTCATTCTAATTATAAAATTAATTCTATTGAATGTAGAAGAGCTATTAATTCAAAAAATCCTGAATCTACAACAAAAGAAGTTGTTATTGTTAATTATTAATTAATAATTATTAATTATTAAGTTATGTTTTTTAAATTAACAAATATCTATATATTATAAAAAAATAGCATTTATTTATTTAGTAAATAATGATTTATTTTTTTCGTATTTTTCTAAATAATTATTTTTTATTAATACAATCACTATAATCATTATCTAATTCTCGACTAAATTGTTTTATACTATATCATTTTTAGAATAACCTATTTAGTATTCCTGATTCAAGATTTCTATCTTCAATATTAAAATTATATAATTTATTTATAAGTATAGTTAGTTTATTCCATTCTTCTATATGTGAATCAATATTAGTTCCCCATGATACAAGATTAGAATTAAAATAAATTATTTTTATTTGCGAATTATCATAAAACACAAAAGGATCTGAGTTAAAATTTAATAATGGTATTAATATCAAAAAATTGCATTCAAATTTATTTAAAATATTTATGTCAAAATAACAATCTTTTTCACCATATTTTTGAATTTTTTCAATATAAAATAATAATAGTGTGTCTGGTTTTTTATTTAAACAATCTAATAGATGTAATGAACGTTTATTAAATTTTTGTACTGTTCCTTCATCATATAAATTATGATGATTCCATATACAAACTTTTTCCATATCCAAAATATCAACATTATCATTTGTTATTATTGAACATTTATGAATATTATTACATGACCAATTATTATTGTTGAATTTATAAGTATTTTTTCCTGGATTTATAAAATCTTTATTTGTATAATTTTCAAAATTATTTTTAATAAAATCCAATGATGTTTTTATATCAATAACCATATATGAAAATGGAGATGAATATTTTCTTATTTTTAAAAATTTTTCTAAAAATTCATCAGTATTACATCTATATCCTATTGCAAATATATTATTTATATCTAAAGGTTTTGACATTTCTTATTTATAATATATAAATAAAAAAAATGGTTAAAAATATATTATAAAATTATTTATTATAAAAATTATATATTAGTAAAAATCCTAAATATAAAAAAGAATGAATATAAATATTTAGAATAAAAAAAACATCGAATGGATTTAGCAGGATTCACATATATACCAAATTTTATAACAATTGAAGAAGAAAATCAATTGTTCAATGAAATTAGCAATAAACCATGGAATACTTCACTAAAAAGATTAACTCAGCATTATGGTTTTGTATATGATTATTCAAATCCTAAATTAAACGAAGCAGAAACAATTCCGGATTTTATAATGCCCATTAAAACACGCATTGAAAATCAATTAAATCAAACCTTTGATATGGTTATTGTTAATCGTTATTTACCAGGTGAAGGAATATCACCTCATACCGATCATGTAAAATTATTTGATGATACAATAGTAAGTCTTTCATTAGAAAGTGAATGTGTAATGGTTTTTTCGAGAGACAGACGAAACCCAAAAGAAGTGACTTTAGAAAGAAGATCAATTGTTATTTTACAAGAAGATGCAAGATATAAATGGAGACATTCAATACCTGCAAGAAAAGTAGATAATGGAAAAAAACGTGATATAAGAATTAGTATTACATTTCGGAGAAGAAAACAATAAATTATTAATTATATATTTTTACAATATTTTATTTAATAAAATTTAAATAATTTTTTTTATAATAAAAACATGATACATGCCATAAACAACAACAGTGTATCATTTGTCTAAGTTGCTTACAGAAAATCACTATTTTTCATCATCTCCTTAATCACAAGCTGAACAAGCATTTTCCATTCAGGTCTATCAAATGGCGAAAAAACATTCTCAATAGGCTTTACCTTAATAGGCTTCGACACCGGGATAAATTTTTTCGACAAATCACTAAATTCATCCATATAAAGGCGCCGAGCTGATGCCACGTCGTCGCGTTCTAGGCGCTCATTGATAGCGTTTACATTGGTTGTTGACGCCATAATACTTAACTTGATGAAACAAAATAATAAATGATATGTTTCTGTTAAATAACTTTTAATTATAAAGATGAAATTAATTTTAATAAAAAAGCTGTAAATTTTTTTTGAAGATTGAAAAATAAATATTCAGTGTTTTACAAATAATATTTATTGTAAAAAAATAACTAAACGTAAAGATGGAAACTATTATGAATCCTTTAACATTTGAAGATTTGGTCAATGGAAGACCTATTATATTTATGGAAAACAAGAAATTAATGACCACGGATGGAAGATTTATTGTATGAAACATATGCAACACCTCCTCCTAGGAGAGTGAGAATGCAAGATGGAACCATTTCTGAAATTCAAGAACCTGCAATGATTGTAAACAGACATTATGACTGGCGTTTTTTGGAGAATGCTCTAATTCGTATTGTAAATAATCAAGAAATTGACCTTGATTCACTTAATGGAAAACTTAGTTCTACACTGGTGACAGGTCGTGAAATTTATTATGACAGAATATGGGGTAGGAATAGATATTGTACTACAATTATTGGTTTTAATGAGTGGCAACGTACAAAGATATCAGAATATTTAGATAAAATTAATGACTTATTGGATGCAGCTGATGATGACTATACATTTGCGGATGGATATAATTATGGAGCAACACTGAATTTCTTAATGCTTTTTTATGTTATTCGGAATAATCAAGACCAGATTCGAAATGAAGAAGTTCGAAATATGACTGGAAGAGTTAATATGGTAATTGAAGAACTAGAAGCTTATTATGCTACAATTGTGAATCCTGTACCGTATCCATAAATTTTTCAAGAATCAATTGCAGCACGCGGTAGACGCGGTATTATGGAAAGTTATATGGATGAACTTCCTCCTCGTATCGTAGTTGGAAATATCACTACTATTTTACATCATGGATAAAATAAATTAAATATTTTATTGTATAAAATATTGTTATTAAATTTATAAAAAAAAATTGAACCAACTTCAAAAAAATTGATAGGTATATTTATCTTATTTTTTTTTTAAATATAATTTTATTTATAATTCAGAATGCAACGAAATACAAGTGAAGAGGAGAGACGTCAGCAAGTCATTGCAAGCATTTTGGCTTCAATGCCAAAAGGTCGCGTTG